>OIZX01001528.1_pt1 | contig 11794 bp, 9 predicted proteins | sample 1588621 | NCBI WGS metagenome assembly OIZX01 (sample SAMN03283276) | human gut metagenome | biome: human-associated habitat; material: feces | host: Homo sapiens | place: Peru | collected 2012
GCTTCGCGTCGGTGTACGAGGATTTCACCGATATCGAGAGCTTTATCTCGGTCATAAGCGAACTTGACAAAAACAAAGACCCGTCCGCACCGTAAATGTGTGTACAGGTTTTGGATCATAACACGTCAGGATCATTTCTGACAGGAATCAAACGGAGGTAATAAATATGCAGAATCTTGACTCGATAATCGAAAACTTCAACGACAGGGAAACGCAGAATTCATTCGATTACAAGGACATGAAGGACAATATGGCGGTTGCAGTGATCCCCTATTTCTTCAGCTTTCTTTTCTTCTGCCTTTGGAGATACTATCTCCTTCTTAGGTGTAGGATATTCTTTATCAATCTCCTCATCAGTTCTAATTTGTGCCTGAATATCTGTAATATTCTTTACGGCTGTAATTTGTGCTCTGTATCTCTTCAAAAGAACTGCTTGGAAAGATTTAACATCGGCATTAATTTTTGTTATTTCCACGATTGGTCTACTGATTAATTGGAAAAGAAAAAAACCAGCGATGAAGAATTAAGAAAATTCCAATTTATCAATTACAGGTGACATTGAAAGAGTCAGCCCATTCAAGGTGCTGGCTCTTTCAAAATTCCATTCTAATAAATTGCACGACAACTTATAAAAAAATATGCTCCACATTATGGAAAAATGTATATAAATGTATAAAAGCATCAAAATCGAATAATTATAAGGACTTATGCATCAGACACACTTTTGTAAAAAGGGAGTTGATTTTCTCACAGAAAATATTGCTGTATCATATTTTCTACGATGTTAGATTTTAGAGGAGCCTCTTCCGATTCATAGGTAGCCAGAAGTGTATCCGACAGCATAATTCCATTTATATTATAGAGCTGCATTTTCCGAAAAGCCGCCTGCGCATAATTTTCATTAGCCATCATACCAAAGTGCTCCCAGTAATAGACTTGGCCTGTTACCGGGTGCCTTATGGTAAAATCCGGATAGATCACTCTCTTTCCCAAATGTAATGCTTCCTCGTAATGAAATGGTATCCTGTTCACATGCAGCATCGTCGCAATGATTGCCTCTGATTTGGAACGCACCTTCTGTCCGTTGAAAATAGGATGAATCAGTTGTTCCGGATATTTGGGGCATCTCTCATAATCCTGCTTTTCCCATTCAGCAATTTCTGTATTTACTGAAGTAAATACTTTTTTCAACAGTTCTGCATATACAGCAGTCTCAAGCAACTGTTCTTCTCCCGTTTGCTCTTTGTTACACAAATCCAAATAACTTTGTATTGCTCGTTTTTCTTGCACTATATCCTGAAGCATTACTTCATAATATTTCTTTTCCGCCATAGAGACAGCGGTATTTTTTTCATTGCTAGGAATATAAATTTTCTGTCCATCACAAGATATGTACCATTTCTTATGCTTACCGTTTTGAGAATAGATCAGTTTACCTGCCGGATATGTCTGCAGTCGTTCCAAAATGTTTTTTTCCCGTTGGTCCAGCACTTCTTTTTCTCTTAGCATCTGGTGATATAGCATGACTTCGCCTTTCTCTTATTTTATTGTGATTTGATCAGTTACTTTTTGTTGAAATTCTGCTGAAACCAGCTGGATTTTCACAAGAGTTGTAAATAGAGTTTCATGGTCAGATGAAATGTAACAATATTACATCATATTTCTATCAAGTTGTAAACCTTTATTTTTTCATGGGCACAGCACAGGCTTGCGGCGGTGGCTGTGCCCTCATCCGGCTCCGCCAGACACAAACATCACATATCCATAAAAAAAAGTGCCCGGATCATATCTTCCCTGATCCGGGCACTGTTCACTATCAAATCATAAATTCTCTTAGCCTTCGGCGATGGCATTACCGGTGTACAGCTGATAATATCTGCCCTTCTGGGAGATGAGTTCATCATGGTTGCCCCGCTCGATGATGCGACCCTGTTCCAGGACCATGATACAGTCACTGTTTTTAACAGTAGATAGTCTGTGGGCGATGACAAAGGTGGTTCTGCCCTTCATCAGTTTATCCATGCCGTCCTGTACGATTTTCTCAGTGCGGGTATCGATGGAGCTGGTAGCCTCATCCAGGATCAGTACCGGAGGATCCGCTACTGCGGCTCTGGCAATGGACAGAAGCTGTCTCTGTCCCTGGCTTAAGTTCGCACCGTCACCGGTGAGGACTGTGTTATAGCCATCCGGAAGCTGACGGATAAAGGTATCCGCATTTGCTAACTTCGCTGCGGCAATGACTTCGTCATCCGTAGCATCCAGCTTACCAAAACGGATATTTTCCATAACGGTAGCGGTGAACAGATGGGTATCCTGCAGTACGATACCTAAGGATTTTCTCAGATCCGCTTTCTTGATCTTGTTAATATTGATGCCGTCGTAACGGATCTTACCATCCTGAATATCATAAAAACGGTTGATCAGGTTCGTGATCGTGGTCTTACCGGCGCCGGTGGAGCCTACGAATGCGATCTTCTGACCGGGCTTTGCATACATCTCGATGTTATGCAGCACGATCTTGTCATCATTATAGCCGAAGTCCACATCGTCAAATACCACTTCACCCTGTAACTCAATATAATCTACAGAACCATCCGCCTGATGCACATGCTTCCATGCCCACATACCGGTTCTCTCGGGACACTCTACGATCCTGCCGTCTACCTTTTTCGCACGTACCAGAGTTACATAGCCTTCGTCGGTCTCTACTTTTTCATCCAACAGATCAAAAACTCTCTTAGCGCCTGCCTGTGCCATGACGATACTGTTCAACTGCTGACTGACCTGGCTGATGGGCATGTTGAAGCTCTTGTTGAAGGTTAAGAAGCTGGCCAGCTTACCTAAGGTCAATCCTGCAAAACCACCCAGTGCCATAGCACCGCCGACGATAGCACATACCACGTAGCTTAAGTTACCCAACTGTGCATTGATAGGTCCCATCAGGTTGGCAAACTTATTTGCATTATAAGCACTTTCGCACAACTCGTCGTTCAACTTTTTGAACTCTTCCAGGCTCTTGTCTTCGTGACAAAATACCTTGACTACCTTCTGACCTTCCATCATTTCTTCGATATAGCCATTCACGGTACCGATATTCTTCTGCTGCTTTACGAAATATTTTCCGCTTAAGCCTGCAACCTTACCGGTGACAAACATCATCAGTGCCACCATGATCAGACTGACTGCTGTCAGCGGGATACTCAGTACCAGCATACTTCCCAGCGTACCCACTACGGTAATAAAACTGGAAAATACCTGCGGTATACTCTGGCTGATCATCTGACGCAGTGTATCAATATCATTCGTGTAGATGGACATGATATCCCCGTGGGAATGGGTATCAAAATACTTGATCGGCAGCTTCTCCATGTGTTCAAACAGATCATCACGGAGACTCTTCAAGGTTCCCTGCGTTATCGTGACCATGATACGGTTGTAAGCATACGTAGCCGCTACACCCACCAGGTAAAAGCCTGCCACACGGACAATTTCCCGGAACAGATTGCCAAAGTCCGGAGTCTCCTGTCCGATCATGGGCAGGATGTAGTCATCGATCAGCCTCTGCATGAACAGAGTACCCTGAATGCTTGCCACAACGCTCAGTACGATACAGATCAACACAAAAATGAAGTGAATGGCATAGTTTTTGAAAATATATGCCATCAGTCGTTTAAATACTTTTCCCGGATTCTCAATACGTTTACCACCCTGCATTCTTCTGCCGGGTCCACGCATTCCGCCGCCCATAGGTCCTGGCATTATGACTCACCTCCATTCTCATCAAAGTCGCCGCCACCCGTCTGGGTCTGGGCTTCATATACTTCTTTATAAATGTTATTGGTACGAAGCAGTTCTTCGTGAGGTGCGAATGCATCGATCCTGCCGTTATCCATTACGATGATGCGGTCCGCGTCCTGAATACTGGAGATACGCTGCGCGATGATGATCTTCGTCGTACCGGGGATCTCCGTGGCAAATGCCTTGCGGATCTTCGCATCAGTAGCGGTATCCACGGCGCTGGTGGAATCATCCAGGATCAGTACCTTCGGCTTTTTCAGCAGTGCTCTGGCTATACACAGTCTCTGCTTCTGTCCGCCGGATACATTGCTTCCGCCCTGCTCAATATAAGTATTATATTTTCCAGGCATCTTTTCAATAAATTCATCGGCGCATGCCAGACGACAGGCACGGATGCACTCCTCTTCGGTAGCGTTCTCATCGCCCCAACGGAGGTTCTCCAGGATCGTACCGGAGAACAGCACGTTTTTCTGCAACACCACAGATACCTCGTTACGTAAGGTTTCCAGATCATAGTTTCTGACGTCCTTGCCACCGACATAAACGGTCCCCTCATTGACATCATACAGACGGCTGATGAGGTTCACCAGACTGGTCTTGGAACTTCCGGTACCACCCAGGATACCGATGGTCTCACCGGCTTTAATCTCGAAATTCAGGTCATCTAACACCGGCTTTTCACTCTGCTTATTATAACGGAAGGTTACATGATCAAAACGGATGCTGCCGTCCGTCACATCATAATCAGGCTGTTCGGGATTCGTGATGTCTGCCTTCTCTTCCAGTACTTCCGCAATACGTTTGGCACTGGCAGCACTCATGGTCATCATAACGAAGATCATGGCTAACATCATCAGATTCATCAGGATCGTCATACAATAGGTCAACAGACTCATCAGTTCACCGGTGGTCAACTGGCTGGCAACGATCATGTGCGCACCCAGCCAGCTGATGCCCAGAATACAGCCATATACGGTAAACTGCATGACGGGCCAGATGGTGACCATCGTACACTCTGCCTTTTTGAACATCTTGTAGATGTTGTAGCTGGCCTTGTGGAACTTGTCGATCTCGTAGTCCTCACGCACATAAGCCTTTACCACGCGCTGCGCCGCTACGTTTTCCTGTACGCTGGCATTTAAGTCATCGTATTTTTTGAATACTTCACTGAAGTATTTCGATACTTTTTTCATGATAAAAATCATGATGATTCCCAAAAATACCACGGCTACCAGATAGATGCTTGCCACTTTCGCGTTGATCAGAAACGCCATCAGCATGGCGCAGATCAGGCTGACCGGTGCACGGAAGCACATACGTAAGAGCATCTGGTAAGCGTTCTGGATATTGGTAACATCCGTAGTCATACGGGTGACCAGTCCTGCGGTGGAGAACTTATCAATGTTGGAGAAAGAGAAGGTCTGAATGTTCTCATACATGGCTTCTCTTAAGTTTCTGGCAAATCCGGTGGATGCTTTCGCACCGTATTTACCACCCATGACACCGGCGAACAATCCGACAATAGCTGCCAGGACCATATAACAACCGATGACAAAAATATGTTTCATATCTCCCGCCTGCACACCGTCATCAATGATCGATGCCATCAGGAGCGGAATCACCATTTCCATGGCTACTTCCAAGATCATGAATATGGGTGTGACAAGGGATGCACGCTTATATTCCTTGATCTGTCTGGCTAATGTTTTAATCATAGCTGATTTCCTTTCTGCTTTTCTTCTTGTTAGTTCTATGTAATTTTCTTGTTATTTCTTTACTGCTTCTTTTTTATTTCTGAGCTGCTTCTTTGCTGTTTCTGCTTTTTCTGCTCTGATAAATACTCGGTGATCTGCCTGTCTGGAATAACTGCTGTCATCACTCATTTCGGCATGGTACGTTGGAACTTTCCACGCGCTCACCGTCCATTCCCAGATTCCGCATCATCTTATCTAAAATAGTTAAGAATGTCCGTTTCTCTTCTTCGGTAATACCATCTTCCAGCTCCCGGTTGAAAATCTGGATCTGCTCTTCGATCATATTATGATGCTCGATTGCTTTCTCTGTCAGAAGAATCCTTTTTAATCTGGCATCCTCCGTCGACGCTACCCGGATAAGATATCCCTTCTGTTCCAGGCTCTGCAGCATTACCGTCGCCGTAGATCTGCGGATCCGGAACTCCCGCTCCACATCCTTCTGATATACATCACCGTTCCTGCTCTTATGATACAGATATCCCAGAAGCGGTCCCTGCATTCCGTTAAGTTCATGACTATCCTGCTGGGCGAAGATCACTTCCATCTTCCGGCGGATCATGTTGTTGGCGGCCTTGAGCTCAAATCCAAGCTGGCGGTTCGCCAGTACATCTTTCTCGTTCATTCTGCCTCCTTTATTTCTATACACTATACACTTCAACCCATAAACTGCTGAAATCAGCTTCTGCATTTTAGCATAGCATGAAAAGACGTACACTCAATGTTATTTCGTTAAAAATGTTAGATAACTAACTTTTTTTGTTAGCCATCTAACATTATAACGCAATCTTTTCTCTTTGCAAGAAAAAAAGTATAAACTTTATATAAATTGCTGTTAGTCCTTTACAATTCTCGCTTTATCTGTTTTAATCTGATTATGTATCTGTCTTCTATAACTATTTCTTTTATTTTCTATATTTTCTCAAAGGAGGAGTTTCTTATGTCTTTATTTTTTTCTGATTTTATTCATACCGGAACTGATCTTACACAGAAAATCTCTGATATTCAACAGCAATTGAAGCGATTACCTCAGGGGAAACTGATCATTTCACATAATGGAGAAAATATCAAATGGTATTCCAGTGATGGTCATTCTAAAAAATATATTCCTAAATCTGATCGTGCACTTGCTGAGCAATTAGCGCTGCGCAAATATCTCACCTCCCTGCTGGACGAATTACTTCAGGAGAAAAAGGCTATCAGCTTTTATGACAGACATCGTCCAAAGGCAATAAAAAGTTCCCTATTATTACAGGATGCTTCTCTCGGATATAGCGAATTGTTAGCTTCCTATTTTCAATTATCTCCCTCACACACAGCCTGGATGCAGGAGACTTACGACCGCAATTCCAAAAATCCGGAAAACCTCATCTATAAAGCTGTCAACGGCATCAGCGTACGTTCAAAATCAGAAGCTATCATTGCCATGCTTCTTTATACAAACAAAATTCCATTTCGTTACGAATGTGCCCTTAACCTCGGCGATATTAAATTTTATCCTGATTTCACAATTCTTCATCCTAAAACAGAACAATTGTATTATTGGGAACACTTTGGTCTGATGGATTCTCCCGGATATCGTCAAAATGCCTTTTCCAAGCAACAGCTTTATGCTGCGCATGGCATTCTTCCTTCCGTTCACTTGCTTACAACCTATGAAAATCAGGCATATCCGTTGAATACGGAGCTTGTGGAAAAAATGATCTATTACTATTTCCTGCGCTGACTTCCTTACCTGTTTTGTTCAAATGTCAATGTTTCCATTTTCGTGGGTCTATACAGAATTTTTCTCTTTTGAGTTCCATTTTTTTCGCTTTTTAATTGTCTTATTTTGTTAAATGGGTCTATACAGAAAAAATATTCCTCCAGATACTCATTTTTACAAAATCAAGTATCCCTGACAGCAATTTTTCTGTATAGACCCATATGCTTCAAATTATAAAATTTATTTGCCCTCTTGAGTATCTCAGGGCTACGTTTTTCTGTATAGACCCACAATCGCCTTTTCTGCCCGATTTACATGCCACTTTGTTCCTGATAGTTGCCCGTCATTGACAGTCAGCTTAGCAGCGTAACCTGTCTACCCGAAATTTTCACTTAATCCTCCAGTACCCGATTCAGTACTTCATCCTCCAGCACCAGCTTTTTCGCGGCTTCGCGGTATTTTTCCTCATGGAGATAGGTATGGCGGTGCGGTTTGATGGAGGGTGCCATGTCGATGGCTTTGAGGAAATCGGATCTCTTCATATGTAAAGTTGCCACATAGTCCCAGAAGCCGGTATCCTGAAGCACTGTACTGACACGGATGTAGCGGTGATCCTGTACCTTTGCCATAATGTAGGTGGCAATGCCTACCTGGATACCATGTAACTGCGGTACTTCCAGAATCTTATCCAGTGCATGGGAGATCAGATGCTCACTGCCGCTGGTGGGAGCACTGCTGCCGGCGATCTCATTGGCAATACCGCTCATGGCCAAAGAATCCAGTAGTTCCTTCAGGAACAGCTCATCCTTGATGCTCTCGTAAGGGGTACGGACAAAGCTGTTCACCGCTTTCTTCGCAATCATAACCGCAAAATCATTCACTTCGCCGCAGCCTGCCTTCTCTTCAAAGATCCAGTCGTAGAGCGCTGTGATCTTGGAGATCATATCGCCGATGCCGGAGTAAATGAACTTCTCCGGAGCGGTACGGATCACCTGCGTATCCACGATGATACCATATGCCAGTCTCGCAGGAACAGATGTCCTCTTCCCCTGTACCAAAAGGGAGGCACTGGCACTGGAAAATCCGTCACTGGAGCTGGAAGTCGGCACACTGATAAAAGGAAGATTCCGCAGAAAAGCCGCATATTTTCCGGCATCGATGACCTTACCTCCGCCGATGGAGATCACAGCCTTTGCCTTATTGGGAATTGCAAAAGCCAGCGTAATAATATCATCAATATCTACTGTGTCCAGTTCATTATATTCCAGGACATTCACTTCTGCTTCCTTCAGGGAATTCATCACCAGTTCCCCAAACATGTCAATCAGTCCGTTGCCGAAAAATAACACGACCTGATCCAGATTCTCCGCCTTCAAATAACCGCCGATTTTGCCTAATGTGCCGTTTCCGATCTTCAAAATGGACGGAATCGCCATCTCTTTTCCTATCTGCATGGTAACCTCTCCTTATGAATGATGTATTTATATCCTTTCACATAGAAACATTGACTTACTGATAACTGCTTTTTTAATATAACATTGCAATCTCAGATTGTAAATACAATGTCAGGGACATGCACCACCGGGCGCACTTACAAAAAAGCAGACATTTCCACAATAGAAATGACTGCTTCTATTTCTTTCTCTCTCAGCCGGCACTGATTCCAAACATTTGCAACACCCAAAGGATCAGCCCCAACACCCAGCTGGCAAAGATTCCATACAGGATCACCGGCCCCGCAATGGTAAATATCTTGCAGCCGATGCCGAATACCTGACCTTCCTTTTGGTATTCCACCGCCGGAGCCGTCACGGAATTGGCGAATCCGGTGATCGGCACCAATGCACCGGCGCCTCCCCATTTTGCAATCTTGGGGTAAATATGAAACGCCGTGAGTACTACAGACAAAAATACCAGAAGCAGGGAACACCAGCTTCCGGAAGTCTGCGGATCCATCCCCAGCACATTTCCGGTATAATTCAGAATTCCCTGTCCGATACAACAGATGATTCCTCCGGTCAGAAATGCTTTCCCCATCTGCGTCCACAGATTGTGTGTCGGTGTGACCGACTTTACATACTGTTGGTATTCCTGCTTCTGCTGCGCATCCGGCTGTATCGAATCTGCCGGCATATGAGGAATTTCCTTTTGTTCCATATCCATCCTCCCATCCTTGCTCTGTCGGAACAATTACTTGGTTTCTATGATCACAGAATGCCCGGATCATTTCATTTTTATGCTGTTTTTTGAAAAAGTCTTCCTTAGTATTTTTTTCGTTTTTCGGCTGTAAGCGATTACAGTGTTTGACGGTCCTCTTTTTTCATGTAATAATAAATTTTGTAAGTTCAATTATGAGGAGGTTCTTATGAAGGAAAAAACAAAGAGAAAGCTACGGACTTTTGTGTGTCTGCTGATGATCCCCGTCTTTTTGACAGGATGCCGGATCAAGACGACGCCACTCGGTGTCTTCGCCCAGATTCTGGAATACGCCAGTGCTTCCGGAAGCAGCTCGTCACAATCGTCTCACCACGGCACTTATCATTCGGAACCGGCTTCCACACCACAGCCGCAGATAGATTATGATTCTCTCGGAGACATTGGCACCGTGCAGACGATCATGATCTACATGGTAGGATCCGATTTGGAATCCTCTTACGGAAATGCCAGCCTGGATATGGACGAAATGGAAGCGGCCGGCGTCGATACCGCTCATAATAATGTCATTGTATATGCCGGAGGTGCTTCGCAATGGCAGGATCGCGGTCTGGATGGCGATGCCTGTACCACACTGCTCCTGACCGAAGACGGTTTTGCTCCACTGGATACTTATCCTGCGGAAAATATGGGAGATCCCCTGACTTTAAGCAGCTTTATGAATTACTGCTTTGACTTTTTCCCCGCAGATTCCTACAGTCTGCTTCTGTGGGATCACGGCGGCGGACCCGTACTGGGATATGGTGTGGATGAAAATTACAGAGATCTGCTGACTTTGGACGAACTGTCCGAAGCACTTGCAGATTCTGTGGGAGCCCACATGACGAAATTAGAATGGATCGGCTTCGACGCCTGCCTTATGAGTTCTCTGGAAGTGGCTTCCGTACTGGCTCCCTATGCAGATTATATGATTGCATCCCAGGAGACCGAACCCGGCTGGGGATGGAATTACGCTTTTCTCTCCGTCCTGTCGGACAGAGCGATTCCCGGAGACGAGATGGGTGAATACATTGTAGATTCTTATATGGATTACGGTGAATATGTCTTTGACTATTATCCGAATCTGTATTCCGATCTGACGCTGTCATGTATTGACCTGAACGCTTACGCAGAAGCGGAAGACGCTCTGAATACCTATTTTGCGGAACTGGATACCTCTCTGGATGTGCAAAACTATCCGAAACTGGTTCGTAATCGTGCCAAAGTCAGAGACTTCGGAAGCTATTCCTCCGATATGAATTACGGCATGGTCGATGTACTACATATGCTGGAACTGTTGGGAGATAATTCGGACACTGCCAAAGCTGCCACCCGGGCAGTGGAAAGCTGTATTGCATATTCCGATACCAATATGGAAAATGCCGGTGGTATCTCCATCTGTTATCCTTATCAGACAGACGAAGACTACCGGGATGCCTGCATTGAAATGCAGGAGTATCTTGGATTTGCTCCAAATTACACCCGTTTTTTACAGGATTTCTATGCAATTCAGAACGGTGATACCCTGTTGGCAGATCGTGAGATTTCCAATGCGCACACTACTGTCACCACAGAAAATGACGGCACCTATGCTGAAAGCGACATCACGCTGCAGCTCACTCCCGAACAGCAGGCTAATTTTGCTTCCGGTGGCTATTACATTCTCTGCAAGGCCAAAGAAGAAGGTTACATTACTTCCGAAGAAGATCCCAGAGCTGATGAGATGTATCTGTTCATTCAGGGAAGCAAACGCGTAACACTGGATGAAAATGGGGTACTGCATGCGGCATATAAAAACAATGCGCTGTATATGGAGGATGATGATGGGGTATCCGATATTCCTATGATCCTGACGGAATCGGATATCAGTGACGTGGAGAATCGTTATCTGTCATTTGTAGTACTGATGAATTTCGATAATTGGGAATCCCAGGCTGCGAAGCTGCAGATTGCGGTAAATGAAGATTATCCGGATGGTATCATCCGAAATGCGATTCCTTTAAGCGATGACGACGATGTGCAAAGCGCCAGCAAGCAGCTGATCCGTCTGGATGATTATGCGAATATGTCCGTGGCAGCACGTTGTAGTTACGTGACCCGGGATGAGAATGGGGATCTGTTGGATTTCTTTGACTGGGAGACATCGAAATGGATGATGGGGTTTGAGGTGGATCTGACCTCCGACTATCGGACCGTGGTACAGCCACTGGATCATCCGGAGAATTACGTGTGCATCTTCTTCATGAAGGATTCCCAGGGGAATGTGTCCTATTCGGATATGATTCCGTTGAAGTAAATTGAAAGTTAGTTGAATACATTGGCAAAATCCACGAACTCCCGGAGCATG
>OIZX01001537.1_pt1 | contig 11747 bp, 11 predicted proteins | sample 1588621 | NCBI WGS metagenome assembly OIZX01 (sample SAMN03283276) | human gut metagenome | biome: human-associated habitat; material: feces | host: Homo sapiens | place: Peru | collected 2012
AAGCATCTATAAAAATAACAACTGCGATTAACGCAATTTATGCAGATTTAGAAACCACATCTAAATTATTTGCTAAAGAATCAGAAAATCCGTTGAATAAGTTAAACAGTAATATGGAAAAATCAATGAAATATTTAGTACAAGACTTGCAATTAGTAACTAAATATAATGGAATTAAATTACAATTATTAGATTATATGGAAGAATATCAATATAAAGAGCAAGTAATCAAAACATTTAAAAGTGTATTAAATAGATTTATTACTAAGCCTATTTCCAAAAAAGGGCTTTCTGCAATAGAATTATTACAAAATTATTATCCTTATAATAAAAGTAATATGAATTTTTGGGAAGAATTTGCAGAAAATGTAAAAGTAATATCAAATCCTAGTATAAAACAACGAATGATGGACGAAATTAAAAATAATAAAAAATATTTATATACAGTTTCTGTGGAGGATTGTGAAAATGAAAGTGAAAAAGAAATGTAAATGCGGAAGAATTTTTTATGATACAGATGATAATGAAAAATGTCCAATCTGTACAAATAAAAGAAATGTTAAATTAAGTGGAATTGCAGTTGTGGCAATTGCTGTAGGGACAGTAGTAAAAAATCATAGTAAAGAAATAAAAGATGTTGCAAAAAAAGTAGGAAAAGCTGTTATAAAAATTGCAAAAAAATAATATAAAAGGTATTTAAGTTTCACATATATTCTGGAAACAATTATCATTTAATTGAACATATTGAACTATTCAAGTAATTAAAAAAGTGGGGTGCATTCTATATTTGCAATCCACTTTTTATATTCAAACTATTGTAAATTCAAGTAAAAAGTTATATAATAAGCACATTAAAAAGAAAAACAGAAGGAGGCAGTTATGAAAGTAAGTAGAGAAGAAATATTACACATAGCAAACTTAGCACAATTAGAATTAAAAGAAGAAGAGATAGACACATATATATTACATTTACAAGATATATTAAATTTTGCAAATATAGTAAATAATGCGCCTGTTGAAGGATTAGATATAACAATAGGAGCAAATGAAGCAAAAAATAGATTTAGAAAAGATGAAGTTAAGGTATTTAATAACATAGAAGGATTATTACAAAATGCACCAGAACAAGATAGACACATGTTTAAAATTCCAAAAGTATTAAATTAAGCAAAATTTTATAAGGAGGAATGTAAATGGACATTACAGAATTAACAGTACATGAGTTACAAGAAAAAATAAAAAATAAAGAATTAACAATAACAGAAATAACAAAAGCTTATGTAGATAGAATGAATGAGAAAGAAAAAGATGTACAAGCATTTATAACAGAATTAAAAGATGAAGCATTAAAACAATCAGAAGAAATACAAAACAAAATTGATAATGGTGAAAAATTAGGAGATTTAGCAGGAATTCCAATAGGAATAAAAGATATAATATGTACAAAAGGTGTAAAAACAACATGTGCATCAAAAATGCTAGAAAACTTTGTATCACCTTATGATGCAACTGTTATGGAAAAAATAAATGCAGAAAATATGATAGATTTAGGAAAACTAAATATGGACGAGTTTGCAATGGGAGGCTCAACAGAATATTCATATTTTAAGAAAACAAGAAATCCATGGGATTTATCAAGAGTACCAGGAGGATCTTCAGGAGGTTCTGCAGCTGCAGTTTCAGCAAATATGGTACCATGGGCACTAGGAACAGATACAGGTGGAAGTATAAGACAACCAGCTTCATTATGTGGTGTTGTTGGGTTAAAACCTACTTATGGATTAGTATCAAGATATGGAGTAGTAGCATTTGCATCATCATTAGATCAAGTTGGAGTATTTACAAAAGATGTTCAAGATTGTGCAATGTTATTAAATGTAATTGCTGGATATGATGAAAAAGATTCAACATCTATAGATAATGGAAAGAAAGACTATACAAAATCATTATCAAAAGATGTTAAAGGTTTAAAAATAGGAGTTCCAAAAGAATTTTATGGAGAAGGAATAAATCCTGAAGTAAAAAAATCATTAGAAGAAGCAATTGAAAAATATAAAGAAATGGGAGCAAAAGTAGAAGAGTTTTCATTAGATATTGCTCAATATGCATTAGCAACATATTATATAATAGCATGTGCAGAAGCAAGTTCAAATTTAGGAAGATTTGATGGAATAAGATATACATATAGATCACCAGAAGCCAAAACATTAAAAGAAATTTATAAAAAATCAAGAAGTGAAGGATTTGGTGCAGAAGTAAAGAGAAGAATAATACTTGGAACTTATGTATTATCATCAGGTTATTATGATGCATATTATAAAAAGGCTCAACAAGTTAGAACACTTGTTATGAACGAATTTAATAAAGCATTTGAAAAATATGATGTAATAGTAACACCAACATCACCAACAACAGCATTCAAATTAGGTGAAAAATCAACAAATCCAATGGAAATGTATTTAGCAGATATATGTACAGTTTCTGTAAATATTGCAGGATTACCAGGAATGTCAATTCCTTGCGGAATAGATAGTAATGGTCTTCCAATTGGTATGCAAATAATCGGTAAGAAATTTGATGAAGAAACAATCATAAAAACAGCTTATGCTTATGAACAAGAAACAAAGTTCAGAGAAAAATACAAACCTACATTTAAAAAATAATATAACCAAATGAGAGGAGCATAAAATGGGAGATGAAATGAAATATTCTGAAGGTCAAAGAAACCAAATATATGAAAAGTACTTAAGACCTTTAAAATTGAAAATTTCACAAATATTGTTATATGATACAAATGCTGCAGCAGATTTTCTAAAAAAATATAATAACTTACTTCAAAAAACAAGTGACTCAGAATTATTAGATAAAATTACAGAATTAGAGTTAGAAATTGAACAATATGAAAAAACATTAGGAAAAGAAAAGACTTTTCAAGATAAAAGTTCTATTATAATTGGACAAGTTGAAGAATTATTATATGAAAGTGAACAATTTACATTAGAAGATTTCGAAAAAGAAGTGCATAGTTTAGTACAAAGATATAAAGAAAATTTTTCTGGTTATAGTTTAGAAGAAAGAGATTTATTAGAGGCTAAAATTTATGAATTGCAAGCAAGATTAATTTTTAAAAGAGTAAATCAAGAATATCCTGAAAAAATAGATATTCCAAAAGAAGATGAAATTGGAATTATGATATACTTAAACAGAGAAATTACTAGATTACAGCAAAGTAAGAATCCTAAAATTAAAAATTATGTTGAAAAAATAAAGTATGAACTTATGGGAGGAACAGAGGCTATACATAATAGTGAAATATGGAAAGTACTAAGTTATGCTCAAAGAGAAAGATTTGAAGAAAAAGAGGAAAATCCTTCAAAAAGTAAATCATTAATTTATGCGAAAGCAAAGAATAATTCAGTAGTTAATGCGAAAAATAGGAGTATTTTTTCAATTTTTAGAAAAGAACCACAAATACCACTGACTGAAAGAGACTTAGCTAAAATTTCAATTGATTGGTTAGCAAAATATATTCCCAAAGATATGTTGCAAGAATTGGAAGCTGATAGAAATAAAGAAGAAAATAATATAAGAGACAAAGAATATTTGCCAGATCCTAAAGCTCCGATATATGAAATGATTAAATCAGTAACTAGATTTGGAATACCAAATAGAAAAGATTATGTGCTTCAAGATGAAAATGGGAGTAAAATATATATTTTTATTGAAGATCAGTTATCATCTAACTTATATTGGACTAGTATAGTTATGGAAGCTGGAAGCATAAAAGTAGTGAAAAATTATAGTACTCAATTAGAGTTTAAAGAGAGGGGAGTTCCTAGACATTTAAATGCAATTTTAAATCTGGCTCAAATTATAGATAGATGTTTTAATACTGATTTTCAACAACAATTATTAAGAGAAGTAAAAGAATGTTGGATAGAAAGAACTAAAAAGCAGAAATTGTTTAAAAAATTAGAGAAAAGCTTATATAAGATGCGTAATGAATATGGAAGAACAAAATTAGATTTTTTTGCATCAGAAGAAAGAAAAAGAGAAAATTTTTACAGACAATATAGATTACAAGAATGGATAAAAGTAAACCCAGAAGATTTAACAAATGATAATGAAAAAAATAATATGAGTAATGAAGTGATTCAAGAAAAGGAACAAGGAGGAGAAAATGCCAAGGAATGATTATGAAGTAGTAATGGGCTTAGAAGTCCATGCAGAATTAGCAACAAAAACCAAAATATTTTGTAGTTGCCCAACAAAATTTGGTGCAGCTCCAAATACACAAGTATGTCCAGTATGTATGGCAATGCCAGGAACATTACCAACATTAAATGAAAAAGTAGTAGAATATGCAGTAAAAGCTGGACTTGCTACACATTGTACAATATCAAGAGATAGTAAAAATGATAGAAAAAACTATTTCTATCCAGATACACCAAGAGCATATCAGATTTCACAATTTGATAAACCATTGTGTGAACATGGATATATAGAAATAGAAACAAGTCAAGGAAAAAAGAAAATAGGAATAACACGTATTCATATAGAAGATGATGCTGGAAAATTAGATCATGATGACTTAGCAGGAGGAGCTCTTATAGATTTGAATAGAGCTGGAGTTCCATTAATAGAAATTGTATCAGAACCAGATTTTAGATCAATAGAAGAAGTTGATGCATATTTAAGAAAATTAAAATCAATACTTGAATATGTAGAAGTATCAGACTGTAAGATGGAAGAAGGATCTTTCAGAGCAGATGTTAACACATCAATTCGTCCAATAGGATCAGAAAAACTTGGCACAAGAACAGAAATGAAAAATATGAACTCATTTAGAAGTATAACAAGAGCACTTGAATATGAAATAGGTAGACAAGTAGAAGTTATAGATAATGGGGGAGTTGTTGATCAAGAAACCTTAAGATGGGATGAAGTATCAGGAAAGACATTTTCAATGAGAGATAAGGAAAATGCACAAGATTATAGATATTTTCCAGAACCTGATTTAGTTGCAATAAAATTATCAGAAGAATATATTGAAAATATTAGAAAAACATTACCAGAAATGCCAGAAAGTAGAAAAGAAAGATATTTAAGAGATTATAAATTATCTGAAAAAGATGCTGGAATAATAACATCTTCAAAATATTTATCAGATTTATTTGAAAAAGCTTCTGAAATATGTGGAAATTATAAAGCAGTAAATAACTGGATAATTTCAGATATTTCAAGAATATTAAATGAAACAGAAATGGATCCTAAAGAAATACCATTTGATGCAAAACAATTAGCTAAATTAGTAACATTAATAGATAAAGGAACAATTAGTTCAAGTATAGGTAAAAAAGTATTGATAGAATTATTTGAAAATCCAAGAGATCCAGAAGATATTATAAAAGAAAAAGGTTGGATACAGATTTCAGATGAGGGAGCAATAAAAGAAGTTGTATTAAAGATTATTGAAGCAAATCCTCAATCTGTTGCAGATTTTAAAGCTGGTAAAGATAGAGCATTAGGATTTTTAGTTGGTCAAGCTATGAAAGAAACAAAAGGAAAAGCAAATCCTCAAATGCTTAACAAAATGTTTGCAGAAGAATTGAAGAAATAAAAAAATTGCCATTATGGCAATTTTTTTTACTATTTCAAATTTCTTAAAGCTTCAATTCTTGCTTCTGTACTTGGATGTGTAGACCACAAATCAGAAGATTTTTTCTTATTTCTAAAAGGATTTGCAATATACATATTTTCAGTAGCCTTATTAGCAACTTTTAATTCATTTGGATCAGCTGAAATTTTTTCAAGGGCAGAAATCAAACCATCTGGATTTCTAGTAAATTCAATAGCAGTAGCATCTGCTAAAAATTCTCTTTTTCTTGAAATTGCAAGTTGCATAAGCTGACCAAATATTGGAGCTAAGATTAAGAATATTAATCCAATTAGCATAATAATGGCATTACCATTATTATCATTATCTCCATCACGTCCACGTCTACCACCATAAAAAGAAATTCTAGTAAACCAATCAGATAAAATTACAACAAATCCTACCATTACAGAAACAACAGCTGATAAAAGAATATCATAATTTTTAATATGAGACATTTCATGTGCTAAAACACCTTCAAGTTCATAATAGTCAAGTTTTTCTAATAAACCAGTTGTGACACATATTACAGCATGTTTTGGATTCCTACCAGTTGCAAAAGCATTTGGTTGAGCATCTTCTATAACATATAATTGAGGCTTTTCTGGTAAGCCGGCTGAAATAACTAAGGAATCTAAAATATTTACTAATTTTAAATCTTCCTCTCTTGTTGCAGGTCTTGCATTATTTAATTTTAAAACAATTTTATCACTATAATAATATGAGCCCCATGTTGATACAATTGCAAAAATCATGGCAATTATAATAGAAAGTTCACCTAAATCTAGAGCCATACAAATATAATAAACAATTACTGCAATAAATGCTAAAAATAATAGAACTATAAACCATGATTTTATTTTATTTTTCTTTATATCTTCAAACATATTTTTCTCCTACTAATAATTTATAATATTAAAGGATAGAAAAAATTCTATCCTTAACATTATTTACTAAAATCTACTTTGACATTTTTTCTTGCTTCATCACTTTCTGCTGCAAATAATTCTTTCTTTTGGAAATTAAACATTCCAGCAACTAAATTTGAAGGGAAAAGTTCTAATTTTGTGTTATATCTTGTTACACTGTCATTATAAAATTGTCTAGAAAAAGAAATTTTATTTTCTGTGTTGCGTAATTCTTCAGATAAATCAGCAAAATTTGTATTTGCTTTTAATTCAGGATAATTTTCAGAAACTGCCATAATTGTTTTTAATGTGCTTGAAAGTTCTCCATCTAATTTTGCTTTTTCTCCAACTGAAGAAGTATTTGCCCAAGATGTTCTTAATTTTGCTATTTTTTCAAATGTCTCAGACTCGTGAGTCATATATCCTTTTACAGTTTCTACAAAATTAGGTATTAAATCAAATCTTCTTTGTAGTTGTACATCAATTTGACTCCAAGCATTTTCAACTTTTTGTCTAGATGAAATTAATCCATTATATACACTTACTATCCATATAAGGATTAATACAACAACTATTAAAATAATCCATCCCATAAAAATACCTCCTTACGAATATATATTATCATATAATAACATTTTTTACAACAAAAATATTAAAATAAATAATGGAAAAAACTAATGAGAAATTTTTGGAATTTTTTCAGTACAAGCAACATATAATATAATGTTAGCAAGTAATGTCAAGACTTACGGAAGGTTATAACAAAAAAATAAAAAATTTGACAAGAAAACAAAAAATGTGTATAATAATTTTGTCATTAAAAGGAGGTTTTATGATTTTTATGGATAAAAAAGATAAAGCATCTATTTCTATTATGAAAATAATTGGAGTAAGTTTGATAATAATACTTTTGCTAGGAGTAACTGTAAGAGCTACGGAAACAAGCATTAGGACAGTTGAAATAACTTTAGCAAATGGATATAAGATGTCTGTTATAACATCAAAAACAAATGTATATGAAATATTAGAAGATAATAATATTTTTGTAGAAGAAGACGAAAGAGTAAGTCCAGGTTTAGACGATGATATAAATGAAAGTAATAAAATAGTTATTACAAATAAATCCGTTCAAGAAGTTCAAATTGCCAAAATTTCTGAAAGTGGAATTGAAACAACATTAGATGAAATATTAAAAGGATATTCACCAATAGTAGAAAAAATAGAAGTAGAACAAGAAATAATACCATATGAAACAATTACAAAAGATGCCTCACAAGGTGCAACAGATACAAAAAATAGAGTAATTCAACAAGGTCAAGACGGATTAAAAGAAGTAACATATAAAACAAAATATCAAAATGACGAACAAATAGAAAAAATAGTTCTTTCAGAAGAAATTATAAAAGAGCCTATTGATAGAATTGTACAAGTACAAAAAAATATTGTAACAACATCAAGAGCAGGATATGAAAGAACACAAACAACAGGAAATAAAGTTGGAGAAACAAGAATATTTAAAGTAACGGCATATTGTTCTTGTGCAAAATGTTGCGGTAAAACAAATGGAATAACAGCATCTGGAACAAAAGCAACAGCAGGAAGAACAGTTGCAACATCTAGTCAATTTTCATTTGGAACACAATTAGATATAGGTGGATACACATATACTGTAGAAGATAGAGGAGGAGCTATTCAAGGGAATAGAATAGATGTATACATGAATTCACATGCAGAAGCATTAGCATGGGGAGTTAGATATTTACCAGTTACAGTTGTAGAATAAAGGGAGAATAAAAAATTCTCTCTTTTTTTGCCTAAAATAGTGAAAAAATCAAAGAAACATGTTATAATAAAATAGTCGAATAATATGAGAGAAAGGAGAATGTTAGAATTCATTACTAACAACAATAATATGAGCCAAGATAAAATAAGAAATTTTAGCATAATAGCACATATAGACCATGGAAAATCAACACTTGCAGACAGATTAATAGAAAAAACTGGAGTATTGTCTCAAAGAGAAATGGAAGACCAAATTCTTGATAATATGGATATTGAAAGAGAAAGAGGTATAACTATTAAATCACAAGCTGTAAGAATGAAATATAAAGCAAAAGATGGAGAAGAATATACACTTAACTTAATAGACACACCAGGTCATGTTGATTTTAATTATGAAGTTTCAAGAAGTCTAGCAGCATGTGATGGAGCAATATTGGTAGTAGATGCTAGTCAAGGTGTTGAAGCACAAACACTTGCAAATGTGTATTTAGCAATAGATAATAATTTAGAGATATTACCAGTTATAAATAAAATAGATTTACCAAATGCAAGACCAGATGAAGTAAAAAAAGAGATAGAAGATATAATTGGAATTCCAGCAATGGATGCACCATGTATTTCAGCAAAATCAGGGCTAAATGTAGAAGAAGTATTAGAAAGAATTGTAACAGATTTGCCTGCACCAAAAGGTGATGAAAATGCAAAAGCAAAATGTTTAATATTTGATTCATATTATGATAATTATAAAGGTGCAGTAGCATATGTAAGAGTAATGGATGGAACATTAAAAGTTGGCGATGAAATATTATTAATGGCAACAGGTACAACATATACAATAGCAGAAGTAGGATATTTTGCACCAGGACAATATTTGCCAACAAAAGAAATAAAAGCAGGAGAAGTTGGATATATTGCAGCAAGTATAAAAAGTTTAACAGATATTCATGTTGGTGATACAATAACATTAAAAAATAATCCAGCAGATAAGCCATTACCAGGATATAAAAAAGTAACACCAATGGTATATTGTGGATTATATCCAGTAGATGGAAGTGAATATGAAAATTTAAAAATAGCATTAGAAAAATTGAAATTAAATGATGCAGCATTAGAATATGAGCCAGAAACCTCAGCAGCATTAGGATTTGGATTTAGATGTGGATTTTTAGGATTATTACATTTAGAAATAATAGAAGAAAGACTTGACAGAGAATTTGATTTAGGATTAATAACAACAGCACCATCTGTTATATATAAAGTTCATAAAACAACTGGAGAAATACTTGATGTATATAATCCAGCAGATTTGCCACCACAAACAGAAATCTCATATATGGAAGAACCAATAGTTACAGCAGACATAATAACACCAAAAGAATATATAGGAAATATAATGGATATTTGTCAAAATCGTAGAGGAATATTTATTGACATGAAATATTTGGATGATAATAGAGTAACACTAATATATGAAATGCCATTAAATGAAATAATATATGACTTTTTTGACAGTTTAAAATCAAGAACAAAAGGATATGCATCATTTGATTATGAATTTAAAGAATATAGAAAATCAAATCTTGTAAAATTAGATATACATGTAAATGGAGAACCAGTTGACGCATTATCATTTATAGTATTTAAAGATAATGCATATGATAGAGGCAAAAAAATGGTAGAAAAACTAAAAGAAGTTATACCAAGACATTTATTTGCAATACCATTACAAGCAGTTGTAGGAGGTACAATAATAGCTAGAGAAACAATATCTGCAATGAGAAAAGATGTACTTGCAAAATGCTATGGTGGAGATATTACAAGAAAGAAAAAATTACTTGAAAAACAAAAAAGAGGAAAGAAGAGAATGAGACAAATAGGAAATGTAGAAATGCCACAAGAAGCCTTTTTATCAGTTCTAAAATTAGATGAAGAATAATTTTATAAAAGAAGGAGAAAATTATGAGAACAAATAGAGTAGAAAGAAGAGAGCATGAAAGAAGAGATGGACAAGATAGAAAAAAAATGCCTGACAGAAGAAATTCAAAAAGGGAGACAACAGATAGAAGAAAAGAAGAAAGACATAAAGAAATAAGAAGAGAAGAAGATGTAGAAAAAAGATTTGATGATCAAATAGAAGGAAGAAATTCAGTTTTAGAATTGTTAGAAAGTGGAAAAGATGTTAATAAAATATTTGTAACAAGAGGAGAAAAACACGGTTCTATAAATAAAATTCTAGGAATTGCAAAAGAAAGAAAAATAATAGTTGTAGAAAAAGATAAAAAGCAAATGGATGAAATGGCGCAAGAAGAAAATTATCAAGGTGTTATTGCAATAGTACCACCATTTGAATATGTAGAAATATCAGATATTTTAGAAGTTGCAAAAGAAAGAAATGAAGATCCATTTGTAATAGTTTTAGATGGAATAGAAGATCCACATAATTTAGGATCAATAATAAGAACAGCAGAAACTGCAGGAGTACATGGTGTAATTATTCCAAAGAGAAGAGCAGCATCAGTAAATAGTACAGTAAATAAAGCATCTGCTGGAGCAGTTGAACACATGAAAATAGCAAGAGTAACAAATATTTCAGATGCAATTGAAGAATTAAAACAAGCTGGATTATGGGTTTGTGGAACAGCTGTTGATACAAACAAATATTATTATAATCAAGATTTAACAGGACCTTTAGCAATTGTAATAGGAAATGAAGGAAAAGGAATAGGAGAAAAAGTTAAGAAAAATTGTGATTTCCTTGTAAAAATTCCAATGAAAGGAAAAGTTCAATCTTTAAATGCTTCTGTTTCAACAGGAATAGTAGTATATGAAGCAGTAAAACAAAGGATAAGAAAGGAAAATTAGTATGAGAGGTAAAAAAATAGGAATAATTATTATAATAATTTTGATTGTATTAATTTTGGCAGGTATTTTTACATATTTATTTATGGCAACAAATATTTTTAAAAGTAAACAACAATTGTTTTATGAGTATACTGCAAAAGCAATAGAACAAATAGAACAAATGGCAGATTCAAAAACTTTAGAAAATTATAAAAAAGAAATGAATAATAATAATTTTGAAACTAATACAACATATATATTTAATAGTAAATTAGAAAAAACTATAGAAATTCAAAATGCAACAATTAATATTAAAGATGGAAAAATAATAATTTCTAATGAAGAAGTTTGTTATATGCTTGACAATAATGGAAATATTATAGAAGATAATTAGTTTAAAAATAGAAAATAGGTAAATACTTTTTATAGATATTTGCTTATTTTTTTATTATTAAACAAAAATTAAATGCTTAAAATTTATTTTAGATGGAGTGGTTATATGAAAATTGGATTATCATTAGCTGGTGGAGGAATCAGAGGAATAGCACATGTGGGAGTAT
>OIZX01001542.1_pt1 | contig 11665 bp, 16 predicted proteins | sample 1588621 | NCBI WGS metagenome assembly OIZX01 (sample SAMN03283276) | human gut metagenome | biome: human-associated habitat; material: feces | host: Homo sapiens | place: Peru | collected 2012
AAAAAGAACTTAATACATAAATATAAAGTAAGCAATGAAAAGGATTTGGATTTTTTTGATGGCGATGCTCAGCATCGTTTCTTTTACAGGTTGTGATATGACTGAGGAACCTAGCGGACCAGTTACAGTTACTGACTATGACAATTTGTTCGATGGGACTTATACTATTAACAACGATGGATGCTGTGTGCTTAAAGGATTAAAGCCCCTAAGTACTGCTGACATTGAAAATAAGGTAAAGGGCTATGGATGGAAAGTCATAGGCATGTATAAAGTGCAGGATAACGGCAGAATTTCACAAACAGACTACCGCAAGACAGTCGATAACTGCGGATATGTAGATTATTGGTTTGAGCCAGACGGTCATCTGATAGGATTCCACCATGGTGATACCGATGGTAAGTTCTATAACAAAACAGAATGGTTTTATGATGCTGTAACAGGATTCATCATGCGTGGTTTGGCAAGTCAAAGTATGCAAACCCGCTATATGCAAGTTTTACTCCTCACAAAAACAGAGTTAAATTATTTGCAAATGTTCACCATGCAGAAGCTTGGCGATGCAACCGATGAGAATGGAAATCCGAAACCATTCTACGGCATGGTGCTTTATCAGCGCATGACGGACAACGAACTTGAGGCAACCAAGAAAGCTTATGGTTACGATACAAACGTAAACTATACGATAGACTCTGAACATAACAATAATAATATAGTCTCGCCGTTATATAATAAAAACAATAGTAATGAAAAAGATATCAATGGTCATTGTGGCTATTTCAGCCGTGATTAGTTTAAGCGGATGCCATGAGGATCCTACTTATGTAGATTCTTACTTCAAGCGTCAAAGTGTAATTGAGGAGCTGAGTAATGAGCTTAAAGGACAATACAGCAGTATATTCATTCCTGTAATCTATAATGCATCGCAAGAACAGTTGGATTATAAAAGTTTATGGAAGGGTGAAGTCGCAGAAGATGGCCGTCATATCATCCACTACACTTTTGGAGGGTACGAAAACCGGACTGTAACCTTACAGCAAGTCCCAATCAGCTGGATAAGTTTTGTCATAAAAGATACTAAATTGGCAGAAGCAGTCAAGCTGTTGCCCGATTATGATATTTCGATACCTTATTCTTTTGCAAGCTCAGACGAAGGAACAGGAGGAGCGAGCAAAATGGGGAAAATCATATATAGCGATAGCAAAGTACCTGTGACACTGAACTATGGCGGAAAGCAACATCTTGTGCTTTTCAACTTTAAATGTCCTTCGCAATTTGTTTTTGAAGCAGACAAGCGTCCTATCTCTCCAGGAAGGATTCAGCTGGAACTCAAATCTATTATTGTTGACAATGTGATTGTTCAAGATATTGATGGCTATTCTGGAGAAGAGTTCTTTCTTAGTATTCTGGGTAAAACAGATCCAATCTCGAAATGAATAAGACGAACGTTGTCTGTTACGTTATTTTCATGCAAAAGTTTTGGTAATAGTAGTTAAAGAGTTAAAGGTATTGTCTTTTAAGTAAAGAAGAAGGCATATTGATTATAAGTATAAAAAACAACAAAATTTCAATAGATGAAAGCATTGTTAGTCATCATAATGAGTTTGTGCCTACACGTAACTTATGCACAAAAACCAGATACAACTAAAACTTTTATTCAAGGCAAAGAACTTGGTGAAGTTGTTGTAAAGTCATCTTATCTTACAAGAGAAGGTGATCATATCCTTGCTATTCCTACAAAAGAGCAACGTAAACATGCTGTAACTGGTTATGATCTGTTGAGCAATCTCATGATTCCGGGAGTGTCTGTCGAGCGTTCGACTGGAAGTGTGACAACTCCCAATGGGGCTGCGACTCTCTATATAGATGGGCGTGAAGTTGATTTTCGAGAGGTACAGTCTTTAAGACCGAAGGACGTTTCTCGAGTGGAATATTTTGATGTGCCTAATGGTAAATATGCAAAAGATGCATATGCTATAAACATAATAATGAAACCACTCAACAATGGTGGCTACACGCAACTTGATGCGTCTCAGAATGTAGGCTATCTCTATGGTGATTACAATCTTATTTCGAAATTTGTCACAGGAACCAAAAGTTTTAACCTTTGGGCTGGATATTCTTTGGAAAATCCAAAATCGTCTATGGACGAGAATGAGACTTTTATTTTCCCTGATTATCAATTGAATAGACTGCAGCATTACAATAATGCTGACAATAGGCAAACGGAAGAATATGTACAGGCATCAATCAGCAACCGAGGAAGAAAATATATTTGGATGCTTAGAGGTGGTATGGCATGGAATGCCTCAAAAAACGGTGTCAATAATGGAATGACGGAGTATTGGAAAACTGCTGCTGCAATCAAGAACGGTAGCATTTTGGACATTAACACTAGAAACAAATCTTATCGTCCAAGTGTCTATTTTTACGGATTGCACACATTTTCTAACACAAAATCGTTGGATTATGTTTTTGATGGATATTATTCTCGAAACGATTATGACCGTCTCTATAACGATGATAATGTGTCTTTTCGTTCACTTGTCAAGGAAGATTATTATTACATCAAAGCGAATGCAAACTATTCTATGGCGTTCAGTCATAGAAATAGATTGGCTTTCAGTTTATACGAGTTCATGAGAATTAGTGATTCCGAATACATTGGGACTTCTGCATATAATCAAAATTTGCATTCGTCCGAAACCATCCTTTTTGCAGACTATTCCCAACGTTTAGGGAGTTTTTTCTTTGATATTAATCCAGGACTGTCATTTCTAACATATCGTTTGGAGGGGATGAAGTCAATCAATCATCTTACTCCGAGACTTCAAGCAAGGGCTACTTATAGGATAGATAAAGTACAGCAACTTCAATTTATGTTCGCTTTGGGAAACACCTATCCGAGAATAAATACGATTAACAATGTAGAACAGCAGATAGATCCTATCATCATTCTCAAAGGTAATTCTAACATGGATAATTCAATTCTTTTGAATCCGCGATTAAGCCATACATTGAACCTTAACAAATTCGCTTTGCAAACGGGAGTGTCATACTTTTACCAAAATCATTCGATTATTTCGGATTACTATATTCGAGACGGGCATCTTATTAGCACTTTTAGAGATGACTGTATCTATCATCGTCCCAGTGCAGATATGTCTATAACCTATAAACCTTCTGGTACACTTAATATGAAGTTATCCGGTCAATGGGTTGAACATTTAGTTCGAGGAGGAGCTGAGCATCGTAATTTGTCTGCATTCTCTGGGACTGCTATGATAAACTACTATGTTCGGGATTTTTCTTTTGGTGCATCCATAGCGTCACCGGCAAGAGATTTGATAGACAGCCAGATTAGTAGAAAGACATTTTGGCGGTATCAACTATCGGCAATGTGGAATCATGGGAATTGGGCTATCGAAGCTAATGCAAACAATTTATTCATGATGAAGAATAACATTGTAGATGAATTATCTGCATCATATTATTCTTTCAAACAAATAGATCAAAGCCGTAGTTATAATCAGTATGCAAATCTGAAAATTGTTTATAGTTTTGACTATGGCAAGAAGACATCAAAGTCACCAGATTACAAACATCAAAATAGTGAAAGTGCAATCTTAAAATAAGAAGGCAAAGACATAATCAAATCATTGGTAACATGTTCATGCGAAATGACCGCTTCCTTTGTATAGACGATGATGTGTATCACATAGGAGCATCCATAAAGGACTTGGGCAAGAAGTGGTTTGGTTTCTCCAAGATGGAGATACTTACACCAGACGAATTGGTGGAAAGAATCAACAAAGAGTAATCTGTAGCTTGGATTATATAGTATTAAAGCGCATCGCCAGTAAACGTCCTTTGTTATTTGATCCAAAATAGAACACTTAAAAAACGGAGGTAGAATGGAAAAATATAGAAAATTTATAGGTAAGAAAGTTGTAATAGTACTTAGTCTTTTGTGCTATTTAATGGCTTGTATATTTACGCCATTCTACTATTCTAATATGCCGCCAACCGAAAATTATTTATTTGGGAGTCTGTTTTGTTTACTTTTGGGATGGGCAGGAATACTCTTTCATGAAGGATTTTTGAAAGTCTACTTCTTGGCATGGTATTCTAATATAACATACGTTTTTGCGATTAGGTCCTTGATAAAAGATAAGTATAAGTGTTTCTTAACATTGAGTTCTATTACATTTGGATTGAGTCTCTTGTTTGCTTTTTGCCCTGAGGCTAAAATAGACGAATCTGGTCATACACAAATGATTACTATGGCAGCAGGTTACTACCTGTGGGTTGGAAGTTTCTTTGTATTATTAATTGGTGGGTTATATGTCCTGTTTGTACAAAATAGGAAAGGGGATAAAAGGCTGACGAATGATGGACGGATGAAAAGTAAGCAGCAAATATTCTTTCTGACAAAATCAGATATAGTCAAGATGATGACTGTTGTTGAAAGAAAAATTCCTATAAAATATACCCTAATTGGAGCATTTAAACAGGAGACGATAAAAAGTGAAAACACCATATCAAATTTTTCTAAACTTGGTCATACAGGCTATGCCAATTGGATTTCTTTGGATAATAGATACATGGTACTCCCCTTAAATAATGAGGTGAAGTATAGAATTGTGAAACAAAGAAATGGCTCTTTTCATTACATCATAGATCTTGCATCTAATCCCACAGGTGTTGAGTTAAGTACTGGAGGAATATACGACAATGCAGAAAATGTTTTATTAGCAGGTCGTGTTGCAGTCTTTACTGATAGCTCAATCGAAGCCATGCAAATCTATAAAGAAATATTGAGAGCTATGAATAAATGTTTTACCAGGAAAAATAATATCTTTGTATCTCAAGAGGTGTTATCTTTATTGGAAGATGGATGGCGATTAACATGTAATTATAATGCGCCTTGCGAAAATGATTTGGTGGTGGATCAATAAAGAAGACTATCATATGGGTGACACGGTAACTAAATTTGAATTGGAAACAATATGAAAATTAAAACATTATTTAAAACACTTTTTTGTGCAGGGTTAGTTTTATCTCTTGCTTTATATTTGTTATATTTACATGGTAACCATATCGAAAAAACTCAGAAGCCTATTGTAGATTATCAGTATAATGGATATGAAGAAAAACTTAATTATAAACGTTCAAATACAATTTTAATAACATATAAATCAAAGCAATATAAATTGCATACAGGAGATAGAAACTTGAACAAAATAAAGTCAGGAATCTTTCCTAAACTATACTATGCTTCAGAAACGGATTATCTTTTTTTTGAAGGAGATTATTTGCCTGTCGGTTATGCCCAAGCGGCTTTAATTTTCACGTTCATCTTTTCTGGTATCGGAACTTTAATCTGGAGGAAACAACTTGATGATGATATTAGTAAAATGTAAAAGTATCCAAGGACTATATTGTTTATTGAAGCGGTATCTCTCCTAATCCGCCTTTCCAGATAAAGTCTTTGTCATACACCCAACCAACGTAGGACAAGGGCTTTTCCTTTGTGGGCAGCAGCCATCGGCATCATCTCCTGTTACGCTTCGCTTCATCTGCACCTTTTTGGTGAGAACAAATACCTCCTCGAACACCGTACCGATGCCTTCGACACGCTCTACATCGGCTGCGAGAAGTTTCTACAGCATGATTTATACCCAATTTGCGTGGGAGGGGTGAGATAATGCAATAAAACGAGGGAATTGCCGTTTTTATGGTGTAACTTTGTGAGGTTAAATTTAGTAATATTATGGATAGGGGTAGAAAAATTTGCGACGTACTGAAAGCTGTCAGAAAAAAGATTGCTGACATGAATGGCATTGCATACGAGCCAAGAGTTTGCCACTTCAAAGGACATTGCAGTGGAACATGTCCAGCATGCGAGACTGAAAGAAAATATATAGAGTCGGAATTGTCTTTACGCAAACGCATGGGAGAGGCTGTTTGTGTTACAGGTGTTGCCATTGGCATTTTGGCGACCCCATACAATGTATATGCCCAAACTTCGTCACCGTCTGTACCTATTGGTAATGAAGTAATCGCAGCAGACTCTCTGCCAACAAGAGCACAAGTTACAATCAATGGATGTGTGAAAGATGCTGACGGAACTCCTATTGTTGGTGTAATTATTGTTGTAGGAAACAAACGATCCGGCAGCATTACAGACATTGACGGAAACTTTTCTGTTACCTTTCCAAGGGATTCCACGCTACGATTGGAATATATTGGTTATAAAAACAAGGTCTATTCATTCAGCGAACTGGACTTGAAAGGCTTTAACACGCTTTGCCTAACGGAAGAAGACGATAATATTTTAGGAGAGGTTGTAGTTGCACCACAAAAGCCTAAAACAAAGAAGCGTCGCAAGAAAAAACAGGAAGGGAAAATGGTTGTTGAAAATAACGATTTTGACACAGGGCCATTCTATCCTGGCGGCAACAGTGCCCTACTACATTTTGTAGAACAAAATTTATGTGTACCTGAAACTTTACAAGGAGCATATCAGCAGCGCATAAATATTTCTTTCTATGTGTTGGGTGATGGCAGTCTTGCCGATGTTAAAGTCATAACAATTTGTCATCAAGAGATGAAAGAGGAAGTGTTACGACTTGTAAAAGCGATGCCTAAATGGAAGCCAGCCTTAAAAGACGGCAAGCCGACATGTGCGAAAATTATGATACCAATAGATATTATGCTAAAGTAACTTATGCCACCATTAGAAGCACCATTGATAGGAATTGACCGTCACCGCTTGGCTACAGACGGTGACGGCATCACTACTCTCGTTGCATTTCATGAATGTCCACTTAGATGTGCATATTGCATAAACGCCCAATGCTTAAAAGAATCTCCAGAATGTAAGCTTACTGTTGATAAACTGATAGAACGCTTGATGCCTGACAATATTTATTTTTTTGCTACGGGTGGAGGAGTTACTTTTGGTGGTGGTGAGCCACTGCTGTACGCTGATTTTATAAGTGAGTTTACTCGAAAAATGCCAGAGGAATGGAAAATCACCATAGAATCTTCATTGAATGTACCGAACAAAAATATCTTTAAAGTTGCTCAATTTGCTGACCTTTTAGTGATTGACATCAAAGATATGGACGAGTTTATTTACAAGCAATACACAGGCAAGGACAACTCTTTTGTATTAGCCAATCTCAAATGGCTTGTAGACAATGGGTATGCAGATAAGACCATTATCAGAATTCCTCTCATAAAAAACTACAACAATAAAAGCAATCAAATCAAAAGTAGGGAAATTCTCGAAAGCATTGGCTTTTCTCGCTTTGACATCTTCCGTTATGTTATAAAATAATCTTGGCTTTTCCCCCATACAAATGCTTCCGTACTTTCGCAGTATGGAAGCATTTTCACACTTTGATTATTCATTATATAACGAGATTGATTCTTCTAAAAAAACGACCTCAAACATTTGCTTGTTAAGAAAAAAAGTATTAAATTTGGCGCATTAAAAACCATAAAATTATTCGCTTATGAAGAAACTATTTTTCATCATCTTCCTTATGGTATTCTCGTTTGCGATAACAGCAAACGCCAAGAAACCCAAAGTCGTATGGCCTAAGGCCGTGCTGACGCTCAAAGACGGCACTGTGCTCAACGGCTATTTGCAGAACGACATCCACTTCATGAAAAAAAACATCTATTTCAGTGAAACACAAAATGGTAAGGATGTAAAATACAAAATCGTAGACATTAAATCCCTTGAGGTGGATAATGCTCTCCAAGACGGCAAGAAACGCATTTTCATTCTTATAGATGACGACCCTAAATTTCCATTTTTGGCAACTGAAGTTTTCAAGGGAAAACATGTCACTGGCTATATGGAACCATTTGCTTTTGACAATTCCACCCACAGCAGGTCGTTTACTGGTATATGGACAAATATTACCGTTTATTTAGACTGTAGGGCATATCACTATATGGTTGATAGCGGCAAGCATGTTTACTATTGGATGTTATTTGAGGATAAAAAAATTAATTCCAAAAGAGAAAAATACTCTCAAAAGAAACTGTTGAAAAAGATAAAGGATAAATTCAAAGACTATCCTGCCGTCGCTGAAGAAGTGGAAAAGAGAGGACTCACTGCTGAGCAAATCCACGAGGACCCCACCATTCTTCTTGAAATTCTTGACAAAAGCCTGAAATAACTCCTTGTCTTTTCCCCCATAAAAATGCTTCCGTACTTTCGCAGTATGGAAGCATTTTCACACTTTGATTTTTCATTATATAACGAGATTGATTCTTCTAAAAAAACGACCTCAAACATTTGCTCGTTAAGAAAGAAGTATTAATTTTGGCGCATTAAAACCATAAAATATATAACAAATGAAAAAAAGACTATTTGCAACCATGTTACTTTTTACTTGCATCTTATCTTTAACTTCATGCAGCAAAGACGATGGTGATTGGGATGCCATGAAATGGGAAAAGAACAATTATGAAGAAGCACTGACACCAAGTTTTGGCAAGGCTATTGGCGTGCCAAAACTTGGCGGCACATATACTTTCAAATGCAAGAATTACAAGAATTTTTGGATTGAATACGTTAATGAACAGGTGGGTGATAAAACCATTAAAAACGTTCCTGCGTATGATGACAAACCTTATTCCGAAGTTAAAGGCAGCTATACGTCTTCAAAGGTGGAAGGAAATACGCTCACTGTTACATTTGCGCCCAACGAAACACAGGATGGACGTTATGTTCGTGTAGAAGTTTCCGCAGGTGATATTTCTGATAAAATCATATTTGTGCAGAAACCAGAATAAACAACTTGTCTTTTCTCACCATACAATGCTTCCGTACTTTCGCAGTATGGAAGCATTTTTCGATTTATCCCTCCCCAAGTCGTGGGCGGACTTGTCCGACCCGTAACTCCTCTTTTTCTTCCGCCAACTTGCCACCGACAAGCCTATGGCGGAAATCCAAACGCAGTGCATGTGCCAATGGGCAAACGTCCTCGTGCGTTGCCGTTTGTACGGCAGCGTTTACCTCGTCCAACACGGCAAGCAGCAAGCCACGCTGACTTTGCATCAGTTCGTCTGCGCCATCACCGCCCATGACTTTCTCAAATCATTCCTACATACGCCTCTACCAACGCATCTCTGCCATTGAGTTCTCCATCCTCCGCATCGGTGAATACCCGATACCAAGCATCATCGACATAGTGAACAGCATACGTTTAGCAAAGGGCAACGTATTCGCTGAATGGAAAAACTCAGAAACAGCCAAACTCTTTGAAGATCATGGTTATAAAAATAAAAAGGAGAGTGAAGGGTATTTAAAATCAGATGCGCTTTCGCAAAATAATTGTATTTTTGCGAAAGCAAAACAAAATATATGGAACAATTCAAATTCGATTTTTTCAAAAAGGAGCACAGCAGTCAGACCATGAATGTTGTCACACTCTCCAAAGCAGAATGTGATAAGGTTTTTGCCTCGTTTTGTTCGGCATATAATATGGAGAAACAAGAGCGAAACCAAGTCTTTGACATTATTCAAGATAAGGGCATCCCGGTAAACTTCACAAACGCAGAAGATAAAAATTTTGATTTGTCTTGTTTAATATCCGAAAATTGCAAGAGGCAGTTGCCCACACATCTTTATGTATGTTGGGATTATTTTTATGCAATAGACCGTTTTGACTTTAATGATATCGTTAAATATTTTAGTGATATATGGTATCCATCAGTTGATGACATAATAATTTTTGATGACTCATATAAAGTTTGTATGATGATAAGACACGATGGCGTAATTTATTTATTGAATAAAAAACCTCAGAAATAAGAAACAAATACAACGTTTTGGGTATTGATAGTAGTCTTCTCTCGTGTAACAAGTTATTCTCCTAAAAATATGCGGGCATACACTATCAAAAAGAAAAAATAAGAGGAATAAGATATGAAACAACAAAAAATATATTCTATAATAATAGGATTGGTTGCATACATTATATATCACATATATTCCATGTGTTTTTTAGAGGTAAAACTGATATAGCACTAAGCTTATTGTATATTTATAATGATATGTTATATATTGTAGGTTATATCTTTACATTTATGGTCTATGGTAGTAATAAGTTTAATAGAATCTTGTTTGGTACATTAAGCATCGCATTTCTGTTGTTTTTTGTATATAATTGGTGGGGCGTTTCATCTATGCCTTATGAGAGATTCTTATATATAGGCTTAGGATTGCTTGTTTATATATGTGAGTACATGTATTTAAAAGCTATACAAAACGATTTATAAAATAATTTAAAATATGAATGATAATATAATCCTATATGCTATTTCTTTAATATGCATAATATTGCTACTAATAGAATGGATTTTTATTAGTCACAAAAAATGTTCAGTAAATGCCATTGTGTTTGTTGGTTATTCATTTCCTTTGTACTACTTAATGATCTATAAAGGGGCTGGTGGAGCAGCGTTTACGTGGTGGTTCTATTTGGTATTATTTACATCTATCCATGTAATAATTTTATTGATTATATTGTTTTATTTTTTTATTTCGAGGAGACGTGCAAATGAAAGGAAACAACGTTGTGACAAGTGAAACGAAGGATGCGCTTTCTTTTGGGTCACTCTCGCATACCGCTGCGTCATCTTCACATCCTTGTGACCGAGTATCTTGCAGATGGTCTCCATCGGCACACCTGTCTCCAGCGTAATGAGGCTGGCGAACGAGTGTCGTCCCGAATGGTAGAAATAGGTAAGTCCGTACTCTTTTCCACAAGCACATCGAAAGTCTTTTGGATAGAAAGCAACAACTGCTCGATGTCCTTGTTGGTCTCCACGGCTTCCTTGCTCTTGTTCTCCTTTGGCTGCTTTAGTGCTTTATGTTAATCGAAGTACAATCATCGCAATAATACTATTAATTTTACGTTCTTTTCAAAGAAAGGGGTTGTGCAATAGTGGCTTAAAGGCTAAAAGCACTACCTTTGTATACAATAATAAGTAACAACACGTTTAAGGTCACAATTTGTGATTTTGAAAATGAATATAAATATGACAGACATAACGGAAAAGACAGGAAACGGCGAACTGGTCACAAATCGTGACCAGTTGGTTGTCGTAGATAATATAGAGTCTCTAATAAAAGTAATTAGAGGACAGCAAGTTATGCTTGACAAAGACTTGGCAACGCTATATGGTGTAGAGACAAGAACTTTGAACCAAGCTGTCAAACGTAACATTCAGAGGTTCCCTTCTGATTTTAGGTTTCAGTTAACAATGGAGGAATGTTCAAAATCACAGATTGTGACTTTGAACGCAGGACGAGGACAAAATATAAAGAAGTTACCTTATGCCTTTACAGAACAGGGTGTGGCTATGCTTAGTAGTGTTCTTCGTTCACAAACAGCCATTGAAGTCAACATTCAAATAATGCGAGCCTTTGTTTCCATGCGTCATTTTATGGTGAACAACGCTTCTGTGTTCAGTCGCTTGGAAACTATTGAGTACCATCAACTGGAAATGCTGCAACATCAGCAAGAAACAGACAAACGCATTGACGAGGTATTTCGCAGATTGGACGAGGGCAATACAAAGCCGAAGCAAGGTGTGTTCTACAATGGGCAAATTTATGATGCCTATACTTTCGTGT
>OIZX01001545.1_pt1 | contig 11654 bp, 8 predicted proteins | sample 1588621 | NCBI WGS metagenome assembly OIZX01 (sample SAMN03283276) | human gut metagenome | biome: human-associated habitat; material: feces | host: Homo sapiens | place: Peru | collected 2012
AGAAATATACCCGAGAGGAGCGCATCGCCCGAGCCCTGGATGTCATCGATGAGAATGGTTTCATCGGTCTTACCGACTATGCCTACATCAACAACTTGAGCCGCACCGCCGCCTCTTTGGAGTTGAAGGAGATATCCCATGACGAGACTGTTCCCATCCGCTCTGTGGGTCAGCACAGCCATAAGGTCTGGGTGAGGAGAAAAAAATAAGATAAAGTATGATTTCTCATCTTTTTCTTTGGTAGTTAGGAAATATTATTGTAGTTTTGCACAAAGAAAGAATCAAGTCTAAAAAGTAGTAGATATGGAACAGAAGAAGAAACGCATATATCGCAAGCGCATCCCTTATGGCATGATGAATTTTGAGGATGTTAGAAAGGATGATTGCTATTATGTGGATAAGACACCGTTTATAGAAGAAATAGAGGCAGCAAATAAGTTTTTCTTTTATATTCGCCCTCGCCGATTCGGCAAGAGCCTTACCCTTTCTATGCTCCAGAATTACTATGATGTGAACAAGAAGGATAAGTTTGAACAGCTCTTTGGTGATCTTTATATAGGTAAGAATCCAACCCCTGAGCGTAATTCCTATTTGGTGCTGAATCTGAATTTCTCGGTAGTAGCAGCTGGTATCGACGATTATAAGGATGGTTTGGATGCTACCTGCAATATCAGCTACAATATTTTCTGTGATGTTTATCAGCAGTATCTTCCTGAAAATATCAAGGAAAAGATGAACAAGCAGGAGGGATGTATCAATCAGTTGCAGTATATTTGCGAAGTATGTGATAAAGTTGGTCAGCAAATCTATCTCTTTATAGATGAGTACGACCATTTTACCAATAAGATTCTTGCTGAGCCGCAATATATGACCAATTATCGCAAGCAGACGCATGGCGAAGGCTATCTGCGTCTCTTCTTCGATGCGGTGAAGGCGGCTACAAGTACATCCTTGAAGCGTGTTTTCGTGACGGGTGTCAGTCCTGTGACGATGGATGATTTGACCAGTGGTTTCAACATCGGCACCAACTATTCCTTGAGCGCCGAGTTTAACGAGATGACGGGATTTACGGAGGAAGAAGTACGGGAGATGTTGACCTACTATTCTTCGGTTTGTCCTTTCCGTCATTCCGTGGATGAACTTATCCAGGTGATGAAGCCATGGTATGATAACTACTGCTTTGCTGAAGAGGTTTATGGAGAAACAACGATGTATAACTCTGTGATGGTGCTGTATTTCATAGACCAGTATATTAGCAGCAGATGTAGAATCCCGAAATATATGATAGAGGATAACATCCGTGTAGATTATAACAAGCTTCGCATGCTCATCCGCCACGACAAGGAGTTTGCCCATGATGCCAGCATCATCCAGCATCTGGTTACGGATGGATTTGTTACGGGAAACTTGAAAAGGGGATTTCCTGCCGAGAGTATCAACGATCCGGACAATTTCGTCAGCTTGCTCTTCTACTTCGGCATGTTGACCATTGATGGAACCTATCGTGGCAAGACCAAGTTTGTGATTCCTAACGAGGTGGTTAGAGAGCAGATCTATGCTTATTTGCTAGAAGGGTGAGTCGTATGTGCATGGCTTTACCTTGGCGATGACTTGTCAGAATATGTTCTATCGTCCAATCTCAGAACTGGATAACCAGGCTGGTTATGCCGACATCTTCCTGCGTCCACTCCTGGAGAATTATCCGGATATGGAGCATTCATACATTGTGGAGTTGAAATATTGCAAGTCGGATGCCACCGATGAGCAGGTAGAGAAGCTGAGAGAGGCAGCCATCGCTCAGGTTAATCGCTATGCAGATAGTGATGTGGTGAAGACTGAGGTAAAGACCACCCGCCTTCACAAGATTGTTGTGATATTCAGAAGCGTGGATATGGTGGTGTGTGAGGAGATAGAATAAAGTTACTGAGATAATTGTATATGAATTATGCAGATTACATTTGTGGCGTTAATTTAAAAGAAAGGAACAAGATGGAAACGATTAATATTCAGTTTCAAGTACCTTCTACAGGTCAATATACGCTTGACGAATTTGTCGCTAAGCTCAAAGACTATGCTGATAAATTAGCCAGTTCTATCTCCAAATCAGGAAACAGTTACCAGGAAAGATTCATAAGCCAGGCAGAGCAGGAAGCCTATGTGGCAGAAAGTCTCAACCGTGCTCTTGATGAAATGGAAGCTCATAAGAAGAATGGGACTAAGCCGATGGATGCTCGTGATTTGTTGAGAAGACTTCGCTAGGAATTTATTTGGGGGAAGAAATTTATAAGATTCCTCTGATTTTATGATTAATGGAGTATTGAAGGTCGAAAAAAATGACGATTGCTTTGTATTGACTAATCCTGGACTTCTGAAACTGCCCGTTGAGCAGATTTATAAGGGAGGAGAGTCTAAAGCACGTAATCAGCGTATGCAGAATATGTTCCGAATGATAGGCTATGGCGAAAACCTAGGCTCAGGTTTCCCTCTTATTCTAAATGCTTGGAATGATAAGCATTGGATCAAGCCGGAATTATTAGAACAGCCTGAATTATTGCAGGTCAAATTGACTTTGCATATTCAAAATGAGCCGATAAATGAGCCGATAAATGAGCCGATAAATGAGCATCTATCAAATCGTCAAATTTCTATAATTATGGCAATAAAGGAACAACCATTCTTGACAAGAGATGATTTAGCGAAAGAAGTTGGAGTGTCGCTTGCGACTTTAAAAAGAGAAATTTCCATTTTGCGTAAGAATGGCTATATAGGTCGTGGAGGTAGCAATAAAAATGGTCAATGGCTACTTCTTAAAAAGATTTGTAAATAGATTTAGTAAAATGTCGAATGTAAAATCGGAATAGAATGGTATAAGCCTTTCAGCATTTATATCGCTGAAAGGCTTTTTCGTGTCTTAAAGTGAAGAAAGTTGTTCTTTTCTTTGGCATTTCCAATTCTTTTCGTTAATTTTGTAGCGTCATTTCCGAGATGGCTGGCAAAGGGATGCTGGCTGAAAAGTCTGGGGATTGGCTATATCTTTTAGAATTAGACGTTTACTACGTTTCGCTTCTGATAAACTGGAAATTAGGAACTTCAAGTGACTTATCGGAGAGAGATGGCAGTGGACGCCTACATAACGTGTATATATACACGGCACAAGTGCGCCCTTTCGTATAGGAAGGGTGTGCCTTGTGCTACATACATATATACCATGTTGGCGTAGGTGTGTCCTCTTGCTTCTTGTTCTTGTTAAGTCACGGGTCTCCTAAACCTCCAGTTTTGCAAGAACGTTAAAGGAGTAATGACACCCCTGCGCCAATTTCTTTTAAGATAGTTTCTGTCGGCTTATGGGAAGATTGTAGGTTTGCAGAGAAATGAAAACAGAATAAAATTATTATGTATTTGCTAATAGGGGTGAGCATACAAAATAATGTAGCTATCTTTATGAACAAATACGAACTCGCAAAGAAGATAAATGAGCTGGAAGGTCTTACAAATGATGAGAAATCGGAGTTGTTTCAGCTTCTTTGTTCGAAGAAAAAGTATGGTTTGGTTTGGGAAGACAAACCTGAGGATATAGAGCAAAGAATGCTTGATGACCAGCCTGTGCTTGTTGAAGTACCTGAACGTGCCATCCTCAGCGATGACGCTGAGGCTCCAAACCATATTCTTATTGAAGGTGATAACCTCGAAGCCCTTACAGCCCTTAGCTATACCCATGCAGGAAAGATTGATGTCATTTATATCGATCCACCTTATAATACTGGCAATAAGGATTTTAAATATAATGATGCTTATGTAGATAAAGAAGATGCCTATTATAATAGTAAGTGGCTGTCATTTATGAATAAGCGATTGAAGATAGCTAAATCTTTATTGAAAGAAGATGGTGTTATCTTTATCTCTATTGGAGATGATGAGGTATCACAATTGAAAATTCTTTGTGATGAAATATTTTCACGTCAATGCTTAGGCTTTTTACCACGAATTGCTAAATCTGGCTCAAAGCAAGGTACTTATTTTAGACCTACAAAAGATTATATCTTGGTGTATTGCAAAAATACAGAAATGGTAAAAGGATTTCATACAAAGGAATTTCAAGTGAAAGAATATCCTTTAGTTGATGAAAATGGAAGAAACTTTCGTAAAGCACATTCTTTATTTCAAGCTTCTTTAGATCCTTTGAGAGGTTGTAAGAATCAACGTTATTATATAGAGGCTCCTGATGGCACATTAATATTGCCTCCTGGTCATACTATGCCTTTAGAAAATGAAGATGCTGCTCATATAGCTCCTGCGACAAGAGCAGATAAAGTTTGGCGTTGGTCTTATCAATCTTATCTTGCAAAGAAAGATCGCATAATGTTCTCTGAATCAAAAAAATCTCCTTTGATTGATTCATATGGAAATCATACGGATTGGAACGTTTATGAGAAAAAATATGAGGATGAAGAAACTGATGGTGATATTGATTATAACCTACCAGATGATGTAATCTATGATTATTTAAACTCTTCTGCCACTACATATTTAAATAATATGGGAATTGATTTCCCATTTAGTAAGCCATGGGAATTGATAGCATATTTGATTGATATAACAGAGAAGCCATCTGATATTACTGTGCTAGATTTCTTTGCAGGTAGTGCCACAACATTAGACGCTATTATGAAAATGAATGATGGTGATGGAGGACATCGAAAAGGTATTCTTGCTACTAATAATGAGAATAACATTTGTGAAGAAGTTGCTCATCCACGCATCTATAAAGTTATTAATGGTTATACAACTATTAAGGGACATACTCAGGTTCCTGGCTTAACCCGCAACAACCTTCGTTATTACAAGACAAAGTTTGTGCCTCGTGATAAGAGTCCGAAGAATCTGCGTAATTTGATGGCACTCTCTACAGATATGCTTTGCATCCACAACGATACATATATCGAGAAGCCATTTGCTGGCAAGAACATCAACAACAAGATTGCTCGCTATTTCGAGAGCAATGATGGAACTAAGCGACTGCTGGTGATTTATCGCGCTGAGGCTATTCAAGCCCTGGTAGAGTTGATGAAGCAGGAATTCAAGAATGGCGAAAGTAAGGAGAACGGCAAACTCATGATCTATGTCTTCTCGCCAAACGGCTATGCTTATGATGATGAGTTTGAGGATGTGGCAGAATATATCTCGCTTTGTGCTATGCCTGATGCCGTATTGAATGCTTATCGCAGAGTTTTGCCAAAGAAGCATCAAGCACAACTCCTGGATGATGTTGCAGAAGAAACGGATTCAGAAGCGAGAACAGTCGAAGAATCGGATTTATTTCAAAATCAAACATATACAATGGCAGCAAGTGAAATCAAAGATAACAGGGAAGGAGGCGACGAATGAAACAGATACAATATCAGCAGAAAGCAGTCAAGGAATTGGTAGATAAGACCATTGATCTGCTTACTTATTCAGGTATGCGCCATACACTCGTATTCAAGGCTCCAACTGGTGCCGGCAAGACGGTGATGGCATCAGAAATGTTGCTCCAACTGAATGCTGAGTTGAGAGACCGTACGGATGTTCCTTATAAAGAGTTGGCATATATTTGGATTGCTCCCAACAAGCTTCATGAACAGAGCTACTTTAAGATGAAATCCTTCTTTACGGAAGGACAGGAGTTGCATCCTGTCATCTATGACGACCTCGACCATTCTGCCGAAGGCTACATCCATCCGGGAGAAATCCTTTTCGTCAATTGGGAGAGTATCAATAAGGATAATGCCGTGATGATACGTGATACGGAGCAGAGTGCTTCGCTCTATGATCTTACTCGCAGAACCCAGGAAGAACAGAATATTCCTATCGTCGTTATTATCGACGAAGAGCACATGTTTGCCAGCAAACTCGCCAACAAGACAGAGAAGGTGTTGAAGAACATCAATCCAAAAGTTGAGCTTCGTATTTCGGCAACCCCTGAGACAAAAGGCGATTTGGATGTGAAAATACCTAGAGAGGCTGTTGTTAGAGAAGGTATGATTAAACAGGGCGTGGTATTGAATCCAGCCTTGAACTTTACGGATCCGAATGGCTCTTTGAACCAGCATCTGGTGAGCCTTGCCTTGAAGAAACGGGAAGAGTTGGCTGAGGCTTATCGCAAGATAGGTGTTCATATCAATCCTCTGCTGCTTATTCAGTTGCCTAATGATAAAGATAAGATGGATAAGGATGATGAAAGTATCAAGGAAGAGGTGATGCAATATCTGGACACCATCAAGAATATCAATGTTGACAATGGCAAGTTGGCGATATGGCTCAGCAACGAAAAGGAGAATCTGGATGGTATAGAGAAACCGGATAATCTGACCGAGGTGTTACTCTTCAAGCAGGCCATCGCTCTGGGATGGGACTGCCCTCGTGCCGCTGTGCTCCTCATCTTCCGAAAGATAGAGAGTTTTACTTTCACCGCTCAGACCGTGGGACGCATTCTTCGTATGCCTGAGCAGCATTTCTATGAGGACGATCGACTGAATTGGGGGTATGTATATACCAATCTCAGCAAAGACATCATCAAGATTGTGCAAGATGATATGGACTATATGTCGAATATTCATGCTGTTCGTCGAGAGAATCTATGCAATGTGGTGCTGCGTTCTGAATATTGTGAGCGTCCTGCCATTGCACGTAAGCGACTGGGACCAGATTTCAAGAAGGTACTTGCAAAAGTCTTTGAAGATATTCTTCTGGTTAAGAACCGCCAGTTATCTCTTTTCACGATAGATGACTTGGAGGGCAATGTGGATGAAGAAGATTCCAAAGATGTTGAGGCTGCAGAAAGCATTTATGCCAAAAATAGAAAGGCATGTGAGGATAAGATTACCTTTAAGGTAAGAAGCATTGGAATCGATTTGATAGAGGATGTCAGCATCACGGGCGAGACAGGTGAAACTCATGTGGATAAGAAGGCAAGATATGTCCGCACGATGCAGGAATTGAACAATTCATTCAATGCTTTCTGTGCCAAGTGTATTGGTTCGAAGTTTGAGAAGGTGAGTGTCACGACATTGGCTTTTGCCTTGAAGGAACTGATGGAAGACTTGTTTGAACTCTTTGAGACGGATGCCGTGAAGGTGATTCTTTATCATGGTAACAAGGAGGTATTTGCTGATTTGATAGACCGTGCCTTGAATCGTTATCAGAAGATTCTGGAGGAACGGCAGAATCTGCAGAATGCAAAGTTTTATAAAACTTATGACTGGGAGGTTCCAGTGGAACGGCTCTATAAGGAAGAAAGTCATCACATCAAGGATGAGATACGAGATCATGCTCTTCTGCCATTTGTAGAATTAAAGAATGCCTCTAAGCCTGAAGAGCGTTTCGAAGCTTTTCTGGAAGCCAACAAGGAGTATATTGACTGGTGGTATAAGAATGGTGATGCCGGCAGGCAGCATTATGCCATCAGTTACGAGAACAAGGAGGGGCACAAAGCCCTATTCTATGTAGATTTCGTGATTCGCATGAAGAATGGTCAGGTCTTCCTCTTCGATACCAAGAGTGCTGGAAGTGATGTGGATGCCGTGGAAAAGCATAATGCCCTCATCGACTATATGGTGAGCGAAGAGAACAAGGACAAGCATCTGAAGGGTGGTATCATCATCGAGAGAAATAACAACTGGAAGTACTGTCCGCTGAAGATAGAGAACACTACAGACATCGTGGAGTGGGATAGCTTCTATCCGAAAGAATATAAATAAGTCATAAATGCTATATATATAATAAGGTGTAATAACGATGGCAAAGGGACTAGATGGAAAATTCTTGCACTATGGCATCCGAAAGGAAGACCTCGACCTGATCAGGACGCTATGCGAGAAGCATGAGATTGACTTCGACTGGATGAGTGAGGAAATCCTACGCAAATATCATGCAGCCAAGGTGGATAAGATAGAAATGAATGACGAGGATACTGAGAAGATTATCGCCGAGGCGATTTCTCAGATCAAGTAAAGAACCAAGAATGAAGAACGAAGAGTGAAGAATAGATTATGATTATCAAAAGAATCAAAATCAAGAACTATAAGACTTATCTGAGTCTTGACTTGGATTTGTCGGTGAGACCCGATCAGCCCATCATCCTGATAGGTGGTATGAACGGTGGTGGTAAGACCACGCTGTTTGAGGCTATCTGTGGAGCTCTTTATGGACTGAAGATTCAGAACAAGGCGCATTTTCAGGAACTCTTGAACAATGGTGCCTTGGGAAAGGTGGAGCCTACCATCGTGCTTGAACTCTCTTTCGAAGGTATGGTGCTCGGACGCAAGCAGCAGTATCTGCTGCGTCGCACTTATAAGCTTAATCCTGCCAACAAGCCTGTGGAGAATGTGCTGCTCAATATGGATGGCACGCCTTTCTCCTATGGCACGGCTACGCCTCCGCAGCAGCGTGCCATCAACGAGCAGCAGGTGAACAAAATCATCAAGGCAAATCTGCCGCAAGAACTCAGCAAGTATTTCCTCTTTGATGCTATGCAGTCGAGCGAGCTCTTGAAGGAGAATGTCTTTGCCCAAATCATCAAGGATAATATCCAGAATGTGATGGGATTCAACAAGTATCTGCAATTGAAGAATGCTGCCGAGCATCAGCAGCAGGAGTGGGCGGCAAGGAGACTGGAGGCGCAAAAGGAGGCTGAAGAATATAATGGTCTTTGTGAGCAGCGCAACCAGTTGGTGGCTTTGCAGGAAGAGAATACCAAGCTCCAGGATGATAAGTACAAATATCTGGTTTCCATTCAGGCTGAATATGATGCCGCCAAGGAAGGTGCCAAGGATTCTGCCGAGACTGCACGAAAAATTCAGGATCTTGAGGCCAGCGTGAAGGATACGCAGGAGTTGTCAAAGCGATATAATGCCCAATTGAAGCAGGTGGTGGAGACCTTGGAAATCAACGTGTTCTTTCCGAAACTTGCACAGGGAATCACAAACGAGGTGAATGACATTATCCGACAGAAAGAAGCCTTGAAGCAGGAACGTGAAGGGGTGCTCTCTCTGGAGCAGATGCGTGAGGTAACTACCAAGATTCTTGGTTATCTGAAATCGAAGTGTCTCTGCCCGGATTCCGTGGAGGATGACGATGTGGTGGCTTACCTGAAGAGTCAGCAGGAAGCTTTGCAGCGCAAGGACGACTATGCTTTCCTGGATGAAAGCGAGTTTGATGCGCTTAAGAATCTGCTGGGTGCCAATGCAGTGAATGAGTTTATCGCCCTTAATGACAGTCGTTATGATTTGGAAAAGCGGTTGGAGAACTATGATAATCAGCAGAGTCAGATTGCTCTGCTCCGTCGTAGCATGGTAAGCGGTAATACCGAAATCATCAAGGCATACGAGGAGGCTAGCCGTGAACTCGAAATCTTGAAGAAGGAGGCGGATGACAGAAAGGTGAGCATTGAGAAATTGGAGCGGAAGATTCACCAGTTTGATGTGCAGATACAGCAGGAACCTGATGTGAAATATGACATGCTGGTGAAACTGAAGCCTTTCTTTGAGGATGTTGCCGACACTCTGCTCAAACGCAAGAAGGAGAAGATTGAGGAGGATATGAAGGAGCAACTCAACAAACTCCTCATTTCCTACAAGGGATGCATCGCCAAGGTAGAGCTATCAGACAGTATGGAGAATTTCACCATCCGTCTCTATCACAAGGCAGGAAATGAAATCTCGCTCAACCAACTGAATGCGGCATCCAAGCAAATCTTTATCCAGGTGTTGCTGAAGGTGCTTCGAAATCTGGGCGACTATAATCCACCTGTGATGATAGATACCGTGATGGGTGTATTGGATGAGGAGAGCCGTGATGTGCTGATGGAAGAATACTTCCCGGGACTTGCCGAGCAAACCATCCTGCTCTGCACCACTTCGGAAATCAGAAAAGATAAGGATTACATGAAGCTGGAACCATTCCTATCCCGTTCTTATACACTGGTAAGAGATGTGGAAAGTCAGAGCACCCACGTGGAGGAAGGATATTTTGGAGTAATGTGTAATGAATAATGTTTCATATTGACGGAGCAATATAAATATGGAAGTAGCATTAGAGAATATACGACAGGCAGAAGGTATGGTGGAAGCCATCATGCCTTTGAAGGAGAAACTGGAGAAGCGTTTGAACCTTTCGCGGCAAGTGGAAGGGGAGAGGGATGCCATGCTAACCCTGAATAAGGTGATGCGAATCTGCCTGATAGCCAGTTTGAGCTTAACGGAGAAGAGAAGTGTGGATGGTTTGGGAGATATCGTATTGTCGAAATCTTCTCAGCGCATTATGCCTAGTTTCTTTACCAAGGACAATAAGAAGTCGCTCTTTTCGGCTTTGTTGAAGTTGAGATATAGAGATTGTGAGGTGGATTGGCAGAATGCCAGTATTGTGGGTCGCATCGTGGCGAAGGAAATCTATCGGGGTATTGCTTATCTTTCAGAAGATGAGAATCTGAATGCTTTCCTCTTTGCGGCAAGCGACAGGCGACATGGCGGAAGTGGAATTCCAGCCCTGGAGTTGCTGATAGGCGAGTATGCAGAGGATATGGAAGCGAAACTGAATATCAACGGGCGTTCGGTATCGAATGCACAGATTCTGGTGGCTGGTACTACGGGTTCGGGTAAGACCAATCTGCTGGCTGTATTGATTCAGCAGTTTCGTCATCTCTCCACCGAGACGCCTTATCCCGTCAACTTCCTTTTGTTTGATTATAAGGGTGAGTTCTCTGACCCGTCGAATGCCAGCTGGCTTGTTCACTTCGATGTAGATAGGAGTTGCATCCTCGACCCTGTGGTTGCGCCATTGCCTTTCACGCCGTTCAAGGATTTTACGGGCAGGACCATCAACGAAATCAATCTCTATTCCACGGAGATGGCTGGTGCACTCTGCGCTGTAGATCGTGCAACGGTGAGCGCATCCATGAGTAATCGACTGAGTGAAGCCATTGTTGAGGCTTATAAGCAGACGGCAGGCAAGCCTATCACTTTTGAGCTGATGCTGATGAAGTATCAGCAAAGAATGCAGAATCCGGATAAGGATGACAGCATCACTTCGGTTTTGAAGCAGTTGATTCGCAATCATCTGTTTGCATCGGAAGATAAGGTGAATCTGATAGATGAGTGTTTTGTCGTGAAGATGGATGCTTTCCCGAAAGATGGTCCGATAGCCAGGGCTATCGTGTATTTCATCATTTCTAAGCTCAATAATATCTATGAGCTGTTGCCGAAGCAGGCGGTGAATGAGGATTATGTACAGATTCGCCACTTCACGATTATCGATGAGGCTCACTATATGCTGGACTTTGATAATCAGCCGCTTCGCAATCTGATTGCTGTGGGTAGAAATAAGGGGTTGAGCATTATCTTTGCCACTCAAAACATGGATAGTTACAAGAGTAAGTTTTTCGATTTCTATGCCAATGCACAGTATCCGCTCATTATGAAGCAGCAGACGATTTCGGACAGTATCATCAAGGACCTCTTTGGTGTGTCGGGTAAAGATTTCCAGGAAATCAAGTCGGCGATAGCTGGTTTGCAGAAAGGCGAGTTGATTATCAAGGATCATACGATGGCTGCCCTTGGTTTGGGCGGTAAACCGTATAAGAAAATAAAGGTGACGCATCTTATTTGATGCGCCACCTTTTT
>OIZX01001553.1_pt1 | contig 11626 bp, 6 predicted proteins | sample 1588621 | NCBI WGS metagenome assembly OIZX01 (sample SAMN03283276) | human gut metagenome | biome: human-associated habitat; material: feces | host: Homo sapiens | place: Peru | collected 2012
CGGCGGTCTCCAGTGCCACAAACTGGCGCGTTAACCAACTACGCTAATCCCACCATAAGTGGCGCGCCAAAAGGGACTCGAACCCCTGACCTACTGCTTAGAAGGCAGTTGCTCTATCCAGCTGAGCTATTGGCGCATCAGTTGCTGACCTCAGTCAGCCTTTATATTATACCCATATACGGCATATTTGTCAACACTTTTTTGAATTTTTTTCATATTTAATTTTTAAAAAGTTTTTTCGGACAAAATCCGCCAAATTACGGCTTTCCGTATTTCTGAGCAAGTGCAAGATTCCTATAATCGGGTTCAGACGAAACCTCTCTTATAAGCTTTACAAACTTAGGAAGTTGATACCGCTGATCTTCACTAAGCAATTCAATTTCTATTGTTGCCCTGTCATTCCAGAACGGATAAACATCAAGTTCGCAGTAAGTGCTGTTGTCAACAATGCAATATCTGTCTTTACTGATGACGCCTGTAACATACTGCCTTTGAGCAAGGTACGAGTCGTATTGTTCTTTTGAAATATAATTTTCAATTTCGATCCGCTTAATATCCGATATTTTGATTTTTACAGTTTTGATATATACAGCCTTGTCACCCTCTCCCCTTTTGCGGATTCTGAAATATCCTTCCTCGGGAGTAGTGAGGTATGCCTGTGTAATAGGAATTCTGCGACAGGTTTTTATGCTGTTCAAAAATTCAATATCAGGATATTCAATCAAAAATTTTCTTTCAATTTCAAGCGGTTTCGGAATTCCGAGAAATGCGACAACCTCCTTCAGAAGTCTTTTCAGCTTAGTATCAAAGTCGGTCGAATTATCAATAATTCTCAGATGCGGAGTGCCTGTCCACACAGCCATAACATCTGTGTCAACTTCTCTTGCTTTTTCAAGACTTTCTTCTCTGCGGAAAATATTGGTTTCTTTTCCGTAATACTCTTCTGCACCGTCTGCGGAAGTCACAAGATGAAATACTGCGTCATAAGAGCTTCGTATTACATCTTCATTCAAATTGTGAATACCTGCATACTTTGCAAACTCATCTTCCGTAACATATGCTCTGCTGTCAAGCAATCCTCTGTCAAAAAGCAAAACCGCCTTTTCACAATCCATATTTTTGGCAATTTGCGTTTTTTCATTCTCCTCAGCAAGCTGAATTTCAAACAGTTCTCTGTGAAATTCATAGTAACCTACATTTTCGGGGGTTTTGCCCTCACTAAACAATCTGCTTGCAACCTCACCGATTGTAATTGTAGGAATATTAAGCTTTTTAAGCTCTTCGCTGATATATTTTAATGCGGAAGTCTTGCCGCCGCAAGGTCCTCCCGTCAATACTATTTTTACAACTTCAGCCATAAAATCACCCATGTAACTTATTAAATTAAGTATATATCCCAACAGCAATTTTTTTATTCTGTAGAAGAACATTGTTGTTTGTTTTTGCCCTTTAAAAGATAATATCGGCAAAATGAAAGTTTCTTATGCAGTAAAATTCATATTATACATTAAAAAGCGTATAAATTATCATAAAAACGGTGAAATATGCTGTTATAACATTGACAAGTTGCGTGTTAAAGTGCTAAAATATGTGTATAACCAATGAGGTTTTTTCTTATATCGAAAGGAAGTATTTATGATGGAAAAGCAGAATATTGACTGGGCAAACATTGGCTTCGGTTATATGCCCATCGGTGAAAGATTTGTAGCTAATTATAAAGACGGTAAGTGGGACAACGGCAGTATGACAGCCGACACCACAATTACTATCAGCGAATGTGCAGGCGTTTTGCAGTATGCTCAGACTTGCTTTGAGGGTATGAAAGCGTACACTACCTGTGACGGCAGGATTGTTGTGTTCAGACCTGACCTTAACGGACAGAGAATGGAGGACAGCTGTAAGCGTCTTGAGATGCCTGTATTTCCAAAAGAAAAGTTTGTTGAGGCTGTTTGCAATGTTGTTAAGGCAAATGCAGATTATGTTCCTCCGTACGGCACAGGCGCAACACTTTATATTCGCCCGTATATGTTCGGCAGCGGTCCTGTAATCGGTGTTAAGCCGTCGGCAGAATATCAGTTCAGAGTATTTACCACTCCTGTAGGTCCTTACTTCAAGGGCGGTGCAAAGCCTATTACAATTAAGGTTTCAGACTTTGACAGAGCTGCTCCTCACGGCACAGGTCACATCAAGGCAGGACTTAACTATGCAATGAGCCTTCACGCTATTGTTACCGCTCATGCAGAAGGTTTTGACGAAAATATGTATCTTGACGCCGCTACAAGAACTAAGGTTGAAGAAACAGGCGGTGCTAACTTTATTTTTGTAACAAAGGACAACAAGGTTGTTACTCCAAAGTCTAACAGCATTCTCCCCTCAATTACCCGCCGTTCACTTATGTATGTTGCTGAGCATTATCTTGGTCTTGAGGTTGAAGAAAGAGAAGTTTACTTTGATGAAGTTAAGGACTTTGCAGAATGCGGTCTTTGCGGTACAGCTGCCGTAATCTCACCTGTCGGCAAAATTAACGACCACGGCAAGGAAATTTGTTTCCCGAGCGGTATGGATGAAATGGGACCGATTACAAAGAAGCTTTACGATACACTTACAGGTATTCAGATGGGCAGAATCGAAGCTCCCGAAGGCTGGATTAAGGAAATCAAGTAATCATTTTATACATATAACAAGACGGTCTGCGAGAACAGACCGTCTTTTATTTGCAGTTTTTAATTATATTGTTGTATGCAACATCCACGGCACACTCATCTGTATTGCAATGCAGTACATAAAATTTTGTATGCCGAATAAGATTATCGAGATTTGAGAGCAAAGACATTCCGTCCGACTTATTCACAAATTTGACAGTTGATTTGTAGAGCCTTTGTACAATCTCATTTGTGTCGGGAATTGTAACAAAATTATCGTCTGAGCGTTCTATAAATATTATAGCGCCTACGGGAACGGTTTCGTTGTTAGCAATTCCGCTTCCGCCGTCAAACGGAGTTCCGCAGCATAGCGGGACTTCGTTTTTAATTTTCACAACAGGCTTATCGTCATTGAGAATATGAGCTTTTGAGCCGAATCTTTTCAGCCACATCTTTGTATGAGTGGATTTGCCGACGCCTGAATCGGCGGAAAACAAATACGCTTTTCCGTCAAAAACAAGTGCCGAGGAATGCACAAGCATAGCGCCACGGTGAATTATTTTGCGGTTAAAAATTGACGCCGTTGCAAATTCTTCGGCTTCATCAATGGTTGAACCTTCAACCATACGGCTCAACAGGGAATTTAAGTATGAGACTGACGGTATTGCAGAAAAATCTGCACTCCTCTCCCCTTCATACAAAAACGGTTCGCACAATTTTTTTAAGTAATCAAATTTTGGTTCAATTTCAACGATAAAATCAGCAATTAAATATTTTGGCAAAGCGTCCTCCGAAATAAAACAGACTCACAAAAAGTGAGCCTGTTTTTTTATTGGTTAGTTTAAATGAACAATAAACTTCTGAATTTCCGTTGCGTCAACTACTGTGATGTCACCGTCGTTGTTATAATCGGCAAGATGTTTTTGTTCTGCCGAAAGTTCAACAATACCGACAACATACTTCTGCACAAGAGTTGCATCTAAAATATTAATCCTGCCATCCATATTAACATCACCGACATCATAAGCAGAAATGCCGTTAAACGGAATATTGTTAGCCTTTGCATATTCCTCAGCATAAGAACCGTAACTGCCTTTAATTGTAACAGCTGAAGAATTTTTAAAAGCTTTAGCTGAAATTTCAGTAACAGATGCAGGAATGTAAACACTTTCAAGCTTAGGACAATTTGCAAAAGCGTAACTGCCAACTGATGTGCAGGTTTCAGGAAGTGTCACATTTTTCAGGGAAGAACATTTATAAAACATCTGATTCGGAAGTCCTGTAACCTTAGTCATAGACATATCAACGGTTTCAAGCGAAGTACAACCCTGAAAAGCACCTAAAACACATAGAGAAAGATTTTTGGAGAGCTTAACATCAGTAATATTAGTACTGTTAGAAAAAGCAAATGCACCAATTGTTTGGATTGTATCAGGCATTGAAACAGTTACCAATCCGGTTTTATCAGAAAATGCCGAAGGAGCAATTACATTGACCGTTATATCAATGAGCTGTGACGGTATCTGTAAATTTTCTTCTGTTCCCAGATAATCTGTAATTGTCAGTCCTGAATAATCGTTTTTGTAAAACTCGAAATTCTTGTCATAATAGTAGGTTTCAGCTGAAAATGAAACGCAAAACATTGACAAGAGCATTGCAAAGACAAAGAGAAATGTGCAGGATTTTTTTACTATTTTTTTCATAATTTACTCCTAACAAGCAAAAATCTAGTCAGAAAAGTCGGCAGATAATTGACATCTGCCGACATAATCTTTAATTAGTCGAGGTCGTCTCCTCTTTGATTAACTGTTTCTTCTTCAGTATCGGTGACATAAACACCGCTAGGTGTAATCTTTAAAATTGAATCCGAAAAAGAAAATTTAACGATTTCAATTTCAGGCTCAAAATATGATTTTTTCACAAGTCTTCCTCCAAACAATTATTAATTATTATCGAGTGCCTTGTTACCAACATAACACAAGTTAAAATACTGTGATTTGGAAATGCACATGTCTTTAACATCACCGTAAGAATCCTTTATTACAACAAAAGCGTATGCAGTAAAGATATAATTCTGGTTTGCAGTATTGTTTGTGAATTTAAGCACTTCATCAATTCTGTTCTTGTTTGTGAGAGAGTTATTATCAAATACAAGCTTAGTAATTCTGTATTCATCATTACCTAAGTTTGCTACAGTATTTGTTTTGTCTTTCACATTGGAATCCTTAGCAAGATCCTCAAGTTTTGTAATAAGCTTGTCTTCAACAGTAACATCTCTGATATATCCCTTAAGAATGTCAGATGTTGTATCTGTTGAATTTAAAATTGCTGCATTAACAAGATTATTTCTGTCATCAACAGAAAGTGTTTTTGTGTTATTTCTTACTACAAACACACCACATTCAACTGAAAGTTTAGTTGTGTTCTCCTTGAATGTAGGAATAGCAGTTGATGTAAATGCTGTGAGAAGGTCAACATAAAGCTTATCTTTAGGATTAGCCGAATCACCGTAAATCTCACGGTTAAGAACAGGAGAGTTTATGTTAGCCGTAAGATTAGGAACATTTTCAGAATAAACAGGCACGATATAGTAATCAGCCATTATTCTAAGACCGAAGTTACGCTCATAACACTTAGTAACGACTTCGCCTTCAGACTGACCATTTTTGTTAACCTTGTAAACTTCCCAATAAGCAAACTTTAATGTCTTGTCTGCGTTATATTCAGGAGTTTTGAGAAGGAAATTACCATTCTCGTCTTTAAGCAATGAGTTAAACTCAACAGTATAAGACGCGCTGTCCTGAATATCAGTGTAATAACCGTCATCGCCTAATACCGGATGATAAACCTTACACGTTTTGGGTGTCTGTGTGGCAATTACAGTTGCCTGTGATTTGCCTTTTTCGACCATTCCTGTAACATCAAGTTTCCACTTTGTGTCAACATACATTGTGTCTATTCGTGGAGCATACTTAGTGATAGTACTATTAGAAGGTTGATATTTATCCTGAATTTCCTCAGATGAAAGTTCAACATTTCTTACAACATAAGAAACCCTTTTGCCTTCACCTTCAACACTGAAACGGTCATAGTACTTATAAGTAATATCACAAGTACCGCCAACTTTAACTATGTCAGTGTAGTAGTTAAGAGCGTTAACAGCAAGTTTGTCTCCTTCGAAGAGTGAGTTTGCGGATACTTTGAAAGTATATGAGAAACTTGGGTCTCCTTCGTAATCTTTATCACCAATTTTAGTATATCCGCCTGCTTCACCCTTGTAGAGAGCATAAACTGTGTTATCGCCGTGACATTTTGCACTGAGTGTAATTTCAAGTGAGTCAGTAGCAGCAAAATCATCAATAGAAATCTTGCCCTGAGTTTCAGCATAAGAATGTTTTACTGCACCGGTCTGATCATAAAGAACAGCCGAGATGTAGTAGAAACCTGTACCTGTATGTGCAGCAGGATCTGTACCCGTATATGCCGTATGATTAAGTTCAAGAGTACCTGTAGGAATCTCACTTACACGAGCGACAATGTGATAGCTATTAGACATAAGCACATCGGTAGAAATATCTGTATAGTTATCACTAACCTCAGTGTACTTATCACCCTGCTTAATGAACCAGCCGTCAAAACGCCAGCCGTTGGCAACGTTAATGCTAAGGCGAGCATTATCTGTAACTGATGTGAATGACGCTGTTGTAACACCGTTGATTGTTGCAGTAGCACCTGATGTTTGACCGATAAAACCTGTGTTAGCTGTATTTGTATTTGTATCAAGCTTATATGTGTCGTCTTTGTCCTTATACTCGATTGCTACATCAGAAGTAAATTCCTGACCGAGTGTCGAATAGTACCAACGACCATCAGTACGAGATGTTACGCCATTATCATAAAGCAAACCCTTTTCGTAACTAATTTTTACAGGTTTACCCTTATAATTTTCATTATTAGCAATCGCCTGATACTGTTCAGTAGTTTCGTCAAGGAAGTTAGCAGGTGTACCGTATGTTATAAGATTACCGTTGTGGTCATAAACATTCCATATTGTTACCCACTGACCCTTTGTTGAATAATCGGAAGTTGATTCACTACTATCGTACGAACCGGTTGAAATTACATAGAGATTATTTTCATCAGCTTTCTGCTTATCATCAAGAATATTGCCGATAAGGTCGGTAGCTCGACCATAGTAATCTGTAAAATCTTCGTATGGGTTAACATTAGCGTCAGCTATATTAGAAATACTTTGAGCAACCTTTGTCGGATCTGAAATTTTAGTATCGTAACCGTAAATTACATTAGTATTTCTTTTTGCATCACCTGTAGCATTGTAGAACTTACTCTGGAACATGATAGTCTTAACATCTTTCTTTTTGGCAAGTACTACGAAGTCGCTGAAGTCATAAGTCTGCATATTCCTCTTGATTGGTACAAGAGAATTATGAACTGTCTCGTTATAATAGTTATTAAGTGTAATACCTGCAACAGGACTGGTTGTATCCTTCTCAAGTGAGCCGTCAGAAGATTTTTTATAATTATATCTCGGAATCTTAGCAACATAGTACTGACCGTCTTTAACCATCGGCTGACCGGGATAAGCTCCAAGTAAGTTTATATAATTAGCAACTTTACCGTTATCATATTTAGCTGTACCGCCCTCATAAGCATAGGCGTATATAGCTACTGTAGATCCCCAGCCACCTACTAATCTTTCTGCGTCAACATAAAAAGTGATGTAGTTATCATCTTTTTCAATAGTTCTGTTGTAATAGATAGGAGTTACCTCAACAACATAGTTTTCAGCAAGATCTTCTGTAATAGTGATATTTGCCTGATAGATACCCTGATCAGCATTTTTTGCAGATGCAGGATAGTTTCTGCCGTTTACGCTATATGCAGCCACATAGTAACCTGCTTTTCTGTATGTCTCATTAAGTGTTGTCTGAATATTTACGTTTGTATCAAGATCAACGCTATATGTATTACACGGATTTGTTTTCGTAGTAGCAAGTCCGGCAGCAACAGATGATCCAGCATAATCCTTTGTATCACCTGTTCCAAATGAAGTTGAATATGTACCATTCTTTACATACAAGGTAGCCTTTGTGCCATAATCAGGATCACCAGTAAGTGTAATAGTTTTAGTCTTAGCATTATATACTACATACTGAACTGATTTACAAGCGTTGTTGATAAGACCTTTGTCTGAACCATCTGTATAATTATTTATCCAAGAATCATTATCTCCCATTGTTATTGAGGGGTTTTCGTCCTTCAACCAGTAATAACCTTTTGCTAAAATAGAAGCATACTGGTTGTTTGCAGTATCATAAATTGTAAAGTGAGAGGCTGGATTTTTATCATTATCAGGGGAAGGAACTATAGTACCTGTTGAGATGTAAACGCCGTCATATTTAGTTTTGTTCATTCTCATCAAAGTGCCTTTTGAACCATATGCTACCTGATAAGGAGAAGTTTCTGAGAATGATGCTGTTGCTGTGATGTCGCCGTATACAACGAGTGTAATTTCAGCATCAGAAGTTGTCTTTGAGTCTTTGATTGCATAAGTACCGTTAATAGACCATGACTTGAAGATATTAGAACCGGTTGGGGTAGCCTTAATGATTACTGTTTCGCCTTCTTTAACAATTTTAGTGAGAGTATTCTCTGAACCGTCAAGTGAAACTTTACCAAGCTCCTGATTTTCAGATGAAACTGTTACATTATATGTAAGCTTTTCTCTGAATTTTGCATGAACATTAACATCATTATCAGGCATTACAAAGCTGTAAGTACCGTCTTCATTCTTTGTGCAATTAACTGTATTTTGTGATGTATTTTCTGTTACAGAAATACCGTCAAATATATGATCATCATCATCAGCACTTACTGTAACTGTTACTTTCTGACCGCTGTAAGCAGTTGTAAGATTAGCCTTAGCAGTACCGCCCGTATCTGCTGTAATCTGAATTGCATGTGATACCTTTTTAGCAAATACTACTTCGACAGCAACATCTTCATTAGGCATTGTTGCTGTGTATGTATTGCCTGAAACTATTTTACCGCCAACCTTAAATGATTTAACATATGAATCAGCTGAAGGTGTGAGTTCAACTGTGTACTGTTTACCGATTCCAACAGCCTTAGAAGCATTATTACTAACATTAGTACCGTTTAATGAAACAGTACCTGTTCCATCGCCTGTGATTGAGAAATTAACATTCTTTGTATCAACAATACGCTCTACCCAAACCTTTGGAGGTTTAACGCTCTGGTCAACAAAGAGTGTATATTTTCCCTTTGGAAGTGAAAGAGCTGTTCCATTATTACCGTTTGGAATAACTGTTTGATATGAAGTACTCTGTGATGTGTGAGTTGAAATATCTTCGTCTGAACCATTATCAGAGGAACCATATCTCGTATTATCTGAATCAATAAGATTAAAGTATGTTGTATCAGTAGTTACATCGACCTCACAAGAGAAAACATTACTGCCGTAAGAAGTAACATTAGATACCAAATAATTCTCTTGGAAAATATCCCATTTATCATCAGCTAATTGACCTGCGAGTGCATACATTGGTCCTGTCGGTGTTGCGCCCGAATCAGTTACAGAAACATGCTTTGTTGATGAATCATAAGTAATTGTAACCGTACCTGTTTTTTCAGGAATAAGCTGTGGATACTTATACTGAGTACTGCCAACATAATTTTCCTGTATCCGAGCTTTCTTTACAACAGTAGAATTATCAGTAACTTCATTTAACTCAGAACTTGACCAAGCCATTGTGTCGTAACAATTAGTAACGCTTTCTGTAATTGTCACATAACAATCAGTATTTAAAGCAGTAAAAGTATAATCGAATGTGTATGAACCGTCAGCGTTATAGGACATTGTATGCATTGTCCATTTTGAAGAATCGTTAAGATTTGAGCTAGGCGATGTCCAAATATAATATATTTTCGAACCTGTTACAGTTACATCAGCATTACCGCTTACTACTGAATCATAACCGTTGGCAGATGCTGTCACTGTGTATGTAGTATCGCTTTCGGGTGATACAGTAAATGTTGCAGAAGTATCAGAACCTGAAACTGTTGCTGTCTGTTGAGAATTATCAGAACCTTTCAAAGTCAATGTGACAGCTGTATCAGCTTTTTCTGCAAGTGTTGCTGTAAGAGTAGCTGACTCTCCTTTAACAATGCTCTGAGTTTCAGGAGTAAGTGTTACTGACTTTGCAACAGGAGATGATTCAGAATAGTAATCCCATTTGCCATTAATTTCATTAATATCCCAGTTACTCCATAAAACGTTATTCATCGTGTAATAGTTCATTCCTGTCGGAATAGATGAAGATGAACAAGTATTAGAGTAATCCCGCAGTCTATCATTATTAGCGTCATATCGCAAAAACTGAATGGCATTATAAGAAGTGTTATTAATTACACCTTTGTATATTTCAGTACCATCAATTTTGGTCATATTTATTTCGTTCGCATTAGCTTCGCTATATAGTACTTTTAACCTGAATTGACAACTTTCCCCCGCCCAGTCAGTACTAGGGGCAAAATATATCACAGAAGGAGCATTATCGACTGCGTTGGCAGTAGAAATTGTACCGATAAGCATTGTTGACAGGAGCATCATTACCGCAAGGATGACGGAAACAGTGCTTCTGCCTAAATGAGAAATTTTTGTTTTCATAATTATTACCTCCATAACCGAATATTTTGGTTTTGGTTAGGTTCGGGTTCGACCTTTACCGCCTGACCAACGGTGAAACATAATCGGCAAAGCCACGGGATTTTGTTGCTAATTTACAAAAAGTGCCGTGTCTTTAGCTAAAAAATGTGTCCTTGAGCTTGTTTCAGTCAAAATGTGAACACTAACCCATATTCTTTATAGTAGATTATACCATTTTAGATTGATTTTTTCAATTAGGTTGCAATAATTTTATTGTGTTTGTTTAATGTGATAGTTTTGTGTTTGTTTTTACATTCAGTTTTGCCGTTTTGACAAGATTTTTTTATGTTATGCACAAGTTATGGTGCGTTTTTTGTAGAATTCGTCTATATATCGGTGTTTTTAATTATTCCGATTAAGAAATTGTTATGCCGTGTGTTACAAATTTGATAATGTTATTTTGCGAAAAGCTCAATATTTGAATGCTGTACAGTAACATTATAAAATCAGTTTGACGGAAAATTTTCTGCCTTTGCGTGACGGCAGTCCAACGAACACCGCTACTGGTAACCGTGCATAGTTTAATATACAAATAAAAATGCCCGACTGTGGTGTCGGGCATTTTGTTTGAGATTATATGATTTTTAATTATTTATCCTTACTTAAAAGCATACGGTCGTTTTCAAGCTTTGAACCGCTTGCTTTTTCAAACATCTCGAGGAGGTGTTCAACCGTAAGATTTTTCTTTTCTTCGCCTGAGATATCGAGGATAATTTTGCCGTCACTCATCATAATAAGACGGTTGCCGTGAGTAATTGCGTCATGCATATTATGAGTTACCATAAGTGCCGTAAGGTTGTTTTCGGCAATGATTTTGTCGGAAAGCTCAAGCACCTTTGCGGCTGTTTTCGGGTCAAGGGCTGCTGTATGCTCGTCAAGCAGAAGAAGCTTTGGCTTTTTGATTGTTGCCATAAGGAGTGTTATTGCCTGACGCTGACCGCCTGAGAGAAGTCCTACTTTTGATGACATTCTGTCCTCAAGTCCGAGGTCAAACTCTGCAAGCATCTGACGGTAACGGAATCTTTCGTCAGCCTTTACGCCCCACGAAAGTCCTCTTTTTTTGCCTCGTCTTGCGGCAATTGCGAGGTTTTCTATAATTTCCATATCGGCTACCGTGCCTGTCATCGGATCCTGAAATACTCTGCCGAGGTACGGCGCTCTTTTATGCTCGGGCAATGCGGAAATATCCTTGCCGTCAATGAGAATCTGACCGCAGTCAACAGGCCACACGCCT
>OIZX01001556.1_pt1 | contig 11608 bp, 15 predicted proteins | sample 1588621 | NCBI WGS metagenome assembly OIZX01 (sample SAMN03283276) | human gut metagenome | biome: human-associated habitat; material: feces | host: Homo sapiens | place: Peru | collected 2012
TATGTGAGATATTTGCAGGAGTCTTGTCTGTTGATATCATTGGACAACTATGCCTCTAAGTTCACAGAAAAAGAAACGGTGAAGAAGCACTATTTTGTGGACAACGGGCTGTTGCACCTCTTCATCAACAACCCTGACACACTGTTGCTTGAAAACCTATGTGCCATAACATTATATAAGAAGTATGGCTGTGGCATCTATTATTTCAACCGCAATATTGAAGTTGACTTCTATGTACCCGACGAGGGTCTGGCTGTTCAAGCCAGTTATAGAATGAGCGACGAGTCTACATTGGAACGTGAGGTAAAAGCCTTGGTAGCCCTTAATTCTTTATATCCTCTTAAAAAGGCAATGATTGTGACATACGAGGACGAGGGAGTGATGGAGCGCGATGGGTTGAAAATAGAGGTTGTGCCTGTTTGGAAATGGGTGCTAAATGGTGTATAATGAGACATTTGATTCATCGTGCTTACAAAGCAATGTTTGAACAAAGTGAGCTTTATAGAAAAATAAGAATTTTTTTCTGATAGGATATGGTTACTTCTGATCTCTATATCTCATAAACAGACAAACTTAGAAGTTGCGCCCGACACGGATTAGGGTGTTGAGATGAAAAATAAGCAATTAGACAAGATACGCGGTTCACTTATAGGAGGAGCCGTTGGTGATGCGCTCGGTTATCCAGTGGAGTTCATCAACTCGTACATGGGTATAAAGGAAAGGTATGGCGAGAATGGCATCACACGACTGGACACAATACAGTGGTGGCTGCCAGATGAAGATAAATGTAACAAGGCTTTGATTTCTGACGATACTCAGATGACGCTGTTCACCGCTTGTGGCTTGCTGAATGCGAAAGCACAAGGCAAAGCCCCCAAGTACGCTATTTGTGCAGCATATCTTGAATGGTATTACACACAAATTGGATGGAAATCAAGCCGTCATAGGGATTGCTGGATTAGTGATGTGCCAGCACTCAACAATCGTCGTGCTCCAGGCAATACCTGTATAACAGCATTGCAAAATATCCTTAGAGGTAAAGACCCATGCAACAACAGTAAAGGCTGTGGCGGTATCATGCGTACCGCACCGGTTGCACTATATGGTGCCGTATGGAGGAATAAACATGAATGTGAGCCACTTGAAGGACGTATCTCAAACATCAAGGACGTAGAGATGTTGGCAGCGAATGTTGCTGAGATAACCCACCAGCATCCTCTCGGGTGGTTGCCATCGGCATTGGAGGCACACGTTATCTACAGAATTATGCAGAATGACAATCCTAGGGTAGATGACTTCAAGGCTTATTTGTCAGAAGGTTACGATATGTTGTTGTCTTTCTATCCGAATGAAGCTACACATATCGCTGAACTCCGAGCTTTGATTAACAAGGCTATCGGTCTTGTCGATTCACCAGTATCAGATGTGGAAAACATAGAAGCAATTGGTGAAGGTTGGGTTGCTGAAGAGACTCTTGCTATTGCAATCTACTGTACAGTTAAGTACTTCAACAATTTTGAGAAAGCTATGATTGCCTCTGTCAATCATAAAGGTGACAGTGATTCCACAGGAGCTGTAACAGGCAATATCCTTGGAGCTGTTGTTGGCTATGATGCAATCCCAAAATTCTTCAAAACAGACCTCGAACTTCATGATGTCATCCTTCATATAGCAGATGACCTTTTTGGTGGTGAGACTACAAAGTTTAAGGCATGATGGATGTAAAGCAAATATATCGCAGATGTCGTACAACTATAAAAATCTGTAGAAATGAAACAATTACATTTAGCATTAACAATAGTATTCATGTCCTTTATGATGGCAGCATGTTCTGGCTTGCATATGGGAGTCGGACTGAAAGGAGAGGTTGTTGGAGAAGACACTATTGTATTGGATGGTGATACGTTCACTATTCAAGAACGCATTGGTGATAGCTTGTTTGTCGTTTGGAATTATGAGCATTCCGATGACAAGACACCATACTACCTTCTGAAGTATGAACGTAATGGCTTCTATTATCCTCAAATTGGGGCTACGAGTATCACTTCTATTGACAATACCGTCAACTATGTGAGCATTGACGATAATGATGTTTATGACATCAAGGATAGAAAGATATTGTTCTCATCTCCATGCAGTGCGTCTGGACTTTATTATCTTGGTCAGTGGAAAAGCTTACACCTTTTCGCAAGTTCTGATACGATTTGCTTCTCTGATGGAAAATGTGTTGGACTCCAAGATGATGTGTTTTGTCGCAAACCCAAGAAAAAAGGTATGGTTACTTTGGTGGCAGGGGCGCAAACAAAAGATGTTTCATTCGGTGACTTATACAACGCAAAGAAAAAGAGTGATGCCCCCGATACGACAACAGAAAGATTGGCAAAGAACTATTATATCAAGCCAAGGAGCAAGTACGAACGGATGGAAGCTGGATTTAGTGTAGATTTGGATATACCGAAAGGTGATGCTGAATCTGATAAGGCTATCCGGGAATGGATGATGGCTGCTATTAGAGACGATGCGTTTTATCAGTTGGAAAACAATCGGGGCATTCCTGCTGGGAAGTGTACATCGTTAAAGGATTTACTGCTTTCTTTGGATGAATATGGTGTGTTGTGGGAGAAACTTTGTCGGGCAGAGTATCAAATAGAAGATACGTTGGAGCTTAGAATGACTTGCAATATAAGAGTGAGGAAAGTGGCAGACTGTGATGACTATACAACATACTATTATTGGGCAAGCCTTTACAATGGGGGACTTCATGATTTGCCTCGTGAGTATTACATCACATATGACAAACGAAGAGGCGGATTGTTGGATGTCAACAATTCCGTGAAACCTGCGATGGTACAACAGTTTCGGCATTTAGCATTGGAGAGCTTGAAGAAAGAATACGATTTCTGTTATGAACGTGAAAATTCATGGGAGGATTTCACGCATAGTATTTTCTCTTTCCATTGTCCAATGATTGATACAAGCGGTATGGACGATGTAATGCGGTCATTTTTTGTACATAATTATTCTTGCGATGATTGGGCAGGATGGAATGGTTACAACGAAAAGGCATTTACCGAGAAGGATTTTCCTTTGACTCACTTTGCTGTACTACCAGAAGGCATTGTCTTGACATATCATCCTTATCAGATTGATTGCTTTGCTGCAGGCGAATACCATGCAGTTATACCTTTCAAGGAAGCTAATAAATGTTTGATGTTCGATTATTCCAAGCATGAGGACTTGAAACCAAAGTTGGAAAGATTCATCAAGTGGTAAAAATGACAACATCAAGAATAATATAATAGAAAAAGCTACGTTACAGATAGATAAGAGGTTACATTTGCCTCTATATTATCATAACCCCAAAAGAACGTGATATGAAGATAAAATATGCAACGATAAGCAAGACTGGAAGAAGGCATAATAATGAGGATGCCTTCAATGTCATTGATATGTCCGACAATAATCGATTTATGGGAATTGTCTGTGATGGTATGGGTGGTCATTCTTTTGGAGAAACCGCCAGTGAAACAGTATGCAATACCATATCTGACTTTTGGAAGAAACATATCGGTACGCCCGATTGTGATTCAAAAGTAAAACTTGCTTGCAAGAAAGCAAGCTGTGCTATTGACAAAAAAGCATATGAACTTCATCATGCAGAGATGGGGACAACAATGGTTATGGCAAGCATAGAGGATGATGTGGCGACAATTGCACACATTGGCGACAGCCGTTGCTATGTGCAAAGACCCGAAGAAGGACTACTCTATCAGTCGAAAGACCATGTCCGCCTTGACTTTGGATGGGAAATCGTTACCAAATGTTTCTTTTCCTATCGCCCCGAAGTAGCTGTGCCAGACATCCAACAAATCAAGCTTCAAGCAGGTGACAGAATATTGCTTTGTTCTGACGGACTGTATAAGAGCATGGCTCCCGACATCTTGCAAGCACGGATGATGGATGACAAACCAATAGAAGATATTCTTGACGTGTTCGATTTTCTTTGTGAGAAACAAGGAGATGATAACTATACGGCTATACTGATAGAATGTGTATAATTTTAGGGAAAAGGATTATTACAACAAATAAAACATAGAAGCTATGGATAAGACTAATTTCAAGGATGCCTATGATATAGGTGAGAATATGGCTGTGCTTAGTGGGAAAGGTAGAAGTTACACCATCATCAATAAAGAAACAGGCAAGGCACGTCAGCTTGTTAGTGAAGACGGAACACTTCTTGTCGCAGACAATGAGATTGATTTTGATGCGACCAATAAGGGGTGTCCTGACTTCAATGGTTGCAAATGGGTTCGATATTGTTTCGGCAGATATGATAATTTCCGAAATGGCGTTTGCGCAATCTGTTGGACAGTATATCCCGATGGACGATACTTTGCTGACGAAGATGGTTTCGGCATGGAAGACAATGACGAAGAAAAGATATATTGCATCATCAACAAGGACTTGGAGATTATAGTTCCATTCCAGCCGATGAATGATGTCAAGGAAATATTGAGGAAATACGAGAATTTATAAGAAAAATGGAAGTAAAGACAGTTTATGGCATTATGGACATTCATATAGGTGCCAGATTTGCAGAGGTATATGGCTCTATATCACGACTGGGGGTAGTTATAATATGGGAGGTAATTAGTGAACCAGAGGTTGAGGAATATTCCGACGGTTCAAAATTCATATCATGGTTGTCGAGAAATACCAAGACAGGAGAAGAAAAGAAAATAAGCATAAATGATCATGCCATTCATTATTCGTCTCATATCTATCCTATTAACCACCCCAAAATCAAAAGATATATTGAGTCGTTAAAATAGCCTGATATAGAATGTTCATGTTCAAATAATGTAATCAAATAAAAATTATGATAGGAAGTATTATAGGGGACATTGTGGGAAGTATATATGAATTCCACAATATAAAGACAAAGGATTTCTCGTTGTTCTCGGATAGGTCTGGCTATACAGATGATAGTATATTGACAATCGCTACAGCAAAATGGATTCTCGAAGGTGCAAGTAAAAGTGACAGCGGTATGTATTATTATAGGTATGGGGCAAACTATCCACATCCTTTGGGAGGATATGGTAGTGGCTTCCAGAAATGGCTATGGCAAGCTGAAAATGGAAATTTTGAACCATATACAAGTTGCGGTAATGGTAGTGCAATGCGTGTCGGACCTGTAGGATGGGCTTTTAATACCATCGAGGATGTCCTTGAATATGCAAAACACTCGGCAGAGAGTACCCATAATCACCCTGAAGGTATTAAGGGCGCACAGGCTACAGCGATTTGTGTTCTTTTAGGCAGGAAAGGGTTTGGCAAAGAAAAGATAAGGAGCGAAATATCTACACGTTTTGGTTATAACCTGAACTTCACCTGTGACGAGATTCGTGATACGTATAAATGGGGAGGAATCTGCCAAGACACAGTACCACAAGCTATCGTAGCATTCCTTGATGGCAACGACTTTGAGGACTGCATACGTAATGCTGTAAGCATTGGTGGTGACAGTGACACTCTTGCCTGTATAACTGGCTCTATTGCCGAGGCTTACTTTGGAGTACCAGAAGAAATGTATAAAGAAGCCTTCAATCGATTGACTCCGCATTTTAAGAATGTCGTTACAGAGTTTGAGGAAAAATTTGGCAATAAAATTTTGAATAATGGGAATTTGAAGAAGAAAGATGTGTAACTGTAAAGTGTGTTTTGAAAGAAGTTAAATTGTATGTTAGAAGAGAATTATAAGGCAACTTCACGCAATGGGCATGAGTTGAAAGATATGTATAATCCTGAGACTAACACTTTGGATATACGTTCAAACGGTGCTTATCCTTCAAACGTATTGAGCAACCTGTGCAGCAACAGTTTTCGTTTCGACGGCATGATATGTGGCAGCATGGAGGGATTTCTTCAATCGTTGAAGAGACAAGACATCAATAAGCAGCGTCAGATATGCAGCATGAAAGGTGGTAATGCCAGAAAGATGAGCGTAACATCGTGGCAGACAGACCAAATAGTATGGTGGAAAGGACAGGCTATTGACAGACAAAGCGATAAATACCAAGATTTGATTCATCGTGCTTATAAAGCCATATTTGAGCAAAGCGAACGATTCCGTACTGCATTGATGCAGACAAGGGGAATGTTGCTGGCACATTCAACAGGTGAGAACAATCCATACAAGACTATATTGACACCAACGGAACTGTGTGGAATCTTGACTGAGTTACGTGACAACTATGACAAGCGGGATAAGACACAAGAACTTATCGAGAAGTCTGTCACATATGAACATGAAGACTTGGAACAAGAGAAACCAACGAAGAAAAAGATAGTCTATGTTGACATGGGCGGAGTGCTGATGGATTTTCATGCAGGATTGGAACTAATTGGCGATGAGCTTCGCAAGGAGTATGCTGGAAGATATAATGAAGTGCCAAACATCGTTTCTTATTTAACACCGATTAAAGGTGCAGTCGAAGCAATGTCTGCCTTACAGCAAAGTGGCAAGTATGACGTTTATATCCTCTCCACCTCTCCTTGGAGCAATCCAACCACATGGTCAGATAAAGTGGAATGGGTAAACCGATATTTAGATAAGTACTATTGCAAACGTCTCATTCTCTCGCACCACAAGAATTTGCTCAGAGGCGACTATATCATTGACGATAGAGGGAAACATGGAACAAGTGGCTTCAATGGAGAATGGCTTCGCTTTGGAAGTGAAGACTTTCCTGATTGGGACAGCGTGCTTAAATATCTTCAAGTGAGTCAATGATAGAAATGTTTGTTTATTCCTCTCTATGTTCATAGATAAAGTTAGTAATACAAAAATCATATAAACATGGAGACAAAGAAGATAACGATTAAAAGAGCGATAGTCCTGTTCTGGAAAGGATTGACTGGCATTATTGCTGCTACGGCAGAATGGTTTACGACAATCCTTGGAATGCGTGACGAATCAAGGTATGGGAAATTTATCCGTCGTGTGGTAGGTGGAAGTTTTGCGACACTGATGTTACTGTTGGTTGGAACTGCAATATATGGCTGCATAGACAACATCTGTTACAAGTACAAAATCTATAGCCGCTTTTATCCATCCGATTATAAGTAACTAATCAAAATTAAGCGATATGTTTAGAGAAGTTTATACGCAACCCCTTTCCGATATCCGCCAAAGCTCTGTTGGTGGTATAGAAAAGCATGTCAGAAGTTATAAGTACCGTTGACGGAATATTGTATAACACAGACGAAATACGCTATACGACAGCAGAGAATTATGACGATGAGGGGAAACTGACAGGTGAGACGGCGGAAGCTGAAACTACGACTTGTCAAAAGACAGCAAGTTGTAAGTTGTATGAGGCAGAAGTTGGCTGGTTCGGGTTGATGTCATCAAGTGGAAAGATTATCACTCCTCCAAGATACCGTGATATTACAGCCATTGGATATGACTTATATCTCTGTAAAACAGACGATGTGAGAGGTGAAATATTGGATGGGAAAGGTATAAAAATGAAATTGAACAATGTTAGTGATTCATCCAGAAGATAGAACAACAACTATACTCCAAGTTCTTTACAAAGGACTTGGAGCACAAGTTGTGACAGAAGATTGTTCTAATCGTGAAATCGGGCATCTATTGCATCATACATCTACTACCAATAGAATCCTGTTACTCGGACATGGGTCAGACAAGGGTCTCTACTATCGTGAAGATGACACAAAGAATGAGTTTGACAAGATAATTGTAGGACACCCACATGCTTTTTATCTACGCAAGCACGGCAGTAACCTTGTCGGGATATGGTGCCACGCTAATTTGTTCGCACAAGCAGAAGGCATACATGGCTTATTTTCTGGCATGATAATCTCTGAGCAACATGAAGCGGATGAGTATGGCATCATAGCAACGCAAGAAGAGATAGCGACATCCAATCGAACGATGTTTCTAAAATTGCGCCAACTGCTTGATGAGAATACACTATTTCATGAAATACCAGAAAAGATGAAGGCTATGGATGAAGAAAAGGCCCCATTGTCTGCATTCAACTATGGGAATTTCTACTATCTCTAAAAATACATTATGGACATAAGAAATTGCATATTTGCTGTCTGGTATCAGTTAACGAGAAAAGGGGCTTGGCGTAATATATTCATCACGCACAATGCTTTTGGTATATTCAGCCAATACAGCCATATATCCCGACGCACGGGTAAGCCAAAGATTTCCTACCCCACAAAGAAAGTTGCATTACGTGCAGCTGAAGCGATGGGTAAGAAACATGGCGTACACTTCTCCGTATATAAGTGTGCATGGTGCAATGGGTGGCATATTGGTAAGAACAAGGAGAACAAAATTGTAAAATCATAAGGGAATACACGAACAACTATAAAGACAAAAAATATGATAACATACAGTAATGGTGGCGTGAAGATGCCCAAAACTTTCAATATTATATGAACAAATTCAACACGTATAAAGTTTGCTTTGTATGCACAGGTAATGCCTGCCGTTCACCATTTGCTGAGTGTGTGACAAAAGCACTTTTGGACAAGGAGGGTATGAAAGAAATTGAAACCTTCTCGCTTGGAACATTGGATTGGGGCAAGAATCCTCGTGATACGGTCATGGTAGAGACGGCACGACGAATGGGCTATAGTCTATCAGGTACCACGACGCACATGACTCATGAGAACCTGATGGATGCAGACTGTATTATCGTCTTTGAAAGGCATCATCGTAACGCAATCACCAAAGAACTGGATTATAACCATTGGGATAGAGTTGTGCTATTCAATAAAATGGCGTTCAATATAGACGAGCCTGTGGAAGATCCTCATTGGCAGTCGGAAGCGATATATGAACGTGTTGCACATCACATAGAAGAAGGATGCAAATGTCTCGTAGAACAATGGAAGCGGACATTGGTAAGGGATTAGTTATCGGTGAAAAGATTGACAGGACAACAAAGACGATCCTTCATCCCCTCAACATCAATTGATACATATTCAAATGAGTTGAGGGGATTTTTATTTTCAGTCAGTGATAGATAGAGGTTACTTTCCACTCTCCTTATACATAGAAATAAAAAGGTATAACAAGATAAATGGAGGACAGACAGATGGAAACTTCAAAGACTGAAAAAGAATGGTTCCGTCGCATCAACGGACAGCATCCTATGACGACAGACGATAAAGAAGCAAAAACAACAGACGCATCCGTTCAACATGCCCAGAAAACAATGATTAGGAAGCAAGGGCATGGTTTCAATGATGTCGCAGGAATGGACAAATTGAAACAGATGGTGAGAGAAGGATTTGTCAATGTTCTCCAGAATAGAGAACTGGCAGATGTTTACGGCATCCGTCCTCCATCCATGCTCTTCTATGGTCCGGCAGGATGTGGCAAGTCGTTCTTTGCAGAGAAAATGGCAGAAGAGGTCGGGATTCACTTCATAAAGGTGGTACCTGATGATTTAGCTTGCACATGGGTACATGGTACACAGCAGAAAATAGGCGAAGTGTTCAAAGATGCCGAGAAAAATGCTCCTACCTTACTCTTCTTTGATGAATTTGATGCTATGGTGCCTCGGCGAACAGGAGATGAAGCCAATCAGCATTATGACAGTGAGGTGAACGAGTTCCTTTGCATGCTCAACAATGCTTCTGACAAAGGCGTTTATGTGCTTGCTGCTACAAATCACCCAGAACGTATTGACAGAGCTGTGCTAAGAACAGGACGCATAGACGAACTTATATATGTGGATATGCCAGATAAGGATGCACGTATGAGCCTGTTCTCATTGGAGCTGTCGAAATTACCGCAAGACGAAACTATAGACACCGAACGGCTTGCCAACCTGACGGAAGGCTATAATTGCAGTGATATTACCTACATCGTTAAATCAGCGGCACGTAAGAAGTTCAATGAAGCCATAAACTGCCGAGACGGAAAACTGCGTCAAATTACGCAAACGCAACTTGAGGAGATTATCGCAAGGCGTAGCCCATCGGTAAACAACCGTGACATACGTGAATATGAGCGTTTACGCAGCGAGTTCTCTCCGAAAGACGAAGGTTGTAAGCACGTCAGCATCGGTTTCAGATAAAATTTTAAAACATTAAAAACAGACGATTATGAAAGAAAAAATCTTAGAAGCATTTGCCAACCTTGGTTTTAAGTTGGAGGATGCAGATGGCATGGGGTATGTATTTGACTATGAGGGTATACGCTTTCTCTATATGTACAATGAGAATGACGAGTATTTCCTGTCCATTGCTCTTCCTGGTTTTCATGACTATGACGAAAACAATGCTGCTCAATACTGTATCTTGGAGGAAAAGATAAACTCTACATTAAAGTATGTAAAGGCATATACTTTAGGTGGCGGTATGTGGCTCTTTTATGAGCGTGAACTATTCGGAGGGGAGGATCTTGAAACAATCATACCTCGTATGATTTACCAATTGGAGGCAGGCCTGGTATTCGCTCGTAACACATTGCGCGAGATTGAAACTTCATCCGATGATGATACGGAAGGTTGCGAGTCAACAACTGACGGAAGTAATGAATGATAGATGGAGGGCAATATTATGAAGAAAAGAGACTTGGTAAAATCCACGCTTGAAGTCATGGGCTACAAGCCTAAGGTGGATGATGATGGCGACATAGTGTTTTGCTGTCAGATGAAGACTATCTATGTACTTGGAACCCAACAAGAGGAATCCAAATATCTGGTGGTCATGCTTCCTCAGTTTTACGATATGAATGAGGGAGAAGAAATCAAGACGCTCACCGTGTGCAACAAACTGACACGAGATGTAACCTTGGCAAAGGTCTTTATAGACAAGACGTTGAAAAGTGTAACAGCCAGTTGCGAGTTCTATTATTGTGATGAGGAGTGTCTCTATTCACAGTTTGAACATTCATTAGACATCATCGCTCAAATACGTTCTGTTTTTTACAAAGCAATGAGAGAGATTGAAGAATAACAATAACACAAAAACAACTATATATTATACAAAATGGAGAATAAACCAACCAATCAGAAGACTCAGGTCTTCAATGTGATAATCCTCGACCGCAGCGGTTCGATGGAATGTATTCGCAAGGCTGCCGTTGATGGTTTCAACGAGACTCTGGCAGGAATCAAGAAGGCGCAAGAGAAATTTGCCGATACCCAAGAGCATTTCGTGTCATTGGTAATATTCTGTAGTTGCGAGATGCGAAAGGTGTTTGACAGAGTACCTGTTGCCAAAGCGCATTCCTTGACAATGGAGGATTATACTCCTTGCTGCTGCACTCCACTTTATGATGCCATGGGATTCACAATCACAGCCATGCGCAATCATGTCAAAGATATGGATGATGTAACCGTTGTTGTAACCATCATCACAGATGGTATGGAAAACGCCTCCAAGGAGTACGATGGAGGAAGTATCAAATCTCTTGTAGAAAAGCTCCGCACAGAGGGATGGACATTCACATACATGGGTGCCAATCAGGATTCTGTAGAAGTAGCCTCGTCAATGTCTATCCGCAATGCTCGTAATTTTGATTATAGTTCAGAAGGAACACGTGCTT
>OIZX01001557.1_pt1 | contig 11593 bp, 10 predicted proteins | sample 1588621 | NCBI WGS metagenome assembly OIZX01 (sample SAMN03283276) | human gut metagenome | biome: human-associated habitat; material: feces | host: Homo sapiens | place: Peru | collected 2012
CAGTCATGTGCCACCGGCACACTCCTTCTTCGAAAATAGATCTATCCTCGAAAATCTTCTCTTAATCTGAGGCAACTTATTTTTTTATGTTACTAAAATGGTAATCAGAATATATAATCTTCATCAGGCATGTCAAGATCATGGTTGAAAAACATCACAAAATATATCGGGAAATATGTGATACCATCCTTTTCAAAAACCTTTGATCCATTGGACAACACACACGCCTGCCTGATCGCATAATCCCTGTTGGCCACAAATCTGTCAAGAGCACTATGCGTCGTGTAGTCTTTTCCCGATTTTACCTCAAGTGGTATTGATGACATATTCCTCACATCATCAATCAGATAGTCCACCTCACCGTTTTTCTTGTTATCATAATAATATAGGTCAAATCCGTGCGCCTTCAGTTCTTGGGCGACAACCGTCTCGTAAACCGAACCAAGATTGACAGAACGGATGTCTTCAAGAACCGGCCTGATGTCGTTGCCATATAGTATTCCTGTAAACAAGCCACAGTCATTAAGATACAATTTGAGAAGATTCTTCCCGGCATTCTGTCTGAGCGGATAAGCAGGCTGGCTTATGGCATCCACCTCCAACGCGACCCCGGAAGACACAAGGTAGTCGAACTCGTCCTGATAGTCACTGGTTCGTTTACCTTTTTTTCCTTCGATGTCCTTGACCTTGACACGCTTCTTCTTGTTTTCAAGATTTGACGGAATCATTTCATATATTCGTAGAATCTTAAGCTTACGCGATGACTCCTTTTCGTATTTTGAAGCGTCAAGACCGTAGAGTTCCAGAATTTCCCTGTGCACATCGCGCACTTTGACGATGTTATGCTCCTTCACATAAGTATTCACAGCATCAGGAAGACCGCCCACAAGAAGATACTTCCTGAACAAGTCCAACATTTTCCTGTGTATGGATTCGTTAGGCGAGACCCTCTCTTCAAAGCACCGACGCAAGTCTTCTATAACGAGTCGCCCTACACCGTTGGCCCAAAGAAATTCCTCGAAATCAAGTGGATACATATGCAAAGGAGTTATGCTTCCTATCGGGATGGATTGTGTCTTCTTCAATGTGACCCCGAGCAGAGATCCGCTCGCTATGTAGGTAAAGCGTCCTTCTTCCATGAGAAACTTAACCAAGGTAAGCAGGTGGTCATAGGCCTGGATCTCATCGATGAACACGAGCGTTGATTTCTTGTCGGACATCCTATCCCCTGCGACAGCACTCAACGCAAGATAGAAATTCTCTGTTGTCTTGGCTTCCGCAAACAGCCTGTCACCCTGCTTGTCTTTCTCCATATTAATCTCAATGAAGTTCGGGAACAACCGGCTTCCGATCTCACGGATAATGAAAGACTTCCCGATTTGTCTCGCTCCATCGACAACAAGCATTTTATCGCCGCCGGAATTTAGATAGTTTTCTATTTGTTTTGAAATCTTACGATCAAGCATATCTCACACATTTATTCCGAAATTTTACATAGGCAAATATACATTTATTCCGAAAAATACGGAAGCCAATAACGCATTTATTCCATAAAAAGAAAAAATTTTTGTAGCAGACGCGAAAAGTAGCACGGAAAATTCGCGCCGAGAAGTAGAAAAGTGTTCCGTGCACAGATCAGGCTCTTCCGCTCACGAAGGTCCCCATAAAGGCCTTGTTGTGAGCAAAAAGGCTGATCTGGCTCACGAGGTGTTCACAAGGAGCAAGGTGGTGTGCAAGAAGGGGGCGAATCACGCGCGAAGATCACGCGTGTGTCGCAGACGGTTCAATGTATTGGGTCAAGACTGGTCAAGTGCCTTGAGAATCTCGGCGGCGAGGGCCGGGGAAACGAGTTTGGAGAGGTCTTCGAGAGGAGCAGCTGCGATGCGGGCGACTGAGCCGTAGTGCATCAGAAGACGTTTCTCGGTCTGCTCGCCGACACCTTTGATCGCCCTCAAAACGCTCTGGATCTGGGCTTTACTCCTGAGGCTGCGGTGGAAGGTGATGCCGAAACGGTGGGCTTCGTCACGGATCTGCATCAGGACTTTCAGCGCCCGGGAGTTACGGTCCAAGAACAAAGGGTAAGGGTCGTTCACCCTGATCACAAGTTCCATACGCTTGGCAAGGCCGATGACCATCAGTCTGTCCATCAAGCCCAATTCGGCGAGAGCCTGGCGGGCGAACTCCAACTGCCCCTCACCGCCGTCTATCACTACGAGCTGCGGAAGGTCATCCGGAGCCTCTTCAAGCATTCTTGAATATCTTCGGTTGACGACCTCCTTCATCGAAGCAAAGTCATTGGCCCCGATGACCGTCTTGATCTTGAACTTACGGTAATCCTTCTTGGACGGCACTCCGTCACGGAAAACCACACAGGAAGCCACCGGATTGGTTCCCTGGATGTTGGAGTTGTCGAAACACTCGATGTGGGTCGGAAGCTCCTTCATTCCCAAGGCCTTGCGCAAGTCCTCAAGAACCATCCTGCGATATTCGTCGGGATCGGTGTGCTCCCTCTGCTTGATGGAGTTGAAAAGATATTCCTTGGCATTCTTGGCACTAAGTTCCAGAAGCGAGAGCTTGTCACCTCGGGCGGGGATGCGGAACTCGATGCCGCCAATCTCAACGTCCGGCATGAACGGCACTATGACCTCCCTGGCCAAGGCGCCGAACTTGGACTCGATCTCGGCGATGAAGGCGCTCAGAACCGAGGCCTGCTCCTCCTCAATGTTCATCCTGAATCCAAGGTTCAGCGACTGGATGACGGCTCCGCCCCTCACCCGCAGGAAGTTGCCGAAAGCTTCCTGGCCATCGAATACCAGCGAGAACACATCGCAGGAAGTGTCTGCGACAGAGGATATTATCGAATGTGAATAGTGCTTCTTCAAGGACTCTATCCTGTTTTTACAGACCTGCGCCTCCTCGAAACGAAGCTCCGAGGCCGCACGCTTCATCCCGGACTCATATTCACGGATTATCTCATTCACGCCGCCTTTCAGCAGACGGGTGATCTCGATGATGTAGGATGAATATTCCTCCTTGCTGACCGCGCCCACACAGCAGCCTTTGCAGCGGCCGATGTGGAAGTCAAGGCACGGGCGGAATTTGCCCCGGAGGATCGCGTCGCCGGTGATTTTCAGGTTGCAGGAGCGCAGCGGGTAGTTCTTCCGGAAGAACTCCAGAAGGTAGTTGGCGTGCGAGACCGAACTGTACGGCCCGAAATAGGTTCCGTTTTTCCTGTCCACGCGGCGGGTGAGAAAGACCTTCGGGAAGTCGTCGTTCGTGATGACGATCCACGGATAGGTCTTGGAGTCCTTCAGCAGGATGTTGTAGCGAGGCTTGTACTGCTTGATGAGATTGTTCTCCAGCAGCAGCGCGTCGGCCTCCGAATCGACGACAGAGAACTGTGCGTCGGCGATCTTCGAGACCAGCAGCCTGGTCTTCACATTCAGCCTCTCCGGCGGCACGAAGTACTGCGCCACCCTCTTGTGCAGGTCTTTGGCCTTGCCCACATAAATCACCTTCCCCGAGGCATCGTAGTAACGATAGACCCCCGGGGAATGTGGAAACAGGGCGATTTTCTCCCTGACTGTAAGATTTTTCCCGCTCAAAGCGTTTGAATATTACTTCTTGGCGGTCACGTACTTGGCGACCTCCTCCTCAATGCCTTCACCGCGGAGATCCCTCTTAAGGATGGTTCCGTCAGGACCAAAAAGGATGATGTGAGGAATGCCCTGGATGCCGTAGAGATCGGTAGGAACAGCCTGCGCGTTGATGATCTCGTTCCAGTTCACGCCATAAGCCTTGGCGGTGTCCACGGATGCCTGAGGCTGATCCCAAACAGCGACGCTGAGCACATCGAAATCGTCACCGACGTACTTGTCATAGACCTTCTTGATGTTAGGGATCTCCCTCTTGCAAGGGCCGCACCAAGATGCCCAGAAGTCAACGAGGACATACTTGCCCTTACCTACATAGTCGGAAAGCTTAATGCCGTCGATGTCGAAGTCGGTGAACATCGCCCCCTCGGCGGTTGCCTTTTTTGCATCGATAGCTTTCTTCATCATTGACACCACAGTACTCTCGGAAAGGGATGGATCGAGCAGGTTAAGCATCGAGTCCACCTGAGCCGGAGTAAGGTCGTACTGAAGGGTACTGAGCACCATAGCTCCAATGATGTTGTCCTTATTGGCATCGAAAGCCTTGTCATTGCATTCCTTTACGGCAGCCTCATAGTCATTATAAACCTGTTCCTTGACGGAATCCTCGGCCTCGTCGCCAAGTTCCTCAAGTCTGGCTCTGGCATCCTTCTCGAACTGAGCCTTCGCGTCAGCGTAGGCTTTGTACTTCTCCTGAATGGAGACAGACGGAGCCTTGGAGGAAATCTCAACAGTGCCGTCCTCTTTGACGGAGAAAGTCAGAGGAGTACCATCAGGAATGAACGCCACTCTGGAACCAACGCCCGTCAATCTGGCCATTGCCGTCTTAGAAGCCGGAAGTTCAGCGGTAAACTTTCCGTCAGTCACAGGGACGGTCGTTTCAACCAGCAGGTCCGGAATCACAAAAGTAACCGAATCGGGAGCACCAGCCTCGAAAGTGCCTTCGATGGAGGTCTTGTCAGAAACCTTAGGGCCGCACGCGACAGCGGCAAAAGCAGCCACGGCTGCCAGAATGAATGATTTACGTCTCATATTCATGAATATTAATGTTCAACCTTTCCCGCCTCGAAGCGACACCACACAAGCGAGCCGCTTTTCCGCAACAAATGTAAAGTTATGAATATTTTCGAGAATATGAGTACCTTTGTTATACAGAATCAAATAATTATTGAATATGACGCTGAAAGCCAGCATAAAATCGATGAGGCTCAGGACTCTGCCTCTGTCCTTGGCCGGGGTGATCCTCGGGGTGATGCTCGCGGCGGACAAGGCAGATGTCAGTCCGTGGACAGCCGCGCTGATCTTCCTGACAACGGTATGTCTGCAGATCCTCTCAAATCTGTCCAATGAGCTCGGCGACACCTTGAACGGCACCGACTCTGCTGACCGTCAAGGCCCCCAGTACGCACTCGGCAGCGGAGAGATGACCATCGGAGACATCAAAAAACTCATCCTGATGTTCATCGGGCTTTGCGTCATCTCCGGCCTGGCGATGATCCAGGTCTCCTTCGGAAGCCTATTCAAGACAGAGTCTATCTGTCTGGAAGCGCTTGGCGCGGCGGCTATTGTGGGTGCGATGAAGTACACTTTGGGCAAGAATCCTTATGGGTACAGAGGGCTGGGCGACGTGTTCGTGTTCATATTCTTCGGCCTTGTGTCGGTGCTCGGTGGGTACTATGTGGCCGCGCGGGAATTGCCGCCAATTCTGATGTTGCTGCCGGCGGCGGCCATCGGGCTTTTCAGCGTCGGGGTGCTGAATGTCAACAACACAAGGGACATGAAGACGGATGCGGTCAACCGTGTGACGGTGGCCATCAGGCTCGGTCTGAGGGGTGCGAGGATCTACCAGACCGTCCTGATCGCGATGGGCTGGGTACTAATGGTCACATTCTGCCTGCTCTACAAACCAGATCCGGGACACTTTCTGTTCCTCGCCGTGGCACCGCTACACATGGTTCACCTTCGCGGAGTGTGGACCCGCACCGAGAAGGCGCTCGACCCGATGCTGCCGCTGCTAGTGATGTCAACTTTCATCCTCTCCATCCTCGCCGGAGCGGGATTTTTAATTTTTTAGGAATATGCCGACAAAGTCAAAGGTTAAGAATATGTTCGACAGCATCGCTGGCGACTATGACTCTCTGAATCACATACTTTCACTGGACGTGGACAAGATCTGGAGAAAGAAGGCCCTGAAACAGATCGTGGACGCTCCGGCTCCGGCCCGTGTCCTGGATCTGGCCTGCGGAACGGGCGATTTCTCGATCGCCATCGCCAAAGCCTTGAGTTCAGCGACCGGAAGTCACGTGACCGGCGTGGATCTGTCGGAGGGTATGCTGGCGGTGATGCGCGAGAAGGTCGCAAAAGCCGGCCTGACTGAGATGATAAGCATCGAGGAAGGAGACGGCGAGGACCTCCGCTTTCCCGACAACACCTTCGACCGGGTCACCATAGCCTTCGGCATCAGAAACTTCGAGAATAGAGAGAAAGGCCTAAGGGAGATGCTCCGCGTCCTCAAACCCGGCGGCCGCCTCGTGATCCTTGAGCTCTCCCGCCCAGAGAACAAGATAATCCGCTGGTTCTACGACCTCTATTTCCTGCACATCCTCCCGAAGATCGGCGGCAAGGTCTCCGGTGACAAGGCCGCATACGCCTACCTCCCCGCCTCCGTCGCCGCCTTCCCCGGCAAAAAGGCGTTCATGGCCACGATGCGCGAGGCCGGCTTCCGCGCCGTCACCCACAAAGCCTTCACCCTTGGCATCTGCCGGATGTACACCGGCGAGAAATAGGGAAAAAAGCGTGGCATCTAAATTACTGAATATCAAGATAATAAACTATGTCCTAGTGGGAGACATCGCACCAGGACATAGCGTTTTTCCTTGATTATAAAGGAGTTATCTGCCACGATGATTTATGGAATAATCATCACTTCAATGTTATGTTTTTGATTTCCTGTCCTGATTTGACTGAATATTCACGGGTTTTTCCATCATAATTGACCGTGACCTTGATTCTTTGGTCGTCCAACCTTCGCGCGGCGATGTTGAAGTCTTTGCCGAAAGCCTTTATGTGGTCAAGAGACATCGTGTCCCAGCCCGAGGGCATCTGAACCTTCAGGCTGAATGAATCAAATCCAGTCGGACGTATTCCGAACAGACCTTCAGTGATCACCCTGCAATACAGTCCGCTTTCCGCGGACAGGTGCCGCTGCGATCCTTCAGGGTAGGCCTCGACCGGATACGGGACGTGGGTTCCGAGAAGGCGGCGCTCCGAATAATTGTGGAGTTGCGAGAGAGCCGCATCCGCATGACCAGCGGCGAAAGCCCCTCTAAGCGCATAGAGCGTTGACCTGTCCCAGAATGTGGAACTGCCCTGCTGGGTAAGAATGCCATCCTCCGTCATCATCTCGGATGAGAACAAAGCGGCAAGCGTGCCTTCAGCCCTGTCGTCAATCCCGAAACACAATGGCAGACAAATCCAGGACCTCAGCAAGTCGTTTCCTTCGTAGTAACGGTATGTCTCATAGCCGCTTACGTTGGCCGAGAAATAGCGACCTATTGATTCTCGCAATCGCGTCGCCCGCTTTCGGTACAGCCTTGTCACGGAGGAAGTCTCCCCCAGCAAAGGGGCAAGGTATGCGGCGGACACCAGCCCGTCGTAGTAGAGGCAGGCCGTCGAAAGATTGGCGTCTCCGGCAGGGAAGCGGCCCTCAAGCTCATCCGAGTCTGATTCCGGAACTCCGGCAGCGTTGAGTTTCCGGTGGCAATACTCCAGGCACCATTTCAAGAACGGCCAGAGCTGCTCCGCCTCGTTCTTGTCTCCTCTCGCCAGAAGATACCTTGACAGCCCATGCGCTATCATGGCCGCATCCCCCCTGTCACCTGCTCCGTCCCAGATGTCCGTCCCCTCGGCAATTATCGAGCTTGGAACCGGTTTGAAATCATCATTCATGAATCCTGAATAAAGCCGGTAACAGTTGAACGCAGATTCGTTGCCGACCGCATAGCCAAGGAAAGGATAGAACGGATTGACATATTCACATTCGTCATTGCACCAAAGCGCGGCATAGTAGGACTCTCCGCCGGGACCGTGCATAAGGCCTCCCTTTGTCCTGTAAATGCTTTCCGAGGCTCTTATCTTGGCGAATCTAAACTCTGTGTTGATCACAGTGTCAGGTGTTTCCAGAATCAGGGACGAATCGATGGCGTTGCGGATGAAGGACATCCTGGCGGAATATTCCGCATCAAAGTCCGGAACAATCATGCTTCCTCCTTTTTCCCGGTAGGCTTGGAAAGCCACTTGAAATCCGATCTCCTGCCAAGGCTCAAGAACATAGGTTCCACTTCCAAATATGTCTGCCCGGATCACATAGCTGCCGTCCACTCCCTTGTCGGCCAGGGTCTTCGCTTCCTGGCTGAACTTCGGGACATTTAGCACCAGCGGACTGGCGGAGATATTCCTTATGCTGTAGATCTCGCAGAGCATCGGATGGACCTTGCTTGGAAACACCGTTGTCCTGACTTCGGCGACCGGCTTCGGATTGTCTCCTCTGGCTCCTCCGACATTCGCCTTGCCGACACCATATTCACTGATCACTGACAGGCCTCCGTCAATGGAGACTTTTTTTGTCGACAGCTGTTTCGGCACAAGAGAATTGATCCCGACCAGCGACATGACGTCCGTGCCCATCCTGTAAAGCAGGCTGGCGTGCGTGTCATTAGGGACACGGCGAAGCATCGGGAAAACCAACGATCTTTCCTGGCCGAACAGGCCTTTTTCGTCAACCATCCATCGAAGGACGCAGGAAACCTGTTCCCCGCTCATCTCGATGTGGTCGGAATATGGCAGGACGATCCTTTCGGGATTCAGCTCTATAGAACCGTCCGTTCCGATTGTCCAGCACGTCTGCGAATATGCCGCATTGGCGCTCGTTACCAGCGCCAGAATGGCCCACAGAATCCTTTTCATCACGTTTTTATTTTATTATTCCCACATCTTTGACTTCCCAGTCATCCGTTCTGAACGGAGCGAAAGGCTGACCGGAGGTTGTCATCACGTTTGCGTCCTCGGGATAGTTTCTGAAAGCATAGCGAGCGGCTACAGGCTCGGGGACATCTTCCGACCAGACTTCAATCTTATTCTGCCACCAGCGGAAGTTGACTTTGGCCTTATGCCAGACCTTGTCCGCCCCGGCGATCTCAAAGCCTCCCGGAGTGTAGTAGCCGTCCGAGGCGAAACCGAGAATGCTGTCGGACTCATTGAACTCATTCTGTCCGGAAAGATTGTTGAAACTCAGGACAAGCTGGTTGCACTTGTGGTAATCGTTGTACTCCTTCTCCATCGACTTGTAGGTCGGAGCAGGAAGCGGCACTCCATCGACACCATAGTCGTTACGGAGCGCGAGCCATGCAAGCCTGGTGCCCACCTCCATCTTCTTCCGAGGATGTATGCAAGTACGGCTGCCGATGTCTGTCGTTGCGGCAATGCCGCTATGAGGGATTTGAGCCATTGCCTGGTACTGTGCCTCCACGACCAGAGGCAGAGAGCGCAGTCCCTCGCCGTTGTAGGGGTAAGGGGCAAGCTGAACGAAATAGAACGGCATTCCCTCATCCTCCCAGATATTCCTCCACAAGTCAACCATGGAAACCATAAGATTCCTATAGTCAAACCAGTTGATCCTGTTCGACTCCCCTTGGTACCAGATCCATCCCTTGGCCGTGTAATGGCGCAGAGGCCAGATCATCGAGTTGAACAGCCTGTGGGGCTCACTGGTGACCCCTTCTCCGGAGAGGGCGAACTCATGGTTGATCCCCTCGGTGGAGAGGATTGCCTCATCGCTCATCCAGCATTCGATGCGTGTGCCTCCCCAGTTCGAGGAGATCAGACCCACCGGCACACCTACGAGAGCCTTGGACAACGCCCTGCCGAAGAAATAACCGCAGGCGCTGAACTGACTCGCGTTCCTCATGGTAGGCAAAAGCCATTCTCCTCCGCAGGTGTCCGCCGGTTCGTCAGCCGGAACCCGGGGAACCTGGAAAAACCTGATCAAGGAGGCCTCGGTAGGGACATCCATCAGGTACTCGGGATAATTTTCGACCGGCTGCATCATGAAACCGCAGAGCGGCATCTCCATGTTGGACTGCCCACAGCAAAGCCAAACCTCACCGAGCATGATCCCCCGGACGGTGACCGGCTCGCCGTCGGAGATGGTCATGGTGTGAGGGCCGCCGGCGTCAGCGGTCGCTACCCTGACACGCCAATTCCCGTCCGGATCAGCTTTGGTACGATACCTTTCCTTGCTCCATGACACAGACACTGAGACCTTTGCCCCGGCCTTGGCCTTTCCCCAGACATTCACGGAAGTGTTGCGCTGAAGAACCATGTTGTCACCGACGAGCGATGGAAGAGAGACTTTCGCAGACACGGACAAAGCAGTCAGCAACACCGCCGCCATCACAATAAGAAACCTTTTCATATCATTCAAAATTTTAATGCAGACATCAAGTGATCATTGAAAAATAACTTGAACTAAATCTGACACAAATTTAGTTCAACTTATTTTTTAACGCTTACCAAAAATAACAAAAATCATCGAATAGGAGCCATAACATAACAGGCACCACCTCCCGGAGCAAGCGGAACAGCATTCTCGACAAGAGAAAAATGATCTGGGACAGTTTCAGCAAACGTCCGTACGCCCCGTTAAGAAGCACCGTGCAGGGTAAAGGCGACGAGCAATTCCTTCAGCAAATCAGCGAGATAGTGTCTGTGAGATTTACCGACATGGATTTCTCCGTCGATGACTTGGCGGAGCAGATGCACCTGAGCCGTTCCGTCCTGTTCGAGCGTACCAAGGAGGCCTGCGGCATGACTCCTAACAATTTCATCAAGGAGATGCGTCTGCGCAAGGCCGCCAGCCTGCTGGCCGAGCAAAAGTACAAGGTCAATGAGATCTGCTACATGGTAGGCTTCAACACCCCGTCGTACTTCGCCAAATGCTTCTTCAGGCAGTTCGGTGTCCTGCCAAAGGATTTCGTCGGCTGAGACGACCCAGATGTGCGGGAATGCGATTGACGTCACAGATCCGAGATTGTCTCGTTCCGCAGATCGGCGATGAGCCTGTCGATCGAATCCTTTGTGACATGCTGCATGACGACAACATGCGACAGCTTTCCGCCAAACGCCGCGTCCTCGCCGCAAGCGAGATTATATTTCCTTACGACTTTGGCGGAAGGACGGCGGAATATGACCGTGTTGCTATATTCATTGTTCCAATAAGGCCAACCTATCCTTTTAAGCTCAGACTTAAGGTATCGCGTGTTTTCAAAAATCCTCGCGGCCTGCTCTGTCCAGCCTTCATCGCCGACCGTTTTCATAAGCCACCAAAATTTGAGTGGCTCGATTCCTGATCGTGAGCAGTTTATCATGCGCATGTTGGCGTTCAGATAAGAGATGTCGTAGGTTGACTGATTGTCGTAAACGTCGCGGGTTGTGATGAAGAGTCCGCAAGGGCTGTCGATGCCGAAGAATTTATGACCGCTGACGCTAATGGAATCAAAGCCGGTTTTCCTGTGTACCAGCGGTAAAACTCCTCCAGTCTTATGTCATTGTTGCCTGGATAACCAAGGGTCATACTCCTTTCGGCAAGACACTCGGACGTCCATCTGTCAAGTTGTTCAAATCCTGAAGAAACCACAACCTGAGCCGACAAAGCCAGACTGCCTGACAGCGCAGTCAGGCCGATCATCAAGCCCCTCATCAGCATGCTGTTCATAACTATTCAATACATTATTGGTTATTATAATCGTTCCTTAACCACATAGAAGAGTCTCGGAACCAAACACAAAAATAATGAATTATAGTCATTTCGAACATTTGGATCCATGAGCCCACTTGAAAAAGTGCCATTTGCCACTTTTTACCCCTTACAGAAGTATCTGCGA
>OIZX01001559.1_pt1 | contig 11592 bp, 10 predicted proteins | sample 1588621 | NCBI WGS metagenome assembly OIZX01 (sample SAMN03283276) | human gut metagenome | biome: human-associated habitat; material: feces | host: Homo sapiens | place: Peru | collected 2012
TTAAAAATAGGTATGCAAACAGATCTACCAGAAATGTTAAAAAAATTAAAAGAATATATGACAATGGATATAAAAAATACAATTGACAAAGTAACAGCAATAATGCCACAAGTAGTTTACTCAATTGTTGGTGTTGTATTAATATTCTTTGTATGTGTAGTTTTAGTACCAGTAATTCAAGTATATATGGGTGGATTTATGTTTGAAGGAACAGGTGTATAAAGTAATAGCTATAAAACAATAGAAAAAAAGGAGGAAATAAAATTGGCAAGAAAAAAGAAAAGAGAGGGAATTAGTTTAATTGCATTACTTATAACAATAGTAGTATTGATAATTCTTGCAGGAGTATCAATATCAGCCATAAAAAATAATAATGGGATTATAAATCAAACATCACATGCACAAGAAAAGAAAAATGCAAGTGAAGAAAAAGAGGCAATAGAGTGGGCAGCAGCACAAATGGTAGGAAATGCTAATAATTTAACAGGGCAAATTGCAGATAAGCAAACAGAAGAAGAAATAACAAATGAAAAAATATCAACAGAAGAATATATAAAAAATATAAACCAAGTATCAAAAGAAGATATTATAAAAATTGCAAATTCACTTCAAATTAATACAATTTACTTCTTGAAAAATAAGGAGGAGGACTAAAATGCAGATAATTGAAAATTCAAAAGTAAAAGAAAAATTATATATAGAAAAATTAGAAAATGGATTAACAATAATGATTGTTCCTAAAAAAGGAATACAAAAAAAATATGTAATATGGGGAACAAATTATGGTTCAAATGATAGTAAATTTATTGTACCTGGTGAAAAAGAACCAACAGAAGTTCCAAAAGGAGTCGCACATTTTTTGGAACATAAAATGTTTGAGCAAGAAAGTGGAATAAATAGTTTAGATACGCTAACAGCACTTGGAGTAGAAGCAAATGCATATACTACAAATGATCATACTGCTTACTTGTTTGAGTGTACAGAGAATTTTTATCCGGCATTAGATGAATTGATGGATTATGTACAACATCCATATTTTACAGATGAAAATGTAGAAAAAGAAAAAGGAATCATTGGACAGGAAATAATGATGTATGATGATTATCCAGAATGGAAGGTATATTTGAATACATTAGAGGCAATGTATCATGAACATCCGGTAAAACTTGATATTACAGGAACAATAGAAACAATAAGTCACATAGATAAAGACATTTTGTATAAATGTTATAATACATTTTATAATCCAGCTAATATGGCAATGGTAATTTGTGGAGATTTTGAACCAGAAAAATTATTAGAAGAGATAAAGAAAAGGTTAATAGAAAAGAAAGCAAATGGTGAAATAAAAAGAATATATCCAGAAGAACCAGAAAGCATAGTTAAAGAAAAAACAGAACAAAAAATGGATGTAAGTGAACCATTATTTACAATAGGAATAAAAGATAAGGTTGCTACACAAAAAGAAAAAGTAAAAAAACATTTAGCAATAGAAATTTTATTAAATATGTTAATTGGAAAGAGTTCAGATTTGTATCAAGAGCTATATAAAAGTGGAGTAATGTTTTCAATGCCTGGTGTAGATTATGAATTTTCAAGAGACTATGCACATATTTTAGTAACAGGACAATCTAAAGAACCAGAAAAAGTATATGAATCTTTTAAGAATGCAATAAGAGAATTAAGAGAAAAAGGAATAGAATCAGAAGAATTTAAAAGAATGAAAAAAATGCTATATGGATCATTTATAAAAGAATATGATGAACCAGGAGATATTGCAAGAATGTTTTTGGCAGACTTCTTTAAAGGAATAAATAGTTTTGAATATTTAGAGGAAATAACTACAATAAACGAGCAATATGTCGAACAAATTCTAAATGAAGTATTTAATGAAAATAAAATGATTCTTTCTGTAATAAAAAAGTAAAAATGTAATTAAAAAGTAATATAATCGTAATTGTTATTTTGGCGAACAGTGTCGATTTTTGATATAATATGAAGAAAAAGTATGAAAAAAAAAGAATAAAGTCATACGATTAATAAACAAAAAAGAAATAATTCGTTGACTAAAATGTAAAAATATGTTAATTTATAAGCATACAGATAAATAATTGTAAAAAAGGAGTGATGCTGTATGTTAAATGACGAAATATGTAAATTAAGAGATAGATTAAACGAAAGTATTACTATAGGGGAAGATTACAATATAATATATAAATTAAGTGTTGAACTTGATGAATTAATAGCAGAATATTATAGAAAGCTTATAAAAACAAAATAAAATATAAAAATAATTAAAATTCTAGGACTTGTTCCTAGAATTTTAATTGAGTTAGAGAAATTAAGTATATAAGTAAAAATAATAATCTGGATTATAAGTGTAGTAAAAAGAACCATTGTAAATTGAAGAAGTTCCATTTGATAAAGGAATTGTTAAATATATTGGACATCTGTATTTGTGACCAAGATTATTTTCAATAACAATATAAAAACTAAAACTACATTTTAAATTACTTAAAATAATATTACAATCTTTTAAAAGGGATCCATCATATGAAATTGAATCTTTATTTGAAATTGTATGATCAGTAATTAAATTTTCGTTTTTGTAACTGATAACAATAGGGTTTGCACAATTATTATATAAAATTGGTGAAGATAAATCAGCATTATCATCTTGAGTAATTGTAAAATTTAAAGAATTATTTAATATATATTTATCATCAAAATTAGAAGAAGCAAATGATGATAAATTTTTATAATATAATTTTGGAGAACCAATTTTAGGCATATTAATAAATTTTATATCTTCTATTGAAACAGATTTTAAAGTGTTTTTATATGAAAGTTCAGATGAACTATTATCTATAAATATAGCAATATCTGTATACTGAATAATATTTCTTAAAGTAGAAGTATTATTCGTATTTGTAGAAACATCTCCAGAGGCACTGCTAAAAAAGACAATTTTATTTATTTTGAAAATATTTTCTTGATTAAACGAATTTTCAATATATATTTTATTTAAAAATAAAGTATATGTAATATTACAAAGGTAAATTAATAAGAAAATAGACAAAATAAATAAGATTAAAAATAAAAGAAATTTAGTTTTAATTTTCATGACAACTATCTCCTTAAATATCATAATAATATAATTTATTAAAATATTCAAGATAATATTATTAAATTTTCCAAAAACAGGAATTGACAAACAAAATTATTAATAATAAAATAAAAATGAAAACCTTTTAATAAAGGAGATAAGTATGAAGTTAAAACAAAAGAAAATTTTAATAATTATAATGTTTTTGATAATAGTGATATTGTTTGTAATTATATTTAAATACTTTTTTGGAAAAACTGTTTATGCCAATACTGAAAATAGTAATATTAGATTTTCGAATGCAATGAATATTGATATAGAAGAAATTGTAAAACAAAATAGCAAAATTAATTTAGAACAAATAGTAACAGAAGAAATAAATTTAGAATATATAACCCAATATGAAAATAATAATGAACTTCCACTAGGAGTAATGCAAGTTATACAAGAAGGAAGAACAGGAAAACAGCAAATAACAAAGAAAATAACTGTTGACCAGTCAGGAGAAAAGCATGAAGAAGAAATTAGCTCAATTATTGTTAGAAGTCCAGCAAATAAAATTGTACAAGTAGGTACAAATAAAAATAAAAAAGAATATAAAATTTCTAAAAATAGCGAGGTATATGTTACATCAGATAGTGCTGAAGTAAAAAAAGAAAATAATTACGAAAGCTCTAAAATAACAACTCTTATAAGAAATACAGTATTAAAAGTATTGGAAATAGAAGATGATTGGTGTAAAATTTTTTATGGTGGACAATATGGATGGATAAAAACAGAGAATTTAGCAAGTATATATTCAAATCCAAATTATAATATTAATCAAGAAAATAAAAATATAATATATAGTTTTGACATGGAATTAAATAAACCAAGTGGATTAACATTAGAACAATTTCAAAAAATACTAACAGATGATAAAGATATTAATAGTATTTTTAGAGATAATTCAGAATATTTTTATTACATAGAAAAAGAATATAATATAAATGGTGTTTTTGTAGCAGCTATAGGAATACATGAAAGTGCTTGGGGAAAATCAAATATAGCAAAAAACAAGAAGAACTTATTTGGATATAGAGCATATGACTCTGATCCGTATAATAGTGCAAGTACATTTAATACATATGCAGAAGGAATTGATTTAATAGCAAGAGTTTTAACTAAATATTATTTGAATCCAAAAGGAACAGAAATATATAATGGTGAAACAGCTGTTGGAACATACTATAATGGAAGTACTGTAACAGCTGTAAATAAAAAATATGCAAGTGATTCAGGATGGGCAAATAAAGTATATAGTTATATGGAATATTTATACAAAAAAATATAAAAAATAGCAAGAAATAACTTGCTATTTTTTTAATTCTAGTGTATGATATATAAGTAAAAATAACAAATAATGAGAAAGGAAAATAGATATGAAAAAAATAGCAACAATCGCACTAATTTTGATAATTTCATTATGTATTTTTGGAACAACAAGAGTATTTGCAGAATCAAATAGTACATCTATCATAGATGCAGAAAATGAAAGTCAATTAATAAAAATAAAAGAGAACGCAACAAAATCTTTAGAAGATTATAAAGAAAAATATGGTTCAGATGCATATGGAATAGCTGCTTATGTATTAAACATAATCAGAATTTATAGTATTCCATTTTGTTTTTTGGGAATTGCAATAAGTGCAATATATCAATATGTTATAGGAATCAGAAAATTAGATACACAAGAAAAAGGCTTAGTTACAATGATATCATTTATAACTATTTTAGTAATATGCCAAATTTTACCATTAGCCTTTGCGATTGTTGTAAAATTTGGAAGGGGGTAACAAATGAAAGTTTTATTTGCAGTAAGTAATGACAAGATGTCAGAAACAATTATAAAACAATATGAAAAGCAATATAAAGAAATAATCAATTATAAGAATGTATATTACTTCAATGCCATCTTAAAAGAATTGCAAAGAGACAAAACATATGACAGAATAGTTATTAGTGAAGATCTAGAACAATATGCAAGCTCTGATCATGAACAAATGGATAATTTTATATTTGGAAGACTTGATAGTATAAGTGATGAAGCATCAAATGTAAAAGGAGAAGATATTCCAATTATTTTAATTTGTGAAGAGAGACGTGTAAAAGGAGAAGAACTTTTAGTAAAATTATTTGGAATTGGAATATATAATGCAATAATAGGCGCAGATAGAAGTATAAATGAAGTTTGTAGGCTAATAAATAGACCTCGTTCTAAAAAAGAAGCGAAAATATATTATAAAATAGATTCAGAAGATGTACTTTATGAAAAAAATGATGAAAATGAAGTTAGCGAATTAGAAATTCAAAATATATTAGCACATTATAAAAAAATAGGAAATGATGAGCAAAAAATAGTTGATAGTTTTGATAGTATAGCATCACAATATAATAATATTCAATTAAAAATAATATGTAAATTTCTTCCATTAAATGTAAGAGCAGTATTAGAAGAAAGATCAAGTAGATATTTAGATATATTCGCTTATGATGGAATTTCAAATAGTGTAAGAGTTAATAACAAAGAAGAAAAACAAATAAAAAAATATCAAACAATGAAAAAGAAGCAGGAAGAAGAAACAAAAGGCACAAGTGAAATTATGTTAAAATCTAACGAAAATGCTTTAAGAGAACCAGTCGTAATTCCTTCTGCTATGAGTTCAAATACAAAAAAGGTAATAAAAACAGTTGATCCTGTAATTCCAGAAATAAAAGAAGAATCAGAATTTGAACCAATTTATAATACGGAAGAAGAAATGCCAGAAGAAAGTAATAATACAAATGAAGAAATAATAAATAAAATTGAAGAAGATAAAGTAGAAACACCTGTACAACCAGTAAAAAGAGGAAGAGGAAGACCAAAAAAGATAGTTACAGAACAACCACAAGTAGAACAAGTACCAAAACGTAAAAGAGGTCGTCCAAGGAAAAATGAAGTAGTCGAAGAAGAAAGCGTTTTGCCAGGATTTTCAGAAGAAAAGTTAAGCAATACAGTTGCTGAAGAAGAGAATGAAAGTATATTACCAGGATTTAGTGATTTAGAGCAAAACAATACTACAAAGCTTGAACCAGAAGAGGAAGATGAAACAACATTACCAGGATTTGCCGAAGAGGAGGAAACAGAAGATGAATATAATAGTATTTTACCAGGTTTTGGACAAGAAGAAAATGAAAAGACTGAGATATATTCGAAACCAGAAAATACTGTAGTTCCACAATATAAGGAAGATTCTGAAAATGTAAGTTCGGTAAATAATGTAATTGAAGAAAATTATCAAATTCCAAATATGAGACCAAAAGTGCCACAATATGAGGAACTTGATATGAATAGAATATTAGCACCAAATCAAAAAATTGTTGCATTTGTAGGAACAAGCAAAAATGGAACATCATTTTTAGTTAATAATGTTGCTGAAATTTTATCTTTAAATAATGTTAATACAGCAATATTAGATTTAACCAAAAATAGAAATGCATACTATATATATACAAAAAATGAAGAAATGTTAAGAAATAAAGCAAATGAATGTATAAAAAAATTAAAAGACGGTGTAGCAGATGGAATAGAAATACACAAGAATTTAACAGTATATACATCAGCATTTGATGTTGAAGAAATTGAAAATGTTGAACCAATAATTCAAACATTATTAACAAAACATAATATGGTTTTATTAGATTGTGATTTTGATACACCAGATAGATATTTTAAATATTCAAAAGAAATTTATTTGGTACAATCAATGGATATATTAACAATACAACCACTTACATTATTTTTAAGAAAACTAAGTGACAAAGGCGCATTTAGTGAAGAAAAGGCAAGAGTAGTATTAAACAAATATATAAAAACAAAAGAATTAAATGAAGATATTTTAGTAGGCGGAATTTCAATTTATAATGATGCAAGTATGACAGTCAGAAAAGAATTGTTTAATAGAAAAACAGTAAAAAGAATTACAATTCCATTTGAAACAGAAACATATTTAAGATATTTAAATGGTTTAGTAATTTGTGATGTATCATTAAAAGGATATTCAAAAAAAATATTACAAAGCTTAAAACAATTAGCAACATCAGTATATAGTACATCAAATAGCAGTAATGGTGGAAAATATACCCCACCATCAGTGAAAAACACTACTTTTTCTTCAAGTATGAATAGTACATTAGAACAAATGAGTAAAAGATATTAGTATTGGAGGGAAAATAATAAATGTTTATAATTGTAGGAATATTAGTAGCAATTGTTATTGGATTACTTATCTATAATGTACAAATTCACCGTAAAATACAAGAGTTTAATAGTTTACAAAGACAAGCAAATAACTTAAGAGTTTTACAAGATTTTTTAAGTACAATAGGAGAAACATCTTCTGTTGATGATAAGATAAAAAAGATAAATGATATTTTGATTGAAAAATATGAAATAAAATATTCAACAATTGTTGTATTTGATGGAGCTGAATATCAAATAAAAGCAACAAATGTAGACCAAAAGCATTGGGAAACATTAAGAAATTTGCAAGATGTTCCTATATTTAAAGATAGTATTGCAACAGCAACACCTAAATATATAACTATTAATAACGAAAATGAGAAATTACCATATCAAACAATGGAATTTGCAAGAGCAAAATCAGCTATATTTTTTCCAATATATGAAGATAATGTTTATATAGGATATTGGATTATAGAAAGTGGAATTGCTCATGACTTTGATAATATAGATACAACAATATTTGAAGTTGTAAAAGATAACATAGTAGCAGTTTTAAAAACTGTAGTACATCAAAAAACATTAGAAGCAATAGTAAGAAAAGATTTATTTACAGGATTATATTCAGAGGAATATTTATATGGTGAAGGAAAGAAAACTATTGATCAATATACAACTTCAGCAGTTTGTATGTTTAGAATAGCTAATATAGAAGAAATAAATGATAAATATTCAAGAAAGTTAGGAAATCAGGTTATTATAGATATAAGTAAATATATAAGAAAAAATATATCAAATGAATATATTTTTATTAGATATATGGGACCCAAATTTGTAATAGTATTTTCAGGTGTAACAACAGATTCTGTTATAGATTTTATAACAAATATAAAATCAAATGCAGAACAAATGAATATTTCATTAGAAGAAAATTTCCAAACAGTAGACTTAGATGATGAAGGAAAAAATGAAAAAAATTCTAAAAAGAAAAAGATACAACAAGTTAATGCAAAATTAAATTTTGTTATAACAACATATTATAAGGGGACTGGAATGGAAGAAGTTCTAAAAAAATTAGAACAATATTTAGACAGTTGTGATAAAAATGAACATAGCATAACAACAATATAAAAGTATTTTATGAAAAGGATGGTAAGATAATGGATTTTGATAAAACTATGAGTTTCAATTTTGAAAAAGAAAAAAACGAAAAAGCTAAAGAAACTTTAAAAGAAGTGTATGAAGCACTTGTAGAAAAAGGATATAATCCAATAAATCAGATTGTTGGATATATATTATCAGGAGATCCAACATATATAACAAGCCATAACAATGCAAGAAATAAAATAAGAACTATAGAAAGAGACGAATTATTAGAAAAAATGGTAAGAAATTTTATAGACTTAGATAAATAGAAAGGAATATCTTATGAAAAGAATCTTAGGAATAGACTATGGTGATGCAAGAACTGGAATTTCAATAACAGATGCATTAAATATAACAGCTCAAGGGCTTGAAACAATAAATAATAAAGGTTCTGATAAGGTAATATTAAAAAGACTTGATGAATTATTTTCTATATATGAAGTAGATACAATTGTTATAGGGAGACCTATAAATATGAATGGAACAGAATCAGAAAGAACAGAAATAACAGACAAATTTATTCATAAATTAAAATGTAAATATAATACTTTGAAAATAGAAACAATAGATGAAAGATTAACAACAGTTGCAGCACATAAAACTATGAATTTCTTGGATATTAATAAGAATAAAAAAAGAAAACGAAGAAAAATATTATTTAAGTTCCATAGAAGAAACTTCTTATTTAAAAATAAATGATAATGGGACCAAATTAATAACATTTGATAATGAAATCGACGAACTTAAAATATATGATTTAGAGAAAAATAAAATAATAAATAAAATAAAACTAGACTTAAAAAATGAAGATTTTGTATCATTATTTATATTAAATGATTTAGCCTATGTAGTAATAACTAATAGTATCTCGTATGACTTATATGTATGGAATTATAAAGAAAATATATTAAATGAAAATATGATAAGTCATAGTGATTCTAAAAGTAAAATAGATAGTTATGAACTAGCAACTAAAATGAATGATAAATTTGATGTTAATATCTTTATCTATGAAAAAGGAGTTAGATACTTTCAAGACTTTTATGCATTACCTAGTTATAATGATGATCTAACCTATGATAGACTAAACAAAACATACGATATATTAAATTATTTTAATAAAGAATTTTTTGATGAATTTAATAAAAACAATAATGGAATTGAAATATATTTAACTGGAAAAGTTGCTCCAAGCGATTTAAAAACTCAAATAGAAAACCCAAGTGCATACTCTTTAGTAATGAATAATACTTACATAATCGCAATTGATATTAATACTAATGATTATAGCAGAACATTATGTCATGAATTAATGCATGCAATTGAAAATAATATGTATTATTTATATGATAATAAGGGGCAGATACTTATAGATAGTAAGGATGATTGGGCTAAGCTTGATGATATTAGTAAATATTTAATAGACGCTACTATAAGTGTTGAGGATAAGAATTTTTATAAGCATTTGGGATTTGACTATTTTAGAATAATGAAGGCTATGGTTAATAATATTAAGAGTGGTAGTTTGAATGAAGGTGCTTCTACTATTACGCAACAATATGCTAGAAATTTATTTTTGAATTATGATAAGACTTGGTCTAGAAAATTTGATGAGGCTATTTTGGCTGCTGAGATAGAGACACATTATTCTAAGGAAGAGATATTGGAGGGATATTTAAATACTATAAATTATGGAGGTATATATGGAATAGGGAATGCTAGTTGGTATTATTTTGGGAAGAGTGCTAAGGATCTTAATCTTGCTGAGGCTTCTATGCTAGCAGGTATTCCACAATCACCTTCTAATTATTCTCCTTTAGTAAATGAAAGTCTTGCTAAAAAAAGGCAGAAAGTTGTTCTTATTGCTATGAAAAATAATAAAAAAATAACAGAGAATGATGTTAATGAGGCTTATGATACTACTTTAAGTTATATAGGAAAGATTAAAGAAGGGGAATTACAAAATATTTTATATTTTAGAGATGCAGTGGTAGAGGAATTATATTCAATAGATTCTATTCCTAAATCTATGATTGATACTGGGGAGTTAAAGGTATATACTACTTTGGATAGTGAAGCGCAGAAGGATTTAGAGAACGCTGTTAAGAGCAAAGAAAATAGTGATAGTGAGTTGCAGATTTCTGGAATAATGATGAATCCTAATGATGGGGGAGTAATGGCTTTAATTGGTGGATTTGATTATTCTAAGAGTCAATATGATAGGGCTGTGAAGTCTAAAAGGCAAGTTGGTTCTATTATGAAGCCAATATTATATTATTATGCTTTGGAGAATGGTTTTACTTCTTCTTCTACTTTTACTAGTGAGAGAACTACTTTTAATTTTTCTTCTAATAAGACTTATACGCCTAATAACTATAATAATAATTATGCTAATGGACCTATTACTATGGGAGCCGCTATATCATATTCAGATAATATTTATGCTGTTAAAACTGATATATTTTTGGGAGAAGATGGTCTTGTGAATATGGCTAATAGATTGGGGATATCTAGTAAGCTTGATGCTGTTCCTTCTTTAGCACTTGGTACTGGAGAAATTGGTATGTTAGAGATGGTTTCTGCGTATTCTACTTTTGCTAATAGTGGTTATGAGGTTAAGAGTCATTTTATTACAAAGGTTTGTGATAAGGATGATAATGTTTTATATGAGTTTAAAAATGAAAAAAATATGGTACTTAATCAGAGTTTAACTTATATACTTAGTGAAATGCTTACTTATACTTATGATAAAGACTTTATTGATTATAATTATCCTACGGTAATTGGGCTTCTTCCTAAAATTACTAATAAATATGCAATTAAAACTGGGACTACAGATTGTGATATGTGGATTATGGGATATAATAAAAATGCTGTTTTATCTATTTGGAGTGGGTATGATGATAATAGAAAATTAAGTAAGAGTGATAGTGGTATTCATAAGGATATTTGGATAGATACTATGGAAGAATATTGTAAGGATAGGGATAATAGTTGGTATGATATTCCTGATAATGTTGTTGGGGTTTTAGTTAATCCTATTAATGGAGAGATTGCTACTGATGATAGTGAGAAGAAG
>OIZX01001562.1_pt1 | contig 11583 bp, 9 predicted proteins | sample 1588621 | NCBI WGS metagenome assembly OIZX01 (sample SAMN03283276) | human gut metagenome | biome: human-associated habitat; material: feces | host: Homo sapiens | place: Peru | collected 2012
GCCTGTATGTGACCCTGTTCGCCAGCTGGCTGGAGGAGCTGCGGCTGACCACCTTTGTGGCCTGGATCGTGTTTATCGGCATCCTGGTATTCCCGGCCAGGAAGAGCCACCAGCGGGTCAATCACATTCCCTGGTACGACTGGGTGATTATGATTGTGGGCACCGGCGCGTTTTTGTATTTTGCCTTCAACGCCAAGACCATTATCCAGCAGGGCACCAAGTTCTCCGATGTCCAGATCGTCATCGGCATTCTGGGCGTGCTGGCGCTGGCGGAGGTCTGCCGCAGAAGCGTGGGCCTGCCCATTCTGATTGTGGCGGCCTGCTTCCTGATTTACGCCTTTACCGCCGGTCTTGCCAACCCCACCATCTGGGGAAAGGTCAAGTACATTATCCGCTACCTGTTCTACAGCAAGGAGGGCATTCTCTCCACCCCCATTAACGTCTGCTCCAAGTTCATCGTGGTGTTCATCATCTTCGGCGCGTTCCTGGAGCGCACGGGCATTGCGGATTTCTTCATCAACGTGGCAAATTCTCTGCTGGGCAGTCTGCCCGGCGGCCCGGCGAAGGTGGCGGTGGTAGCCAGCGCGCTGGAGGGCATGGTATCCGGCTCCTCGGTCGCAAACACCGTCGGCTCCGGCTCTGTGACCATTCCGCTGATGAAGCGGACGGGCTATGACCCGGAATTTGCCGCTGCCGCGGAAGCCTCCGCTTCCACCGGCGGTCAGATCATGCCCCCCATCATGGGCGCTGCCGCCTTCCTGATGGCGGAGTATATGGGCATCCCCTACGCCAAGGTGGCTGTGAAGGCCATTCTGCCCGCCATCCTGTACTTCACCGGCATTTTCATCGCCGTCCATCTGGAGGCGAAGAAGCTGGGCCTGAAGGGTATCTCCCGGGACGAGCTGCCCAAGTGGAAGCTGCTGGCCCGCGACTGCTATCTCATCATCCCTCTGATCCTGCTGGTGTGGCTGGTGTCCTCCGGCAGCAAGACCATGTCCCACTCCGCGGCCTATTCCGTCTTGGCTGCCATCGCGGTGGGCGCGGTGAACTTCTTCATGATGGCCAAGCGCGGCGACGAGAAGCCGGCCATGGAGACCGGCGCGGCGCTGGGCGATGCCGGTAAGCGCACATTCTTCTCCGCTGTGGACGCGCTGGAGGCCGGTGCGAAGGGCTCTATCACCGTGGCGGTGGCCTGTGCCATGGCGGGCATCATCGCCGGGTGCATCACTGTGACCGGCCTGGCCTCCATCCTCATCAACGCCATCGTGCAGCTGGCGGGCAACGCCACCATCATCGGCCTGGTGCTGACCATGCTGTGCTGCATCGTGCTGGGCATGGGCGTGCCCACCACCGCCAACTACTGCATCATGGCCTCCACCTGCGCCCCCATTCTGGTCCAACTGGACTTCCCTGTGGTGGCCGCCCACTTCTTCGTGTTCTACTTCGGCATTGTGGCGGACATCACGCCGCCTGTGGCCCTGGCGGCCTACGCCGGTTCGGCCATCGCCAAGTCCGACCCCATGAAGACCGGCGTGAACGCCACCAAGCTGGCCATCGCCGCGTTTATCGTGCCGTACATCTTCGCGTACAGCCCGGCGCTGCTGTTTGAGAACATCAGCGGCTGGTGGGAGGTGGCGCAGATCTGCATCAGCGCGCTGCTGGGCATCTTCGCCATCGCGGCGTCCCTCAACGGCTTCCTGTATAAGAAGATCCACCCCGTGCTGCGCATCGTGCTGGCCATCGGCGGCCTGGGCATGATGATCCCCGGCACACTCACCGATGTGGTGGGTCTGGCGCTGGTGCTGGCCGTTATCTTCTACCAGCGCGTCAGCGCCAGGAAGGACAGCGGCCCGGCTGTAACGGCGTAACCTTTCTATCCGAAAAGTCTTCCGCGCCCACGGCGCGGGAGACTTTTTTCGATTATTTACAGTTCATTCATACATTTTCGCGCATTTTGCCTAAAGTGTCCTGTATGGGCAGCTTGCAAAATCTGCCCGAATACGGTATGATGCGGACAGAAGACAGTCGCCCGCAAGGCGGGAGAAGGGAGCAGACCGTGGCACAAAATACGAAAAATGTGATCCGCAAGGGCTTTATCGAGTTGCTGGAGCAGCGGTCGCTGGATAAGATCTCGGTGGTGGACATCGCCGAGCACTGCGGCATCAACCGCAACACGTTCTACTATTACTACTGCGATATTTACGCGCTCATCCGCGAGATCCTGGAGGACGAGGCCCGGAGGGTGCTGACCGCCGACCCGCCCTGTAAGAACTGGAGTGAGGTGGTCATGCGGGTCACGGGCTTTATACGGGCCAACCGCCGGGCTGTGTATCACCTGTACCATTCCAGCCAGCGGGAGCTGCTGGAGGACCACTATTTTCAGGTGGCCTATACCTGCATGGAGTCGCTGGTGCGCCGCACCGCCGGCGACCTGCCGGTGGCGGAGGAGGATGTGCAGACCATCTCCGCCCTGTATACCGCCACGGTGGTGGGTATGCTGGACCGTTGGCTGCGGTACGGCATGAAGCCCGACGCGGAGAAGTACATATACCGTGTGGGCCGCCTGACGGAGGGCTCTCTGCGGCAGACGCTGGAGCGAAGCTGTTCGGGAAAAGAGGCGCTATGAGCGGCTTTTGGAAATGCGCGGCGTACCTGCTGGTGCTGGCACTGATAGCCCACCCCCTGGGGCAGCGGCTGCCCAGCCGGTTTCAGCCGGACCGCTTTCCCTTCCGGGCCTGGAAGTGGGAAAAGGGCGGACGCATTTATGCAAAGCTCCGCATCGACAGCTGGAAGAAATTGGTGCCGGATATGAGCCGGCTGCTGCCGGACATGGTGCGGAAGGAGCTGCCCGTTTCCGGCGCTGTCACAGCGGCCCAGGCGTCGCAGCTGGTGCAGGAGACGTGCCGGGCCGAGGTGGTCCACGGTGCATCCTGCCTGCTGGGGCTGGCCTGCCTGTGGCTGTGGCCCGGCTGGGGCGGTGCGGCGGTGGTGCTGGTGTGGGTGCTGCTGGCCAATCTGCCGTTTATCCTCATCCAACGATACAACAGACCGCGGCTGGTACGGCTGGCGGCCTTGCTGCAAAAGAGAGAGCAGCGGAAAGGAAACCATGAGAGTTCTGATACTGACCTGTAACACCGGCGGCGGGCACAACGCCGTGGCGGCGGCGCTGGCGGAGAGCTTCCGCCGCCTGGGCGTGTCCTCCGACACGGCGGACGGCCTGAGCTTTATCTCCCAGAAGGCGTCCCGCTTCGTGTCCAAGTGGCATACCCGGTTTTACCGCCGCTACCCCAAGCTGTATAAGGCCGGTTACATGAGCGCCGAGAACGACGCGGAGAGCAACGACCGGGACAACCCGGTGTACCGCTATATGGCCCGTGGTGCACGGCGGCTGGGCCGCGCCATTCAGGACGGCGGCTATGATGCCGTGGTCTGCGTCCATGTGATCCCCGCCATGATGATGACGGAGCTGCGCCGCCAGCATGAGACTGGGCCGGTGTTCTGCTTCGTGGCCACCGACTACACGTGCAGCCCCACCGTGGGCGGCTGCACACCGGACATCTGCGTCATCCCCCACGAAGAGCTGGCGGAGGAGTTCGTCTCCTGCGGCATCGCCCGGGAGACGCTGCTGGCGGCGGGCATCCCCGTGCGGGCGGTGTTCCGCGAGCGGGGCGACCGCGCCGCCGCCCGGAGCGAGCTGGCGCTGCCGCCGGAGGGACGTCATATCGTCCTTATGTCCGGCAGCATCGGCTGCGGCCCGATGGCGGACATCGCCGCCGAGCTGGAAAAGCGCATGGAGCGGGGAGACTTCGCCTCCGTTCTCTGCGGCAGCAACCGGCAGATGCTCTACGCCCTGCGGCGCAGGGGCTTCCGCCGGGTGGAGGCGGTGGGCTTCACCAACCGGGTACACCGGTATATGGACAGCGCCGACGTGCTGGTGTCCAAGCCCGGCGGCATCAGCATCACCGAGGCCGGCACCCGGGGCACGCCGCTGCTGCTGGCGGATATGGTGGGCGGCTGCGAGACCCGCAACCAGGAGTTCTTTCACGCCCACGGCTGGGCGGAGACGTGCCAGCCGGAGGACATGGCCGACGCGGCGCTGGCGCTGCTGGACCGGCCGGAGCGCCGCCAGGCGCTGGTGGCGCAGCAGCACCGGGATTTTGACGGTCTGGCCGCCGACCGTGTCGCTCAGGCGGTGTATGACCGCTGCCGGGGCGGTGAAGCGGCGAAAGCGTAGGGATACAAAAGGAGTGCTGCGGCACTCCTTTTGTCTATTTCGCGCAAATGCGCCTTGCATTTGATGGAAACTGTCGGTATAATTGTAGAGAAAGCGGACGTTTGTTCATACTAAGGACACACTTCCGTAGTAACATGGCTTCACAACGACGTAAGGAGGACGCGGCCCGTGATGATCGAAAAAAGCGGCAGCATCCGTTTGAAGGATATACCCATCAGCAGCCGTATGACGGCGGAGGAGCAGGAGCTGGCGGCAGGCATGGTGCGGGTGACCCACCTGTACCGCAGTGCTCTGAAGGTGGCGGTGACACAGATGGAGATACTGGACGAGGAATTCGCCCGGCTGTATGACCATTCCCCCATCCACCACATCGAGTACCGCATCAAGACGCTGGACAGCATCATCGACAAGCTGCACCGCCGGGGGCTGGAGGTCACCATCGACAACATCTACGCCCACATTCAGGACGTGGCCGGCATCCGCGTCATCTGCAACTATCTGGACGACATATATTATCTCCGCTCCCTGCTGACCCGCAGCGAGTCCTACACCGTCCTGCGGGAGGTGGACTACATCAAGCAGCCCAAGGACACCGGCTACCGCAGCCTGCACCTGATCGTCAACGTGCCCATCGTCATCTCCGAGGGCACGATGGTGCTGCCGGTGGAGATCCAGCTCCGCACCATCGCCATGGATATGTGGGCCAGTCTGGAGCACGAGCTGCGCTACAAGTCCGACCGCCGCTTCACCGACGAGGACGCGGCCCGGCTGCGGCTCTGCTCTGACGCCATCAGCGAGATCGACCGGGAGATGCAGGACATCTACCAGGGCAACGAGCCGCAGTATCACGCATAGACCGCTGCACTGTCTACTCCCTCCGACACGGAGGGGGTATTTTCTTGCCCGGAAAGTGAAAATGAGGGCTACCAAAACACAGGCGGATGTGGTATGATACCTTCGTATGAGTATCGGGCGCGACAGCCCGTGACGAGAGGAGTGAGTGCCGTGGGCCGGATAAAGCGAATAGGACTGCTGCTCGCGCTGCTGGCCGCGGCGCTGGGCCTGGGCGGCTGCGGCTACGACGCTTCGGTGGAGGAGCTGTTCACCCTGCCCCGCATGGCGGAGGGCTACACCGATCTGGCCCAGCAGCTGGACGGTCTGCTGAACCAGGGCTATGAGTACGCCTCGCCCACCGGCGGGCGCAACATCCAGTCGGTGCAGATGGTCGATCTGGACGGCGACGGCAGACAGGAGGCGCTGGCCTTCATGCGCCGCAGCAGCGACGAAAAACCCCTGAAGATATTCGTCTTCCGCATGGAGAATGAGAATTACCAGCCCTACTGCACCATCGAGAGCAGCGGCACGGCGGTGGACAGCGTGTACTATCAGGATCTCAACGGTGACGGCTGCCGGGAGCTGGTGGTGGGCTGGCGTATCAGCACCGATGTGCAGACCGTGGCGGTCTACGCCGTGGAGCGCGAGCCGGTGGCCCTCATGTCCAGCGGCTACACCCGCTTTATGATGCAGGATCTGAACGGTGATGGCCTGCCCAGCCTGCTGGTGCTGCGCACCAGCGAGGAAGGACTGCCTGTGGCCGAGTTCTACGGCTGGCAGGACGGACAGATGGGCATCGCCTACCGCTGCACCCTGTCCAGCACCATGGCCGCCCTCAGCCGCGGCAGCCTGGTGTCCGGCAGGATGGACGCCGACACGCCGGCCATGTTCATCACCGGTGTGGACGAGCGAGGCGTGGCCGTCACCGACATCCTCATCTTCCGCCCGGAGGTGGGCCTGGTGAACGTGGCCCTGGACGGGAGCAGCGGCGTGTCCGCCGCTATCTTCCCCTACCGGCAGCTTCAGCCCCAGGACATCGATGGCGACGGCTGCATCGAGATCCCCCGCCCGGAGGATACCTGGAGCGCCGACCAGACCGACGGCCTGGTGAGCTGGCTGCGCTGCGTGGATGACGGCCAGCTGGCCATCGCCGGCCAGACGTACCACAGCACGTCCTGCGGCTGGTATCTCACCGTCCCGGCCAGCTGGTGGGCCTGGAACGTGGAGGCCTCCACCACCGGCATCCAGAACGAGAACCAGTTTACCATGACCATCAACGGCGACCCGGTGCTGTCCATCTACACCATCACCGGTGAAAACCGCGAGACCCGCGGCCGCATGGGCACGCGCATCGTCCTGCGCCGCCAGACGGCCACCGTCTACGCCGCCGAGCTGTACGACGCCGGTGTGTATTACGGCATGAACGAGGAGCTGCTGCGCAAGAGCTTCAGCCTCATCACCGGCAGCTGGATCAACTGACAAGGAGGAACGCGCTATGAAGAAAGTCCTGGTACTGGAGGACGAGTCCAGCATCCGCAGCTTTATCGTCATCAATCTCCGCCGCGCCGGTTACGAGGTGGTGGAGGCGGAGAGCGGCGAGGAGGCCCTGGAGCTCCTGTCCCAGCACAGCGACGTCCGCGTGGCCCTGCTGGACATCATGCTTCCCGGCATTGATGGCTTTGAGGTCTGCCGCCGCATCCGCGCCACCAATCCCACCATCGGCATCATCATGCTCACCGCCCGCTCCCAGGAGATGGATAAGGTCACCGGCCTGATGACCGGCGCGGATGACTACGTCACCAAGCCCTTTTCCCCCGCCGAGCTTACCGCCCGCGTGGACGCGCTCATGCGCCGCAGCGGCGGCGGTACGGTGGAGGCCGGCGAGATCAGCCAGCCGCCCTTCCTGCTCAATACCCGCAACCGCACCCTGGAGAAAAACGGCCAGCGCGTCAAGCTCACCCAGGTGGAGTACTCCATCGTCAAAATGTTCATGGAGAACCCCGGCAAGGCCCTCTCCCGCGAGGAGATCCTGGACGCCGTTTGGGGGCATGACTACTTCGGTGAGCTGAAGATCGTAGATGTAAACATCCGCCGCCTCCGGCTCAAGATCGAGGACAACGCCACCAACCCCATATATATCACCACGATCTGGGGCTACGGCTACAAGTGGGGACTGTAATACGCATCTTTTGCGCTGATACTGCGTTGCAGTGTCTCGCCATACAAATAGTATGGCTTCGACCCTGCGCCTTGTCTCAGCGCAAAATCTGAGCATTACAGTTATCAAAATACGCCTTCGCCGCTGCGTCTCGTCTTGACACAAAATCTGCGCATTACAACAGACAAAAGCCTCCCTTGTGTAAAGAGGACCATCCACCCGCCTGAAAGGAGATGACCACCCATGGCAGCCAAACGGAAAATAGTCCAGGGTCTGCGCCGTCGCTGGATCACCGGCAGCATCGGCCCGGTGGTGGTCATTCTGCTGCTGGTGGGCGTGCTGATCTCCGTGGGCTTTGCCAGCAACTACTATAACAGCGCCAAGTCTACCCTCCGGGCCAAGGCGGCCGCCGGCGCGGACTATTTCAACACCTACGTCATGACCAGCTATCGGGAGTACTACCGCAGCGCCACGCTGTACGCGGCGGCCTTTGAGGATAGTGACCGCATCGAGCTGCAATTTCTCAACAGCGCCGGCAGGGTGGAGGTCACCACCCGCGGCCTGACGGCGGCCACATATCCCAACACGCCGGAGGTTCTCCGAGCCGTGGAGACCGGTCAGGTGCAGGATTTCATAGGCCGTGACAGCGAGACGGGGGAGCGTATCCTTGCCGTGTCCAGCCTGCTGAAGTTCAACGGTCAGGTGGTGGGCGTCATGCGTTACGTCACCGCCGTCCGGGACATCGACCGTCAGGTGCTGCTGACGGTGCTGGTGGTCTGCGGCGTCATGCTGGCGGTGGTGGGCCTGATCATCCTGTCCAGCATGATCTTCATCAACAATGTGGTGGCGCCGGTTTCCGCCGTGTCGGAGGCCGCCAAGCGTATCTCCGGAGGCAGCTACGGCGAGCAGATACCCAACAAGTATTCCGACGAGATGGGCGAGCTGGTGGGCAATATCAACGATATGTCCCGCAAGATCGGCGAGAGTGAGAAAATGAAGTCCGAGTTCATCTCCTCTGTGTCCCACGAGCTGCGCACGCCCCTGACGGCCATCAACGGCTGGGGCGAGACGCTGCTGGCAGACGAGAGCGGCGACGTGCAGCAGCTGCGCCGCGGACTGGGCATCATCGTCAAGGAGTCCCGTCGCCTGACGGACATGGTGGAGGAGCTGCTGCAATTCTCCCGCATGGAGGATGGGCGCTTTACCCTCCAGGTGGAGGATGTGGATCTGCAGGCGGAGCTGGAGGACGCGGTATACACCTACCGGGAGCTGTTCCAGCAGGACGGCATCGCCCTGGAGTACACCAGCGATAAGGCCATCTACGAAGAGCCCATCACCGGCGACCCAGACCGTCTAAAGCAGGTGTTCTGCAACCTGCTGGACAACGCCGCCAAGCACGGCGGCTCGGGCAAACGCATCGCCGTCCACCTGCGGCAGGCGGACGGCGGCTACGAGATCGCCATCCGGGACTTCGGCCCGGGCATTCCGGAGGCGGAGCTGCCCTATGTGAAGCAGAAATTCTACAAGGGGTCGTCCAAGGCCCGGGGCAGCGGCATCGGTCTGGCGGTCTGCGATGAGATCGTCCACCGTCACGGCGGTACGTTGACCATCGAGAACGCCCAGGGCGGCGGTACGGTGGTCACCATCTGGCTGCCGCTGAAGGGATAGACAGAGGTATGAACTGCCTCAGAAAATAATCGAACAAGTGTTGCATTTTGCAAATAACTGTGCTATACTCACGGCAGAAAGGATCTTTAGCGCGTATGGACAAGAAAAAGGGCGCTTTCCGCACCAGTATCGGCGGACAGGCGCTGATCGAGGGTATTCTGATGCGCGGCCCGGAGAAGGACGCCATCGTGGTCCGCTCCCCGGAGGGCCTGGTCACAAAGGTCACGGAGCGTAAGCTGACCCGTGCCAACTATCCTATTTTGGGCGTACCCATCATCCGGGGCGCCGTCACCTTCATTGGCTCGATGATCACCGGCGTCAAGGCGCTGATGTTCTCCGCCGACTATTTTCCCGAGGACGAAAACGCCAAGCCGGATAAGGTGGAGGCGTGGCTGGAAAAGCATGTCCCGGCGGACAAGCTGCAAAACCTGCTGGTGGTCTTCTCCGTGATCCTGAGCATCGGCATGATGCTGGTGCTGTTCATGCTGCTGCCCACGTTCCTGGCCGGGCTGTTCCACGCACAGAGTGCCGCCGTCCACAACATCATCGAGGGCGTGGTCAAGGTGCTGGTGCTGCTGGGCTATATGATCCTCTGCTCCAGGCAGAAGGACGTCCACAGGGTGTTCTGCTACCACGGTGCGGAGCATAAGACCATTTTCTGCTACGAGGCGGGTCTGCCCCTGACGGTGGAGAACGTCCGCGTCCAGCCCCGCCACCATCCCCGCTGCGGCACCAGCTTCCTCTTCGTGGTGGTCATCGTCTCCATCATCGTCTCCAGCCTGGTGTTCCCCTATATCAACTGGCAGAGCGTCTGGGTACGGGTGGGCGTCAAGCTGCTGCTGCTCATTCCCGTGGTGGGCATCACCTATGAGTTCAACCGCTTCGTGGGCGGCCACGACAACGCCGTCACCCGGGTGCTGTCCGCGCCGGGTATGTGGCTGCAGAACTTCACCACCTTTGAGCCGGATGACAGCATGATCGAGGTGGCCATCGAGGCCATGAAGCTGGTTATTCCTGACGAAAAAGGGAAAGATACATGGTAAAAAGCGATAACAGGACGTATTATGGCGATAACATATAACAATTTGTATTTGGATTTGCGGCAGCGCTTCCATAAAGCCGGCATGGCTGACCCCACGCTGGAGGCCCGGGAGCTGGTGTGCTGCGCCGCCGGCAAGAGTCGGGAGGAGCTGAGCCGGGACGGTCGGCTGTACGTCCCTGCTGCCGTGGAGCAGCAGGTGGAGCGGCTGGCACAGCGTCATCTGGCGGGCGAGCCGGTGGCGTACCTCATCGGCGAATGGGAGTTTTACGGCCTGCCGCTGGACATCTCCGAGAGCGTGCTGATCCCCCGCCCGGACACCGAGGTGCTGGTGGAGCAGGCACTGTCCCGGCTGCAAGGCGTGTCCGAGCCGCGGATACTGGATCTGTGCGCCGGCTCGGGCTGCATAGGACTGGCACTGGCCAAGCATCTGCCCGGCAGCCGCATGGTGCTGGGCGAGCTGGACGAGGGCGCGCTGCGTATCTGCCGCCAGAACATCCGCCGCAACGACCTGACAGGCCGGGTGGTGTCCCTGCAGATGAACGCGCTGGAAAAGCCCCCCGCCCACCTGGGTGAGTTTGACGCCATCGTGTCCAACCCGCCCTATATCCCCGACGGCGACATCGCCGGGCTGGACGTGTCCGTCCGGGACTACGAGCCCCACCTGGCCCTGAGGGGCGGTGAGGATGGGCTGGATTTCTACCGGGCCATCTGCGCCCAGTGGCGCACCGCCCTCCGTGCCGACGGCCGCCTGCTGTTCGAGGTGGGCATCGGCCAGGCGGACAACGTGCTGCGTATCATGCGGAGCTGCGGCTTCGGCGATGTGGAGATCACCCCCGACCTGAACGGCATTCCCCGTGTGGTATCGGGCATTTTGTGTACGGAAGTGTGAACTGTCCGTTTTTCCGGACAGGCTCTTTGAGATAATAGACACAGCATCCGGGCGGCGCGGGCCGCCCGTACAGAATTTGAGGAGGACGGAACTATGGCAGTTAAGAAAGAACCCGTTGGTGCCGCGCCGGTGGTGTCCGACAAGCGAAAGGCGCTGGAGACGGCCATGCAGCAGATCGAGAAGATGTACGGCAAGGGCTCTATCATGCGCTACGGCGCGGAGAGCACGCTGAACGTGGAGGCCATCCCCACCGGCTCGCTGTCTCTCGACCTGGCGCTGGGCATCGGCGGCCTGCCCCGCGGCCGTATCGTGGAGATCTACGGTCCTGAGTCCTCCGGCAAGACCACGCTGGCACTGCACGTGCTGGCGGAGGCCCAAAAGATGGGCGGCGAGGTGGCCTTTGTGGACGCCGAGCACGCCCTCGACCCCACCTATGCCAAGGCGCTGGGCGTCAACGTGGAGGATCTGCTCATCTCCCAGCCCGACACCGGCGAGCAGGCGCTGGAGATCACCGAGGCGCTGGTTCGCTCCGGCGCCATCGACGTGGTGGTGGTGGACTCCGTGGCCGCCCTCGTGCCCCGCGCCGAGATCGAGGGCGAGATGGGCGACAGCTTCGTGGGCCTTCACGCACGGCTCATGTCTCAGGCTCTCCGTAAGCTGACGGGTATCATCAACAAGACCAATTCCATCGTCATCTTCATCAACCAGCTCCGCGAGAAGGTGGGCGTTATGTACGGCAACCCGGAGGTCACCACCGG
>OIZX01001563.1_pt1 | contig 11574 bp, 15 predicted proteins | sample 1588621 | NCBI WGS metagenome assembly OIZX01 (sample SAMN03283276) | human gut metagenome | biome: human-associated habitat; material: feces | host: Homo sapiens | place: Peru | collected 2012
GCATTCTGCGGGCGGACAGAGTCGTCCGCCCCTGCGGGTCGCCCGCCGGTGCATTATATCATACCGCCGTCCGCATCTGCAAGCGAAACAGTCATAGAAAGCGCGAATGGCCGTCATAAGCGCAAAAAATCCGCACCCGGTTCGGGTGCGGATCTCTGGTTGACAGATGGAGCTTAGCCCTGTGCCTTCATGCGGGCGAAGCAATCGCTGCAGTAAACCGGGCGATCGGACTTCGGCTCGAACGGGACGCGTGCCTCGCCGCCGCAGGCAGCGCAGGTAGCGGTGAAGTACTCTCTGGGGCCGCGGGTCGCGTTCTTGCGGGCGTCACGGCAGGCCTTGCAGCGCTGCGGCTCATTCTGGAAGCCACGCTCTGCGTAGAATTCCTGCTCACCGGCGGTGAAAACGAACTCTTTGCCACACTCTTTGCAGACCAAAGTCTTGTCTTCGAACATTTTTGTTACCTCTCTTTTGCGATAAAAAATGGATTTGCCCTGCAATTGCGGCTTGCGCTCGTATGCGATAGGGCTGTATATGCGATCAGGCTCTGCCTGATTTCGCCGGGAAAAGCGCCAGTCAATCTTGCCAGGGTCCATACACGAAGAGAGGGTGCAACGGAATGATGAAAGATCTGCGTGGCTCTGGTTGGAAATACTTCGTACCCAACACTACGGATTATATGCGATATTTTTCCGGTTGTCAATAGTAAATAAAACTTATTTTATTTCTCTGATGATTTTTGTAGATTTTCGACGTGCCGCACAAGCGCCTGCGTGACTGTCTGCGCCTGCTGCTCCGTCCCGGCCTCGACCATGACGCGGATGAGCGGCTCCGTGCCGGACGGGCGGATGAGCACGCGGCCATTCTCCCCCAGCTCGGCCTCCGCCTGTTCGATGGCTTCGCGCAGAGAGGCCGACTGCATGATGGCCGTTTTCTGCTCGTTGGAGGTCACGCGGACATTCTGCAGCAGCTGCGGGTACTGCTGCACGGAGGCGGACAGCTCGCTGGCCTTTTGGCCGCTGTGGGAGAGAATATCCAGAAATTGCAGCGCGGCCAGCTGGCCGTCGCCGGTGGGCATATCGTCCAGGAAGATGATATGGCCCGACTGCTCGCCGCCGAGGCGCATCCCCTCCTTCTGCATCAGCTCCAGCACATTCCGGTCGCCGACCGACGCGCACAGCAGCCGCAGGCCGTGCTCTGCGCAGTATTTGTGCAGGCCAATATTCGACATGACCGTCGCGACGAAACCTCCGCCGTGCAGGCGGCCCTTTTTCTCCATCGCCGCGGCGCAGATGGCCATCATCTTATCGCCGTCGATGACGCAGCCCTGCTCGTCGACGGTCAGGCAGCGGTCGGCGTCGCCGTCGAACGCGATGCCGAGATCATAGCCGCCCGACCGGACCGCTTCGCAGAGCGCCTCCAGATGGGTCGAGCCGCAGCCGTTATTGATGTTGACGCCGTTCGGCTTGTCGTTCAGATACTCCGCCTCCAGCGGGAAGCGGCCGAATAAATACCGCGCCGTGGTCGAGGCCGCGCCGTTGGCGCAGTCGATGAGCACGCGCAGCGGCTCAAGCCCCTCGACGGTCGAGGCCAGATGGTCGAGATAATATTCCGCCGCAAAGCTGCCGGACATGACCTGTCCGATCCCGCCGTGCGTCTTGACGGGCAGCTCGCCGTCCTGCAGAATCAGGTCCTCAATACGCGCTTCGAGCGCGTCGCTTAACTTGAAGCCCTCGGATGAGAACATCTTGATGCCGTTGTGCTCATACGGATTGTGCGAGGCAGAGATGACGACGCCCGCGTCCGCGTGCAGATAGATTGTCAGATACGCGACGGCAGGCGTCGGAACCACGCCGAGCAGAATCGCGTTGCAGCCGCAGGCCGTCAGTCCCGCGACGAGCGCCCCCTCCAGCATATCCGAGGAAATGCGCGTGTCCTTGCCGATGACGACGGTCGGCTTCGTGCCGGAATCGTCGCAGAGCGAGATCGCCGCCGCCTGTCCCACGCGGTAAGCAAGCTTCGCGTCCAGCGTTTCATTGGCAACGCCCCGGATGCCGTCGGTCCCAAATAATTTACCCATTATGTATCGCTCCTCAAAAACTCAGAATGAAAGCTGCGTCCCGGCAGGCTGCACGGGAGACGGCAGATGCAGATGCTCATAGGCCAGCTGCGTGACGCAGCGGCCGCGCGGCGTGCGCGTCAAAAAACCGATTTGCAGCAGATACGGCTCATAGACGTCCTCCAGCGTGACGGCCTCCTCGCCGATGGTCGCAGCCAGCGTCTCAAGCCCCACGGGGCCGCCGCCGTAGTTTTTCACAATGGCGGTGAGCATACGGCGGTCAATGGCGTCAAGACCCAGATGGTCGACCTCAAGCTTGCCGAGCGCATGGTCGGCAGCCTCGGACGTAATGACGCCGTCGTGGCAGACCTGTGCGAAATCACGCACACGGCGCAGCAGCCGGTTCGCGATACGCGGCGTTCCGCGCGAACGGGACGCGATCTCCCGTGCGCCGGAGGGCTCGATTTCAATGCCCAGCAGCGCAGCCGAGCGCATGACGATGCGCTGCAATTCCTCCGTGGTGTAAAGCTCCAGACGCAGCTGCACGCCGAAGCGGTCGCGCAGAGGGCTGGAAAGCTGACCGGCTCTTGTCGTTGCGCCGATGAGGGTAAAGCGCGGCAGGTCGAGCCGGATGGAGTTGGCCGACGGGCCCTTGCCGACGATGATATCAATGGCAAAGTCCTCCATGGCCGGGTACAGAATTTCCTCGACCGCACGGTTCAGCCGGTGAATTTCGTCGATGAACAGAATGTCGCCCGGCGCGAGATTCGTCAGCAGCGCGGCCAGATCGCCGGCCTTTTCAATCGCAGGGCCGGAGGTCACGCGGATGCCAGACCCCATTTCGTTGGCGATGACGCCCGCGAGCGTCGTCTTGCCGAGACCCGGCGGGCCGTAGAGCAGGACATGGTCAAGCGGCTCATTGCGCCGTCTGGCGGCTTCGATGTAAATGGCAAGATTGCCCTTGGCCCTTTCCTGGCCGGTATAGTCGGCCAGCAGCTTCGGGCGCAGGCTGACCTCGCCGTCGTCCTGCGGAGTCAGGCTCGTGGTGACGATGGGCGCATCGTATTTCTGCGAAAAATCCAGGCTCATGCCGGGCCCTCCTTACTGCTGCGCCGCGGCGCGAAGCGCCCGGCGGATCACGTCTTCGATGGAAAGGTTCTCGATATCAATGCCCTTGAGCGCCGCTGCCGCCTCTGTCTGCGAATAGCCGAGGCCGACGAGCGCGGCGGTCGCCTCTGCGGCCTTGCTGCCGCGCACCGGCGCGCCGGAACCGGCGAACTCCGCCGTGTTCAGCTCCAGCTGGCTTGCGCCGAGCTTGTCCTTGAGCTCCAGAATGATGCGCTGGGCCAGCTTTTTGCCCACGCCCTGCGCCATGGTGATAGTCTTGTCATCCTGCGTCATAACAGCCAGCGTCAGCTGCTCCGGCGAGACGACGGACAAGATCGCCAGCGCCGCCTTCGGGCCGACGCCCGTCACGCCGAGCAGCCGCTCAAAGCAGTTTAATTCCTCGCGCGTGGAAAAGCCGAAGATGTCAAAGGCATCTTCCTTGATATTGCAGTATGTAAAAAGCTTCGCAGGCTTGCCGAGCTGCAGCCGGGCAAGCGTATAATTTGTCGTATGGCACGCATAGCCCACGCCGCCGCAGTCCACGACTGCGAGATTGGCGTCGAGCAGCGTAATTGTCCCGTTCAGATAATAAAACATTACCGGTATCCTTTCTGCGCCAGAAGCGAGGTGGAGCTTCGCGCGTGGCAGAGCGCGATGGCGATGGCGTCCGCCGCATCGTCCGGGCGGGCGGCCTTTTCCATTTTCAGAATGCGCCGCGTCATTTCCATGACCTGATGCTTGTCCGCGCCGCCGTAGCCGACGACGGCCTGCTTGACCTGATTGGGCGTATACTCAAAAAGCGGCGCACCCGATTTGCAGATGGCCAGCAGAATGACGCCCCGGCCATGGCTCACGCCGATGCCGGTCGTGACGTTATGGCCCCAGAACAGCTCCTCGACCGCCACGGCGTCCGGCTTGACCGTCTCAATGAGCTGCACCATATCGTCGTAGAGCACCACGAGCCGTTCGGGGAATGAGAGCGTCGTGGGGGTCGTGATGGTGCCGTAATTGAGCAGCTGGACGCTGCCGCGCCCGGCCTCCAGGATTCCAAACCCGGTCGTGGCGTAGCCGGGGTCGATGCCAAGAATGCGCATATCAGAACTTCCCGAAGATTTCCCAGTAGCACATACCGAGAACGCCAAGCACCACAATGGCAATCAGCACCCACGCCAGCACGATCTGGTGCTTCGGCCGGGGCGTATATTCCCCCCGCTGCTCTTTTTCGTTCCGCTGTCCGCTCTGGTATTCCAGCCGCTCGGTACTGTGGTCGTTGTTCATGGGAAGTCTCCTGTCTGGTTTGTTTTGTGGGGCAATACGGATTTGCACAGCGCTCTGTAAGGGCCGATGTCCACATCGGCCCGCTGGGAAGTTTCGAATTCGCCGAGGATTTTCGTAAAAATGGTGCATTCTTCCGGGCCGATGCAGGCATCGACCCCTACAACTGGTGTGCACATATTTCCGGGCTGTTTCTAATTTTGCAAAAGCATTATAGCACACCCCGCCACAAAAGAACAGCCTTTCTCTCAGCACCGCCAGCAGATCGGGAAGCCGCCGCCGGAGAGGCAGGACACGGCCGCGCAGATACCGCAGCAGGCGCGGCTCAGGTCGATGTTTTCAAAGCCGAAGCCGGTCTGGCGGCTGTGGTAGACCGTGCCGCTGCGGCCAATCTGGTCGCGGGCTGCGGCGTATTCCGCGTTTGCCGGGTCCATGGCGCAGGCTCTTGTGATCTGCTCGTAGCCGAGCACGCGGTTGCCGAGATTTGTGTTCGCGACAGCGGCGAGATAATACCACTGCGCCGTGCGCTTCGATTCGGGCACGGCGTTCAGCGTCCGCAGCGCCCGCTCGTATTCCTGCACAAAGATGTACCGCCGCGCAGACTCCATCGGGTCGGCCTCCGACCACGCGCCCTGATAGCTCTGCCGGTACCAGCCCGCGAAGGGGTCGGCCTGGTAGCTCCGCTGCTGCGTGTTCACGCGCGGCTGCGGGTTCTTGATCTGGTCATAAGCGGCGTTGATTCGGTTCATCATCTCCGCCGCGTGCGGGTCGCCCGGATTCATGTCCGGATGATATTTTTTTGCCAGCGCACGATAGGCGCGCTTGACCTCCTCGTCGCTTGCGTCCGGCGTCAGGCCGAGCACGCTGTATGGATCGTCGATCATGTTATTTCCTCCTGCTCCGTCCGGAACGACGCTTCAAAGCGCGTCCAGACGCCGGAATATAGAATGTTCTGCAATATCGCCGCGTCCTGCACGATGGGCAGGCGCTCAAACGCCTCCGCCGCGTCGCCCGCCAATAGCGTCAGCTGCGGACGGAAGTCCGCGCCGCTCTGCACGCCCAGCAGCGCCAGCGGGTTATACTGGCCCTTTTTTCGGTCCTCTTCCAGATCGCAGGCCGCGTCCATAAAATAGATGAGCTTGCCGAGGCTCCGGCCAAGCTGCCGCAGAACCGGCGTCCAGCGGTCCTCCCTCACCGAAAACAGCTCCGCCATCAGGTCTCCAAACGCGTTGGCGGGCGCTTCGGAATAGGCCGTGCGGTCCTCCTCTGCCTGCGTGATCGTCTGAAGGGCAGCGCGGATGGCAGCGGCCTTTTCCGGATACTGCGCGGCGGCCCGCTTCGCGCCGGGAGAAAGAAGCCCTGCGGCGGCTGCAGCGGAAAGGGTTTTATCGTCGTGCCAGTCGTCCCGGCGGTTCTCATAGGCCAGCAGGCAGTTCATCGCCGCCGCGTAGCCGGTAAATTCCGTCTGCGTCCAGCTCTGCGCCTGCGCCGGATGGCGCAGGCAGCGTGCCGCGCCCGACTGCTCCTCCGGTTCATAAAGTGCGGACAGAAACAGCGTCAGAAACGCCATATCATAGGTCAGCGCCAGCGCCGGAACCGGCCCGTAGCCGCGGTACAGTGCGCGGCACAGTCCGCAGTAGAAGCTCTTGTAGCGCGTCTGCTGTCCCTCGTCCAGCCGCGCAAGGTCGGCGATCACGTATCCGAACATTCCGGCTTCTCCTTCTCGTTCTTCCAGTCAAACAGCGCATGATTCAGAAGCGCACCGTAAAACAAAATTGAGATACACGCATACAGCCACAGCAGCATCAGAAGCAGCACAGAAAGGCTCCCATAGAGCGCCGAGGCTTTGGCGATGTGGTTGACGTACCACGAATAAATTTCCGAATAGATTACCCACGCGCAGGCGGCGCCCGCCGCGCCGGGCAGAACGTGAACAAACCGCTGCCGCCTGTTGGGCAGGGCCAGAAATACGCCCGTGAACAGGGCCGTCAGCAGCACAAACGAATACAGATGCAGGTTCCGCAGGATCGGCTCAAGCACGGCGGCAAAGGAAAAGCCCCGCGCCAGCAGAAACGCCAGCAGCGCCTGTCCGCCGACATAAAGCCCCAGCGTCAATAAAAGCGCCAGCAGCATCCCGACCGTGTATAGAACGCAAAGAAGCCGCCGGTGCAGATACCGGCGCGTCTCGCGTACCTCCAGCACGGCGTCAAGCCCGTAAAGCAGGCTCAGCATTCCCTTTGACGCCGACCAGAGCGTCAGCACGGCGCTTGCGGAAACGATTGCCGCCGAGCTTGACCCGTAGAGCGTCCGGATAAAGTATTCCAGCAGCCGCAGCAGCCATTCCGGCACAAGCTGCGCACAGAAGCCCAGCAGATGCTCAACCGTCAGCGGCGTATACGGAAGCAGCGATAAAAGCAGACTCACGATTGGAAACACGGACAGCAGCAGGAAAAACGAGGCGTTGCCTGCATAAATGGGAATCTGCATGGCCGCGATACGCGCAAGCAGCTGTTCGAGCTGTTTTTTCAGTTTCATCCGCCGCCTCCTATGTTACCTATACCCAAAAGTTTTCGACAAAAATCTGTCCCGGCCTGCACAGTTTCTCCAAAGCGCGGATGATTTTTCTGTAAAGATCATCAAAAATCACAATGCTTTTGTCGAATCACGCGTAATTTTCTGGTTTGCGAATCGCAGAAGTTATGGTTCAATAGCTCTGGGAGGGAGAACATCATGAGAAATAAAAGTCTGATTCACACAAAGGACGTCAAGACACAGGAGGGCACGCCGCTGCATCTGGAATATTATCTGCTCAACGACAGCGTGCTGGGCGGCTGTGCCGAGTGCTATGGCGTGGAGATCCTCGCGCAGACCGGCGAGGCGCAGTGCTACGCCGGTATCCCGCGCATCACCATGCACGGCACCCGGATCTTTACGCTTCTGGACCAGCTGGCCTACTTCGCCGTCACGCCGGATTCCCTGAACGATGTGATTCAGGACTGGCTGTAGAAAAGAAGTAGACAAGGCCTCTCTTTTTTGCTACAATCATAACAGAAAATGGGCAGAAGCGCAAGATGCGCGTCCGCCGGATGAAGAGAGGAGTTTTCGCCATGAAGTGCCCGTACTGCGGCTATCAGGAGAGCAAGGTCGTCGATTCCCGTCACTCGGACGACGGGGTGAGCATTCGCCGCCGCCGCGAATGCCTGCAATGCCAGAAGCGGTTTACCACCTATGAGACGGTCGAAAGCCTGCCCATCGTCGTCATCAAGCGCGACAGCAGCCGGCAGCAGTTCGACCGCAACAAGATTTTGAATGGTATGCTCCGCGCGTGCGAAAAGCGCCCCGTGCCGCTGGCCGAGCTGGAAAAGGCCGCCGATGAGATCGAGCAGGCCATTCAGAACTCGCTCGACCGGGAAATTTCCACCGAAAAAATCGGCGAGCTGGTCATGGAACGCCTCAAGCCGCTTGACGAGGTCGCCTATGTCCGCTTCGCGTCCGTCTACCGGCAATTCAAGGACATCGACAGCTTCATGCGCGAGCTGAACAAAATTCTCGAAGAGCGATAAACGCTTCGCCCCGCTGTGCCAGCGGGGCGGTTTTTTCTGGTCGGGGACAGGAACCGCAGTGCGTGCGTACCCCGCAAAGCCTCCCCTTGTCATGCGGGGCATGACAAGGGGAGGCGGCATTTTCGAAGAAAATGCCGGAGGGGATATGCTGCAAAATTCAGAGTGTACCGAAGCTTGTGACGTTCGAATCCCTTCAGTCAGCTTCGCTGACAGCTTCCCTTGTGCCCAAGGGAAGCCTTTGGAGCGCGCCTACATCACATTCTCCACCGTCGGCAGCTCCATGCGGCGGACGTGCTCCAGACGGGCGGTGAGCTCGCTGCAGGCGGCGAGATAATCGTCCAGATCCTCCAGCCTGATAAACTGCTCAAGCTGCGCGAACAGGGCCAGAATCTCGTCGACCTCCTCGTGGTGCAGGAAAATGCCGAGAACCGTTTCGCGGCCCTCCCAAAGCCTTTTTGCCTGCTGCAAGGATTCTGCCGCCGCGGTGTACTTCTCCCTCTCCGCCTGCCGGATGGAGCGCTCCAGAAGCGCGACCGTTTCTTCGCCGGACGCGCGTACATAGAACAGCGAAAACAGCCCCACGGCCAGACACAGCGCAAACACGAGACAGGCGATCAGAATATGCTTCATGTCTCGTCCTCCCGCATGGCGGCAAAATACAGCTTGCCGTCCGGCTCGCTTGTGAGCAGGTACACGTCCTGCACGCGGCAGTTATAGTTTTTCAGAATCTCCTGCACCCACGCCTCGTCCCGGCCCAGAAGCGGCAGGTTCTGCCGCATGAGCCGCCCGGAGGCGATGACGGTGATGGGCAGCTTCCGCCCGCTCACCTGGATCCCGGCGTCCTTTGCGGGCGCCGGTTCGTATTTGGGATAGAGAAACGTCGAAATTGCGCCGCTCGTCTCCAGAATGGCGTACTGCACCTGTGAAAGATCTGTTACGCCCTGCATCCGCAGGTATTCCGCCAGCTCGTCGGTGTTGACGCGCGTTTTCTTGAGATTCTGCTGCAAAAGCCGCCCGTTTTCAATCAGAATGACCGGCTTGCCGCACAAAAACCGCCGCATCCTCACGCTCCGGTACGTCAGCACGGACAGAACCAGCTCCACGCTCAGCACGACCAGAATCGGCAGCAGTCCCGCCAGCAGCGGCGTACCCGTCTCCTGCATCGGCACGGCGGCCAGATTTGCAATGAGCATCGTCACAACGAATTCCATCGGCTCCATCTCGCCCAGCTGCCGCTTGCCCATGAGCCGGACGACGAGAATCAGCGCCAGATATAAGACCACGGCGCGAATGAGTGAAATCAGCATAAAAAACGCCTCCCTGCCGTAGCATTTGCACACGGCAGGGAGGATATACCGCTTTCCTTCTATTTTTCCAGATACTCCGTGCATTTTTTCTGCGCGTCGCAGGCGAGCTTTTCCTCGTCGACGCGGGCGAGACGGCCCTCGCGGACGGTGATTTTCCCGTTTACGACCGTGTAATCGACCGGGCCGCGCACACCGACGGTGGCAAGAACGGATTTCGGATCATAGCAGGCCCCGACAAGCTCCATCCGGCGGCTGTCGATCAGGAACAGGTCGCAGCACTTGCCGACGGCGAGCTGACCGATATCGCTGCGTCCCAGCAGCCGTGCGCTGCCGCGCGTGGCAATTTTCAGAACGTCGTAGCCGGAGGGCGCTTCGCGGCTGGAATTGAGCCGGTGCAGCAAAAACGCCGTGCGCAGCTCCTCCATGAGGCTGGAGCCGTCGTTCGACGCGGAGCCGTCGACGCCGAGGCCGACCGGCACGCCGAGCCGCAGCATATCCGGGATACGCGCGATGCCGGAGGAGAGCTTCATATTGCTTGCCGGGCAGTGGCACACGCCGGTGCCGGTTTCGGCCAGAAGCTTCAGCTCCTCATCATTAAAATGAATGCCGTGCGCATACCACACGTCCGGGCCGACCCAGCCGAGCGTCTGCATGAACGCCAGCGCGATTTCTTCCAAATCCGCATAGGTCTTGGGTGCTTCCAGACCCAGCTTGTCCATCCAGTCCTGACGAATCCACACGATGGGGCTGCCGTCAAAGTTCATGGACACTTCCGGGATGCCGTAGATGCGGCCGTTGATGCGCAGGGTGTCCAGCGCGCGGTTGTCGCCCATGGCGTAGAGCGCCTGCAGGCTCGGATGCGGGCCTTCGGTCAGCTCGTCGGTCAGGTCAGCCAGCAGACCAGCCTTCACCAGCGCGTAATACTGGTTCATGTCCACCTGCATCAGATCCGGGATTTCGCCGCTGGTGATGGCAGCGCTCTTCTTCTGGTTGAAGGCGTCGCCCGCCGCAGACCACAGCGTCTTCGGCTGCAAGCCCGTAATCAGCGTGAACATCCACACGCGGTCGTTGTCGTCGATGGTCATGCCTTCCGGCAGGTCGAAGCCGGAGGTGTTGACGATGCGGGTGAACTCCAGCCCGTCAAAGCGTTTGTACTGGTCGCCGACGTATTCTTTGCTCGTGTCAATCTTCCAGCCGTTGCCGAAGGTCAGCGAGGAAAGATCCGTCTCGTCCGCCAGCGCAAAACCAGAGAACATGCTCAGGGTCAGCGCCAAGCTCAGGAACAAACCAAGGAACTTTTTCATGAAGGGACCTCCTTTGTCGCTTTCGCATGTTTGCCACATGCTTGATGGGTATAGTATAACATGCGGGGCAGTGAACGACAATCCGCCTGTTTTAATGCGCAATGCGGGAAATATTCCTCCTATTTTGACATGTGGCGTATAAAATAAGTATCAGGTTGAAAAAGGAGGATGCAAAAAAGGAGGAAACCTATAACGGCTTCCCCCCTCAAAGGCATTCCATGCTTCCTTATGGAATCGGCTTCACCGACAGTACCTCTCCCTGCATGGAAATCTCCACGCACTGCCCGCAATCCCCTGTATAAATTGCTTTTCCGTCCAAAAATGCACGCATGATGCCATTTTTCCGTTCCAGACGGATGGTGCGTTCCCCGATGCGCTGCATCCGCTTCTCCCAGCCGCGCATGAATTTCCCCAATCACCTGCGCCAGCTCACAGGCATAGGCGGTATACTCCATCGAGCGGTATGGCAGGCGTCCCACCCCGACAGGCGGCTTTTCGCCTGCCCAGTAGCCATCCTTCGCCCCATAGCGCAGGAAGCGGGAGCAGTTGTCCTCGCCCGTATCCCAGACGCACCAGCTTTCCGGGATTCCATCCGGGTTGCCGGTGCGGTACGCCATCAAGTACGCATAGAAATCCGCCAGCGACGAGGACAGCAGCATCAAATACGCTCGGTCGCCGCCAATCCAGTCCGCTAAACGATACGCCTGACGCGCCAGATAGAAGCCCTGCATCCAGTCATAATGCGCCGCCAATCCGGTCGGCTCGCTCCACGTCAGCATACCGGGATAACGCCCGTCGCGCCGCTGATACTGCAAAAACACCAGCACGTTCTGCATCGCCACCGCCGCGTCGCGCTTGGCATACATTTCGCCGCCCATCGGCTGCGTTTCCAGCCATACGCCGTCATAGTCGGAGCCCTCGCGCAGCACGCGCTTGTCGGTATACACCGCCTGATTGCGCAC
>OIZX01001564.1_pt1 | contig 11568 bp, 10 predicted proteins | sample 1588621 | NCBI WGS metagenome assembly OIZX01 (sample SAMN03283276) | human gut metagenome | biome: human-associated habitat; material: feces | host: Homo sapiens | place: Peru | collected 2012
GCAAAAGATCCCACGCTACCGTGACAATGGGAGCAGCACATCCAACCTGTATTCCATGCAGTAAGGCAGCAAAAAAGCGCAGTCCTCCGCCAAGGGAGGACTGCGCTTTTTTGCTGGACCCAGGGGAGGTTCATGATGGACCTCCCAGAAGGACTCACTTTATCGGAGATATAATACAGAGAAAGAATGGCAGATTAAGTTGTATTTTTTGGGAATACATCTCTGTTTTTTCGACTGCAAAGGGAAGGATAACAGGCGGGCAAACGGCTGACTTAGAAGAGCAGCACTCCAATGTGGTAAACGATGCAGGCTATCAACAGCGACGCAAGGGTGTAGAATACACCGATTTTGGCCGTCCAGCGAACGGAATGGGTCTCTCTTGCCGTGGCCGCCAGTGCGCTGACGCAGGGCATATTGAAGCTGATGGCGAAGATAAAGGCCAGACCTTCCGCCTTGGTGAAATTGGCGGCCAGAATTTCGGAGATGCCGCCGGCCGCTGCGGCAGAAACCTTCGCGCCGAAGGTGGAACTCACAAGGCTGCCGCCAGCGCCGTAAAGCGTATTCAAAACGCCCAGCAGGGACTCTTTGGAGATGGCAGACGCGCAGAAGGCGAGAAACGCCTGCCATTTCAGGCCGAAGAACCTGGTTACCGGATCGATCACAACGCCGACTTTGTAGAGAATGCTGCTTTCTACGCTTCCGCCAAAGCCGTAGGTCAGTACGAAGAACACGATAGACATCAGCGAGATGACCCGCAGAGCCCGGAGGAAAATGTCCAGTGTGCGCTGAAAGGTCACATAGAGGATATTGCGGAAGGCGGGTTTGTGGTAGGGCGGCAGCTCCATAATGAGGCCCACCCGTTCCTCCTTGGGGGCAAGGGATTTGCCGAACACTCTGTAGACGATCCACATCATCAGGAACATAAACAGGAAGATGGACACCATTGCCAGAAAGCCGCCGGTACTGCCGAAAAGCGTAATGGCAATCGTGGGCACGACCGACAGTGTAGCTGAACAGGGGACGGCCCAGCTCATGGCAATGGCCAGCACCCGCTGCCCCCAGTTGTCCACGACACGGGTACCTGTGGTACCTGCGATGGTGCAGCCGAGCCCCATAAAGAAAGGCGTGATCGCTTTGCCTTGCAGGCCGACTTTGGACATGGTGCGGTCAAACAGGAAGGAGAGGCGGGCCAGATAACCGGTTTCCTCCATCAGATTGAAGCCAAGGGTGATGCCCAGCACGAAGGACGCCATCATCAGTGCGAAAAACAGCACATTGATCAGCACATCACAAATCAGGGAAATCAGCAGCCCATGGACATGAATCTGTTCCATTCCGGAGCGCAGAACATCGCTCAGCGGCGTCAGTACTGCCGATGCGATACCCGATACAACACCGGAGAAGATCATCGACAGCAGGAAAATCAGCAGGATGATGCCGAAAGCCAGCAGCTTTCCCCGAACGGGAGAAAGCGCCAGACGATCGAACTTACTGAATGCCTGCTTTGCGGTTTTGTCTGCCGTCAGTACGCCGTTCAGCAGGCCGTCGATGTAGTCTGTTTTCTCTTTGGCGGATTCCATGGCTTGTCCCGTAATCACAGGCCTTTGCGCAAGTGCGGCTTCTATCGTCTCATAGAGAGTTCGATAATCCTTTTTCCGGATGGCAGACATAGGCACCACCGGGATGCCCAATTTGCGGGACAGCGCCTCGGTATCAATGGTAATACCCTGTCCTTTCGCCACATCCATCATGTTCAGCACCAGAATCGCAGGAACCTGCATTCCTACGAAATCGGCCAGCATATAAAGGCTGCGCTTCAGCTGGGAGGCATCTGCCATGACCAGCGCCAGATCCGCATTGCCGGAGGCGATGTAGTCCCGGGTGATGATTTCTTCGTCAGAGCCGGCGGAGAGCGAATAGCTGCCCGGCAGGTCGGCCACGATCATTTTCTGAGACGCGATTTGTCAAGGTGTGTTTCTGCAAAAAATTCAGATGCTTCAAGATTGCAGTTGCATTCCTCCCAAAGTGGCTGTCTTGCGACACCTTTTATTTCACATTTTATTCCAATGATTAACAAGAGGCACCCTTTTATATTGGGTGCCTCTCTATGACCTTTTATTTCGTTTGGATTGCCCATAACTCAATATAGCTACAATGGCCGTCGGAGCCTGACTGAATTTCATTCCCGCTTATCATTTGGGTGATAGTCACACATGCCCAAATGTTCCGATATCAAAATAGTCCCGGATTCGATTGATTGTTCGCTCCGACCATGTGCCATATTCAATAATCTCCCCGTTCTCAAAAAACAGGTAATAATCGCAGCATTTTTCAACCAACTCCGGGTTATGGGTGATAACAAGCTGCGTTTTTCCGGCTTCGGCCAGCGCATTGATGTTCTGCGCAACACGCTCCATATTTCGATAGTCCAGACCGCTTGTCGGCTCGTCGTACAGTATCAGTTCCTTCTTTGCAGCCAGCGCACCGGCGATGGCCAGTCGCTGCTTTTGCCCACCGGATAGTGCCATAGGATGAGTATCTTTGCAATCTGCAAGGTTCATCCGGCGCAGTGCGTCCTCTGCAACAGCTGTTTTTTCTTCTTTGGATAAAGACAGCCCGAGCGTAACATCTTCTAAAGCGCTTTCTGAAAACAATTGATGATTCACATCCTGAAAAACCATAAAGGACAGTTTTCGCAACTCTCGCCCGCGGTATGTTCTATTTCCATCGTATATTTGTACCTTGCATTTTGTCAATCCACACAGGCACTTTGCAAAGGTACTCTTTCCGGCACCGTTGTTTCCGAGCACTGCTACGACTGCGCCTTTTGGAATTTCAAGTTTTGGGACATGGATTGAAAAATCCTTCCCATTTGCATATTGAAATTCGGAAATCGTATAGTGTGCATCGGTCAGTGTTACTCCTGCTTTTATGGGGGAAAAGCCGGAAAAACTGCGCAGCCCACGGCTTCGAAATTCCTCTGGTGATCTGCTCCAAAATTCGGTGGCATTAATATCTTCCGCAATTTCCCCCTCTCGAAAAATAAGCACACGGTCTATGAGATCCTTTGTCCACCAAAGCCGGTGTTCGGCAATCAAAATTGTTTTCCCGGAATCTTTCCACTTCCTGATAATTTTTTTCAGTTCGCGGATCGCACCGATATCCAGATTAGAGGTAGGCTCATCCAATATAAAGATTGGTGGCTCAAGCATACTGACGCAGGCGCAGGCAATCTTTTGTTTTTCGCCGCCGGACAACTGAGACACATTTTTCCCGAGCAGCTTTTCCATGTGAAAATCCTGCACCGTTTTTTCAAAACGACTGAATATCTCCGATCTTTCCATGCCGATATTTTCGCAGGCAAATACGATCTCTGTGTCGGTAAGAAGCGTATAAAATTGTGATTTTGTGTTCTGAAATACAGAACCTACCGTTTCCGCTAACTCGTGAAGCTGAATGCCTGCCGTACTTATTTTGTTAACGAACACTTGTCCGTCCATTTTTCCGTCGTAATAGCAGGGGATCAAGCCATTGATCAGCCTTCCAAAGGTCGTTTTCCCGCTCCCGGATTCTCCGCACAGCAAGACCACCTGTCCTTTTGGAACAGTAACGCTGACATTTTTTAAGGAACTTTCCGATTCTGCAGTCTCATAGAAAAAATCTACATTCTTTATCTCGATCATATTACAATCCCAGCACCTTTGAAATAATGAAAAGCATGATTACGACAGCGCAGAAAACAAACGCTATGATATCCTGCGCATGGAATCCGCTCCGGCACACATTTGTCCGCTTATTCGGCGCATCCAGGCCTCTTGTCATGGCTGAGGCGGACAATTCGTTTCCCACCTGAACCAGTTCTGTCAAAAGAGGCACCATCCGGTATTCCAGCATTTCAGAAGGATGCGCCAGAGTTCCAATTCCTCTCAGCCGCAAAGCATCCCGGATAAACTGATACTCCTCGCGTATAGTTGGGAAAAACCGGAACATCACAGATACCGGAACCGAGAACTTCTTTGAAATATGGAAACCATCCATCGCGGCGATGAACTCACTCACAGACGTAGACGACAGCAGTACATTGAACATGGAGAGACCGGGAAGCATTTGCGTGAATATCGAGGCAATTGCAGCAGACATAATATTCAGGAAAGGCGCGTCATACTGTCGGAGGACAACCGGAAGGAATAGGCAGATTCCGTAGGCAAGAATATACCCTGTTGCCGTTCTGTATTTCTTCAAGATCAGAAACGAGAAGAATGGGAGCGCTGAGAGGACAGGAAGGACAAAACGCATAACTCCTGTGTAATTGCAGGAAAACATGATAAAAGAAGTCAAAAGGCACAAAATAAGTTTTGTCCTCGCATCCAGATAGAGTTGCCGGGAGGTTGGTTTTTGCCCAAACAGTACGCTTTTCATCAAATTATACCGCTTTTGGCAAAGTGCTTTTTCAGCACGGCTTTTCCAATGTATCCGCCGATTATGCCGCCAATAAAAGCAGAAATGGCCACCAATGGTACCGTATAACCGTGAGAAAAGTAACCCGACATAATATCCATGTATTCCTGCCCATAGTATGCAGTCTTTTCTGCAAATTGCGCTTCCGTCATAAGGGCAAAACTGAGTACATTGGCGTTTGCCCCTACGCTGCAAATCGCATAGCTGAGAATCGCAGCAAAAACGCTTTTGTGCTGTTTCGCTTTCAGAATAAACTCCGCAGCCACTGCACAGAGCGTTCCGCCGATCAGACTGTAGAAACCGACGCCTGCGAGCGTGAGGATCACGCCATAGATGATATAGGTAATAAGCACCATGCCGAATTTCTTGATCTTCGAGAAGTAGAGCATCATGGGGATGCCCAGCACAAGCGAACTTACAAATGGGATCATCATGTTGACGATTGGAATGAATCCCATTGCTGCCGCAATTAATAGATTCAGTATAAAATAGACAGCGGTAAATATGCCGATATTGATCAGGTCTCTTCCGTTCAACCTGTTTGTTTTTTCCTTATTCATCCGAAAAACCTCCGTTTCATGTTCTGACCTTCCAGATCAGGCTTTCATTTTGCAGGGTATAAAGCCTATGATAGAGTCCGTTTTCTTTCATGAGCGTATCATGCGTTCCTTCTTCCGCGACATTGCCCTGCTCCAGCACGACGATTTTATCACAGCCTGCCACGGTTCGCAGTTTGTGGGCGATAATGAGCACCGTTTTATTTTCAATCAGTCGGCTGATTGCCTGCTGGATTCTTGTTTCATTTTCCGGGTCTATACTGGCCGTGCTTTCATCGAGCAGAATCACCGGCGCATTTTTCAGAAACGCCCTGGCAATGGAAAGTCGCTGCCGCTCGCCGCCGGAAAGCGTTTTCCCGTTTTCGCCGATCAAGGTTTGATAGCCATCGGGAAGACGCGCTATAAATTCATCACAGGCTGCCAGTTTTGCTGCTGCATAAACTTCTTCTTCCGTTGCATCCTCTTTGCCGATTTTGATGTTATTGTAAATCGTATCGTTGAACAGTACGACATCCTGAAAAACAATGGAATAGTTTTTAAGAAGCTGTTCCGGTGCGATTTTTCGCAGATCTTCTCCTCCAATCGATACCGTTCCGCTTTTCACGTCCCAAAATCTTGCCGCAAGACGGGCAAGCGTACTTTTGCCGGAACCGGATGGACCGACCAATGCGGTTATTTCGCCCTGCTTTGCAGTGAAGGAAACATCGTGCAGGACTTCTTCGTTATTATAGGCGAAGCTGACATGGTCAAACCGAATATCAAAGCTGCTGACGCTCACACTCTCGCTGCCGCCCTGCTCGGGTTCTTCCAGCAGCTTTGTCACTCGTCCCGCGCCCACCAGAGACGCGATGAAATCGCCAAGATGCTCACAAGCACTTGTCAGTGGTTCATAGATACGCACCGCAGCATACAGAAAAATCAGAAACTTGAACAGGCTGATTTCCCCTGCGGCAAGCATTCCCGATCCGAAGATAATAACAAGCCCAAGCCCAATGCGCATAACATTGTAAGAAACGGAAATGGACAAACCGGCCAGCAGCTCATATAGCACAAGCCCAGGAATGATACGCTTGATTTTTTTATTGAGTCCCTGCTGATAATCCTCCATCGCTTCGGTGGTACGTAGCAGCTTTATGTTTTCAAGGTACTCCTGCAATCCTGCGCTGACGCTCAGCTTTTTATTTCGGTTCTTTTTATTTGTGCCCTCTGATATCTTCCTTGACAGCGACATGACGAGTATTACGACAGGCAGGCAGGCGGCAAGATAGAGGGCAAGCCGCCAATCGTACACGAACAGCACGAGCAGGGAAACAATTCCTGTGATCATGCCGCCAATCAACTCAGCTGCGGTCTGCGACAAGACATGAGACATCGTCTGAACATCGTCCATAATAACGCCCGTCACATCGCTCAAATCTCGCATCCCAAAAAAGGACAGCGGCAGTCTTCTCAGTTTGTCCGCGAGCTCCATTCGCAGTTTGTATTCTTCCTGCCCGGAGGTTAGATACTCCTTGTGATATGCAACCTTATAGGTTACAAACATTACAGCCAGAATTACCGCAAGTGCCAGCGCATAGGGAAGCAGCGAGATCTTTGCTTCGCTGTCAGCGTAATACAGCGTGATCATTTTCTCACTTGCCATGGCAAGCAGGATTACAGGCAGCAGTGCGGCAAGGTTGAACAGGGCAAGCCATATGCCAGCCTGAACGATCGCTTTTGAGCCTTCTTTGCTCAGATGAAATATCTTACCGAATATCATGACTGTCCTCCAATTCTCCACGATACGCTTCTCTCGTACTCATGATACATTCCGGCGTATACGCCTTGTTGCTGCATCAGGGCTTCATGTGTCCCCTGTTCGACGATCCGTCCCTTCTGAAGCACAATTATCTGGTCAGCATGGACGATGGTTTGCAGCCGGTGTGCGATCATCAGCACCGTTTTGCCTTTTAGAAGCACATCCAGTGCTTTCTGAATCAAGTATTCGTTTTCTGCATCCGCAAAAGCTGTAGCCTCATCCAGCAGCACGATAGGCGCATCCTTGAGGATTGCCCGTGCAAGCGCAATCCTCTGCATCTCTCCGCCGGAAAGATATACGCCCTTGGCTCCAATCACAGAATCCATACCGTTCGGAAGTTTTTCCAGAATATCTTCGCACCTTGCCTGTTGCAATGCTTCGAGTATTTCCTTCCGCGAAGCATCCGGCTTGTACATCGCCACATTTTCAGCAACGGACATTTTGAACAGATTCGTATCCTGAAACACAACGCTGATATGTTTCATCAGATCAGAATAATCCAGATCACGGACATCAACGCCGCCCACCGTTACCGAACCATCCGATACGTCCCAGAAGCGTGCGATCAGGTTGGCAACCGTGCTTTTCCCACCGCCGGATTCTCCGACCAATGCCGTTACGGTTCCCGGCTTGATCGTCATGGATATATGATCGATTGCCTTCACTCCCTCCTCGTACCAAAAGGACACGTCATTCAAGCTGATTTCGGTATTTTCAGGGACGTTAAGCTTCTGCCGCTCCGGCAGAGGCTTTTCGTTCAAGATGTTGTCGATGGCAATAAAGGATGCGTCTGCAAGCATAAGATTGGACGAGGAATGCATGAGCTTTGTCAGAATGGATGCTACCAAGGGAATCAAAACCGCAAAGAATGAAAAGGTCATGATGGTTTTTTCCGTCCCACCCCCAAAGTTATACAATAAGATGCCGCCCGGTATTAGGAACAGAAAAACTGCGTTGACAATGGTTGTGTACAGGCTGAACGAATTTTCCATAGAAAAGGAATACTTTGTCATGAAGTCAGCGTAATCCTTCACGGCTTTCTTATAGCGGCGGAAAGACGAGGCTGTTTGGCCGAAGGTCTTAACGACTGCAATTCCGCGGACATATTCCGTTGCGGCATTTCCGATATCCTCACCCGATTTCTGCACTTGCCCGATAAAATCACTGCTTTCGCCTTTCAACATGGAAAAGAGAAGCCCGAAGCCGATCACAATGGGAGCAAGGCAGATCAGCGACAATCGCCAGTCATATTGAAACATGAATACCAGAAAAGCAACTGGCAACACCAATGACTGCACATAGTCAGGGATATTATGGGCGATTAGGATTTCGAGATTGTCCGTGTTTTTCTCGATGATTTTTCGCTGTTTACCGCTTGGATGCAAAGTGTGATAACCGATCGGCAATGTGCCGAGTCGGTGAATCAGCCGGATGCGTATCCTTGCGACGGTGTGATATGCGCTGATATGGGAACACAGCAGTGACATTCCGTACATTCCGAAACCCATGCACACATAATAAACCGCTCGAAAACCAAGCTCCTTCATGGCTGCAAGGTTGATTGCACCGAAATTGCCCGCGGTCTGAATCAGAAGCTTTGCAACTTCATACACACACAGGTACGATTTCAGATTTATGACTGCCGAAAAAGCGGCGAATATAGCGGAAAGCAGAATCGTTATGCGAAATGGTCCTGCGTATTTTAAGAGCTTTCCAATTGTCTTTGATGTTTGGTTCATAAGTTTTACTCCTCATAGTTAGATATAGCTAACCGCTGACCATATTTATTACCATCCGCAGCACGGCAGATGGTAACAAAAAGCGCAAAGCTGTGAACATCGATATTTTTATTCTAACTTCAAGATGTCGGCCCAACCAACATCAAAGAAGTATTTCAGTTCATTCACATACTCGATTGCTTCGTCCTTTTTCATTTCGTGAGCAATCGGCTCAAACAGGCCATACAGATAGGAACTGATGAGAATGTGGACAGTCATTTTCCCGGCTTTTTTGCCGTTGATAATCGCTTCATGTCCGGTATTCTCTATAAACCGACGGGTAGAGTGTTCCAGAATGTCAACGAGATCTTCCATATAATGCTCGTAGGAGGAACCACCTGCACAGCACAGAAGCAGTCGGAACACATCAAAGTGCTCATAAATGTATCCGATAAATTGATTCCCGTCCGTATCCTCATGTAAGGCGTTGGCTTCCTGTTCTTCCTTCGTCAGGTTGTGAAACTCGTCGTTTGCGCCAATGAGTGTTGCCTTGAATTCCTCCGCAACAGGGGATACCAGTGCGCAGAATAGCGCGTCTTTTCCCTCATACCTCTTTTGTAAAGCACCCCAAGTTACGCCTGCATTCTTGCAAATGACGTTTGTGGATGCCTTTTCATATCCCTTTTCAAGAAATTCCTTTTTTGCGGCTTCCAAAATCTTTGGATCAATGCTCTTATCCGGCTTTGACATTCCGTACCTCCAATAACTGATAGCTATACTACCGATAGTGGCGCTATCATTATAGCGTATAATATTCCTTCTGTCAAGAGGGGCAACAAAATTGCGAGATAAGAAATTGTCTGCCGTGCAGACCATATCCTACATATGGAGAATGGCATACTGGAGCCTCCTTAGAAATCGGCCGCAGGTCGTAATGAACCTGCGGTCTTCTTTCGTCTAAATATGTTATAGTGACAGCTCGGCTTTTGGTTCGCCAACCAACAGTTTATTCTTGTGAGGAAGACATTGGCATAAACTCATCGTTCTTGCTCGTGCCGTTTCGCTTTTCTTTGCCGCTGTGTCTGCGGCTTCTGCTGCTTTCGAAGGAGCTCCTGTATAGACTTCTTTTCCTCGTGTTCATCCAGCAAATCGGCAACATCTTGCTTGCTGTCCCTCATCATAAGCGAATCATAACGGTGATTAACAACGAACCGACTTTCGCGGCCTACTACGCCAAGAAACGTGCTGAGGGTAAGGAACACCGCGTTGCGCTTACCCATGTTGCCAAAAAGCTTTTACGGGTTATTTATACTCTCCCTCTCCAGACGAAAGAACTGTCTTATAATCCAGACTTCGTTCGCTGAACTATCACCAACTTCTTTTTGAAGTCCTCGTAAGAGGGCTTGGTTTTGTGCGCCCTTTTTACCTGAATCAAAATATTTCAACTTCCTCTTGACTTCTTATAGTTGGTCACCTCCCTTGTAAAAGAGACATGGACCAGTAAGGAAGATCTGGAAATTGGTTCTTTGCGGTATCTCACTGTTCGTCTGCTGCACGAGCTGATGAATATGCCGGCCGAAAGTGAACCAGACACCTACTTTACCCGATCTCAGATCGCTATCGTAAAAGAGGCCGAGGCGCTGATTCTCAGCAACCTGACCAGGCGGATCACAGCCAAAGAGCTGGCGGAACGGTTCGGTGTCAGCGAGAGCAGCTTCAAATTTTATGTGAAGGGTATTCTTGGCGACAGCTATTTAAATTACTTCCGGAAAAAGCGCATGGAAAAGGCGGGCGAACTACTGGAATCTACCACAATGAAGATCATCGAGGTGGCCAATGCGGTGGGGTATGAGAATCAGGGCAAATTCGCCAAGGTATTTGCAGAAACCTACGGCGTCTCCCCGCTGGAATTCCGACGATTGTCCAAATGATTCAGCGGGAGAATACACTTCCAAAAGCTTGACACCGGAATGGATTCCTGCTACTATATGACCGAAAGTTTGAAAACGGTCATAAATTCAAGGAGCGTGCGCAGTGGCTTTTACAGACGAACAGAATGAACAAATCCGCAATGACCTGATCCGAGCAGCCCGACGCTGCGGCATTACCATCGGGATGCGGAAAACCTCAGTGGAGCAGCTGACAAATTCCGTCGGTATTTCCAAGGGATCGTTTTATAAATTCTTTGAATCCAAGGAGCTGCTGTTTTTCGCCGTGCTGGAGGATATCCATACCGAGTGCTTTGCGGCGGCGCAGAGGTCCTTGCAGGAGAATGCGGCGTTTGCCCCTGCCGCCCGCGCGGCAGAGGCGATCCTGGCGGCGTGCCGGTGGCTGGCCGAGACGAAAGCCTTCGTGTTCATCGAGCAAGACGCAGATTTTCTTCTGCATCGGCTGCCGGAGAACGTGAAAACGGCCCACTACCACGACGACGAGACCCACATTCGTGCCCTGCTGGAGGCGGGCGGCTTGCAGCCCAAGGGCGGCATGGCGCTGGCCGCCGCCACGGTGCGAGGCTTGATTTTGACCGTCTCCCATCAGGAGCAGATCGGGGCGCTTTACCCGCAGGTGCTGGAAACGCTGGTGCGGGGCGCCTGCCGGGAGTTATTTGCATAAACAGAGAAGCCGCATGAATGCGGCTTTTCAAAGACAATACGGTTAGCGCAATCTAACCGATTTCTGATACGCGAAGGTTAGCTTGCGCTAACGCGAGGGGAGGGCAGGAAATGGGAAGACGCAAATCTTTCCGGGACAGAAACGCCGGGCGGTACGACTGCTTCATGCGAAAGGACGCCGCAGCTTATGAGCAGATGTACGAGCTGCTGCGCCCCGTGGTGCGGCACAAAACTGTGCTGGAGCTTGCCACCGGCACAGGGCTGATCGCCAAACATATCGTCCGCTCTGCTGACCATATTGAAGCTACCGACGCATCCCAAGAGATGATTGAGCAGGCAAAACAGGGCGTAAAATCTACGAAACTCTATTTTTCGGTGCAGGATATGTTCCATCTGCCCTATGCCGACCAGTCTTTCGATGTGGT
>OIZX01001569.1_pt1 | contig 11530 bp, 7 predicted proteins | sample 1588621 | NCBI WGS metagenome assembly OIZX01 (sample SAMN03283276) | human gut metagenome | biome: human-associated habitat; material: feces | host: Homo sapiens | place: Peru | collected 2012
TGCTGTGCCATCTTGAGGTTTTCTTCGCTGTAGATGCCCTGCGGCGGGCGGTAATATTTCTGCATCTGTTCCCCGGTCACCTCGCGGTAGAGGTCCTCCAGGCTCGTCAGCTCCCGGCTGAACGCGGCCTCGTCGGAGAGCTTTGACATGTCGTAGTGGTGGTACGTGTGGTTGCCCACAAGATGCCCCTCGCGCAGCATCCGGCGCACAAGGTCCGGGTTCTGCTCGATGTAGTTGCCCACGACGAAGAACGCCGCCTTGACATTGTGCTTCGCCAGCGCCTCCAGAATCGGCTCCGTGCAGCCGTTTTCATAGCCCGCGTCGAAGGTCAGATAAAGTTTCTTCTGCGTCTCGTCGCCGAGATAGACCGCGTCATAGCGCCGCAGCGCCTCCTTTGACGCGTTGCCGACGGGCGGCTGGCCCTCCGTGCGGAAGCTCAGGCCCCACGAGCCGGTTTCAATCGACCGGCTCTGCTGAAACAGCAGCGGCAGAACGGCGCAGAACGCCAGCACTGCCGCCAGCGCCAGCGTCAGCCTGCCGTACTGCCGGAAAAATCGCTTCATAAAACATCACCCCTGTCCATGCTTATGCGATGGACAGGGGGATATGCCTGTTATCCGCCGTAATCGTAGCCGTAGCCGTCAAAGTCCGGGGCGCTGAATTCTTCCTCCTGTCCGGACTGGCCCTCCAGCTCGCTCTGCGCCTGCTGCTCGACCCTGTTGATCTCCTCCTCGCCGGGCCGCTCGTCGAGCGTGAGCGTGACCTCTATCTCCGCGCCAGCGCGGTAGAGCTTCAGCTTGACAGTGTCGCCCGCCCGGTGCTTGGAAAGTGCGGAGACAAGATCGGAATACGCGTTGATCTCGCGGCCGTCAAATTCCAGAATGATATCGTGCGGCTGCAAGCCTGCCTTTTCCGAGCAGCTGCCTTCCGTCACGGTCACGACCTGCGGTCCGGAGGGCAGGCCGTAAATTTCTGCGACCGACGCGTCGAGATTCTGCAGCGTAACGCCGAGATAGGCCCGGCCGCGGACGCGGCCATACTGCTGCAGGTCATACGCCACGCGCAGCACGTCGTTGATGGGGATGGCGAAGCCGAGACCTTCGATGCTCACGCCGGTCTCCGTCGTGCCGGACACCTTCGCGGTCGTAACGCCGATGATATTGCCGTTCATATCGAACAGCGGCCCGCCGGAGTTGCCGGAGTTGATGGCCGCGTCGGTCTGCAGCATATTGATGACCGTCCCGTCGGTATCGATCTCGCGGTCAAGCGCGCTGATGTAACCGGCTGTCATGGTGAACGTCAGATCGCCCAGCGGATTTCCGATGGCCTCGACCGTCTCGCCGACCTCGACCTCGTCGGAATCGCCGACCGTGACGGTCTGCAGGCCCTCTGCCTCGATCTTCAAAAGGGCAACGTCGTTCATGCTGTCCGTGCCGACGATGGCGGCGGGGTATTCCTCGCCCGAATAGAACTGCACGACGATGGTCCCCTCGTCCGCATCCGCGACGACGTGGTGATTGGTGACGATATAGCCGTCCTCCGTCAGGACGAAGCCGCTGCCCGTGCATACGCCGGTCGTTTCCACACCCCAGAGGTCGGCTGTGACCTGCGTGGAAATGCCGCAGACCGCGCCGATGTTCATCTTATAGACCTGCGCCGGTGTGAGCGTCTTGTCGCCCTCGTTGGACTTGAGCGTTTCCGGCAGCGGCGTCCGTTCGAGCCGGTAGGAAGCGCCGGTCTGCGTCTGCTGCGCTGCGGGCTGCTCCTGCCCGACAGGCTGCTCAGCCATGGCGCCGACGGAGGCGTCCTTCTCCTGCCCGGCAAGGTTTTTCTGTCCAATGGCGTCGATGGTCTTCGTCAGCACGGAGCCGCCGACAGCCGCGACAATCGCCAGCGCGGCCAGCAGCGCCGCGATCTTGAGCCCGGTGTGCTTGCCGCTGCGCCGCATCTCCTCCTTCGCCTGCTCCAGCGGCGTCTGGGACGGCTCGGACGTGACAGGCTCAAAGCTGTAGTTTATCTTTTCCTCGTGATTTTCCATGGTTCTGCGCTCCTTTTCGGCGTATCTGTTCAGAAAAGTGGTTCCGGCAGGTCCAGCATATGGCTCACACGCTTCAGTGACAGCCTGCGGCGCATATACGGGTGGAAGCGGAAGCTGATCTCGACGAAGTCCGGCGCCTTGCCGACCTCCCCGATCGTCGTTTTGCATCCGGCCTGCCGCATGGCGGCAAGGCAGGCGTCATAGGACGGCACGGACTGCACGATCCGGCGGATATCCGGCCAGCAGGCCTCAATGCGGCGGGGCTCAATGCCGTCTGTGATGGTGTCCGGGGTGTTGAGCTTCTGCACGTCCGGGGCCAGCGGGCCGTAGATGCTGTAAATTTCATCCCAATTGCAGACCTCCGGGTGGGCCGTGACCTGCGGCAGGCGGGCGAGCGCTTCATAGTACCGAAGCATGATGAGCGTCGTCACGCCGACGTCCTCGCCGTGGTAATTCGGTATTTTGCCGTCCAGCAGCTCCATGCACTCCCAGAAATGGGCCATGATATGCTCCGTGCCGCTGCCGGGGCGGGAGGTTTTGGTGAAGCTCATCGCGATGCCGGTCAGAAGCAGCGATTCGAAGATCGCCGCCGCTGTTTTTTCGTCGCGCTTCGTGACGCTCCCGGCCATGGCGAAGATCTGGTCGGTCGCCTGCCGCGTCAGGGCAGCGACGCGCTCACAATAGGATTCCCCGGTCAGCAGATTCGATACCTGCCAGTCGATAAGCGCGATATATTTCGAGATCATGTCGCCGAAGCCCGCAGACTTGAGCTCCGCCGGAGCGTCTGCGAGAATTTTTGTGTCGCCGATGATGACCTCCGGGCATTTGGCGGGATAGGTGATCTTGAAATTGCCGTTTACAATCGGCGCGGAATAGGACGCGAAGCCGTCCATGGAGGGCGCGGTCGCAAACAGGCACAGCGGCACGTCATGCCGCGCACAGGCAAGCCTGCACGGGTCATGGACAGACCCCGTACCGACGGCAAGCACGCCGTCCACGCGGTCAAAATAGCCCTCGATCTTCTCCACGTCCTGCATGGTCGCCACGCGGATGGACGGCCAGATATGGCGCAGGACGGTAAAGCCGGACAAAGAGGCTTCAATGCCGTCCGCAGCGGCAAGCGTCTGCTCGTCCGCCGCCAGCAGAAGCCGGGGGCCGAAGCCGTTTTTCTTCAGAATTTCGCCGACCTCGGACACAAGCCCGCTGCCGATGGCAATATCCCGGACGGCGCATTCATGCGCCTGCCCGCAGGCGCAGTTCTGATAGCTGTCAATGAGCGCGTGAAAATCAGTCATGGGAGTTCTCCTTTCTGTGCAGCAGGTGGTGTTACCCGTTCGGGTTCGGGGTATCCAGCATGGTCTTGCACGCGGCAAGAACCTTTGCGGCGATGGGGGCTGCCGTCTGGCTGCCGGAGCCGCCGCGTTCGGCGAAGACGACGAAGGCAAGCGGATATGCCTCGTCCTGCACGAAGCCCGCGAACATCGCGTCTGCCGGGCCGTTTTCGCGCTCCGCCGTGCCGGATTTGGCGCAGACCGTCAGACTGCCGAACTGCCACGCGCCGTACTGGTTCACGACCGCGCCGCGCATCATGTCTCCGAGCGTCTTTGCCGTTTCCTCGGACAGCAGCCGCCCAGTCGTTTTCGTCTTTGCCTCGTAGACCGTCTGGCCCGCGCGGGAAATCTTCTGCATGAGATACGGCTCCGCCGCCTCTCCGCCGTTTGCGATCACGCCCATGAAGCGCAGGAACTGAATTGCCGTGATCTGGTCGGTATACTGGCCAATCCCGGCCCAGGCGACGCTGCCGTCGTCCGCGTCAGAAAGATCGACGGTCGAACGTGCGGTATAGCCGTCGCAGGTAAGCGTCCCGTTGAGGCCCAGTTTGTCGCAGGCCGCCTGCAGGGCGTCCTTGCCGAGAGCCGAGGCCAGCTCGCCATAATAGACGTTGCACGAATGCGCCAGCGCATCCGGCATGGCAAGCGTCCCGTGAGTGGACATACAGATGATCTCCTGCCCGCCGATGATGGTTTTCCCGGCGCAGGTATAGGTCTGCGCCTGCGCGGACGCGCTTTGCTCCAGCGCGGCGGCGCTCGTCACGAGCTTGAAAATGGAGCCGGGCGTATAGGCCGCGTCAAAGAAGCGGTTGAGATACACGCCGTCATACGCGCCCGTCTCATCGCCCGCGATATCGGGGATGTTGTCGGGGTCGTAGCTGGGGCTGGTCACGGCGCATAATAGTTCGCCGGTTTTGTAGTTGTAAACGCCGACTGCGCCGTGGTAGCTGCCGAGCGCCTGCAAAGCCGTCTTCTGCACGTCGGCGCTGATGGTCAGCCTTGCGCTGGCCGCGCCCTTGGACGCTTCGCTCAGACCGGTAATCTTATCGTAGCCGATCATCTGCTCAGCGAAGTTGCCCAGCAGCGGTGCGCTGATATAGCCGTAGCGGTCGCCCAGCAGATGGACGGTCGCCTCGCGGACAGCCTCGTCGGCGCTGTACACGCGGCCGCCGGTCGTGTTCAGGATGCGCACGCCGGAGCGGTCGTAAATTCTGCCGCCGGTGAGATTCGTGCCGGTATAGACGTGCGGACTGCCGGAAAACGTGACCCATTTCTCGGCGTTTGCCGCATATTTGACGCAGAAGGCCAGCGTGCCCACGGCAAGCACCACGGCCAGAGCCAGCGCGAACAGCGCACGGCGCGATACCTTTTTCATCTGTGCGCCTCCTTCCCGTTGGGGCGCTGCCAGACGGCGTCGGGGTCCTCCGGCGCGGGCGCGTCAGCGGCGTCCTCCTCCATATCGGGCGCTTCCGGCAGCGGCGTGACGCCGTGCGGGACGCGGATGGCGACGGAGGCGTTCTGCCGGGTGTCGGCAGCCTTGATAAAGGCCAGCAGGCCCCAGACGCAGACCATGCTCGACCCGCCGTTCGACACGAACGGGAACGTCACGCCTGTGAGCGGCAGGAAGTCCGCCATGCCGAACACGTTCAAAATCGTCTGCGTGACCATGACCGTCACAGCCGCGCAGGCGCCGATGGTATAAAAGCAGCTTCTGCCCGCAGGCGCAGAGCGCACGACGAAGCAGGCCAGAACGACAATGCACGCGACCATCAGAACGGCCATGATGAGGCCCCATTCCTCCGAGACAAAGGCGAAGACCAGATCGGTGTCCGATGCCGCGACATATTTGAGCCACCCCTTCCCCGGTCCGAGGCCGAACAGGCCGCCCGATGCGATGCACATCATCGAGCGCGTCTGAGAATACCCGGTCGTAAGCGCGTAGTCCCACACATGGCCCCACGCCTCAAAGCGGTTTCGCGCATAGGGCAGAAAGCGCAGCACCAGAACGCCCGCGAAGCCCGTCGCGGCGATGGCCAGTGCAATCGTCGCAAAGTTGCCGGAGCGCAGGAACGCGATGACAAGGAACGCGACAAAGAAAATGATCGCGGTTCCGAAATCCTTCATAAGCGCCAGACACGCGCAGATCACGGCGGAATAGGCGATGAACAGCACGATATTGCGCTTTGCCATCAGCCGCGAGAGCGTGGACGCGCCGACATAGATAAAGCAGACCTTGACGAACTCCGACGGCTGGAACGACACGCCGCCCAGCTGAATCCAGTTGCGCGCGCCGAATTTTTCCACGCCGAAGAGCAGGTTGAACGCCAGCAGACCGATGCCCGCAACAGCCGCGAGATAGCGCACGGCCTTCGCCCGCTCCAGATCGCGCAGCGACCAGCAGACGACGAGGAACGCGCACACGCCCGCAACGATTGCCAAAAGCTCCTTGACAAGGCTGTCCGGCGCGGAGCTCGACACGACGGCAAGGCCCATCGTACACAGGAAAAACGCCAGCGTCTCGGCCTCAAAGCCCGTTCTGCGGAACGCGCGAAGCGCGAGATACAGCGCCCATTCCAGCCCGATCAGCCCGCCGAAGGCGGTCAGCTCCAGCGCAGGCTCGCAGCCGCCGAGGATGAGCTGAACAGCCGTCAGCAGCTGGAACAGCGTCAGAAGCAGCAGCGTCGGCACCTGATGCACGGCATGGCCGGCCCGCGTGCGGGTCCCGGCCTGAATGCGCTCCTGTTCCTTTGTCAGGGGGATGAGCGTAAAATTCACGCCGCCCATCGTAATGACGTCGCCGAAGCGCAGCGCGGACAGCGCCGTCTGCTTCCCGTTGACGAACACGCCGGATTTGGAGTGCGCGTCCGAGATTGTCCAGCTGCCGTCGTCGTAGCGCGTTAAAACCGCATGGGTGCGCGAGACGGTCGGGTAGCCGAGCTGCACGTCGCAGCCCGCGCCGCGTCCGACGAGACTTTCCCAGTGCGTGACGGGGATGTGCGCACCGTCCGGCGTGGTCAGCCACGCCCAGACCTCCGGCTCCGGCCGGAACGTCAGCAGGCTCACCGCACAGCGGATCAGGATTCCCAGCGCAAGCACCGGGAACAGATAGCACAGCCATGGAACGGGCTCAAATTGTGAAAAAAACATAGTCAGTGCATCCTGCATGAGAAATTCTCCATGTACGGGCGGTTACGGTGCGGCGGTTCTGTCCTCCTCCGGAAGGTCGGCGACCTCGCTGATGGAGCGGTAGGCCGTCGTGTCGGTGGTCAGGTTCTTTTTGCGGAGCTTATTGTTGATGGAATCGGAAATGAGCATATAAATGATTGCAAACACCGGCACGCCCAGAATCATGCCCGCGAAGCCGAAGAGGCTGGCCGCAATGGTGATGGAAGCGAGCACCCAGAAGCCCGAAATGCCGACGGTATTGCCGAGAATCTTCGGCCCGATGACATTGCCGTCCAGCTGCTGCAGGACCAGAATGAAAATGACGAAATAGAACGCCTGCAGCGGATTCACCAGCAGGATGAGGAACGCGCACGGCACAAGGCCGATGATCGGCCCGAAGAACGGGATGACGTTCGTCACGCCGATGACCGTGGCGATCAGGGCCGGATACGGCATTTTGAGAATCAGGATGCCGATGTAGCACAGGACGCCGATGATGGCCGAGTCGACGATCTTGCCGATGACGAAGCCGTTGAACACGCGGTAGATATTGCGGCCGAGATAGAACACGTGATCCGCGCCCTTCGGCGAAAACAGCGCAACGATGATCTTCTTGCTCTGCGCCTGAAACGTCTCCTTCGACCACAGGATATAGATTGACGCAACGAAGCCGATGAGGAAGTTCATAAAGCCCTTGACAAAGGCGACCACAGAGCTTGTGAGCGTGGTCAGGAGCTTCTGCACGTCCTGCAAGAACGTCGTGGTAATCCAGTTGTTGATGAAATCATAGATTTTGCCGAGCGCAGCGTCGACGTAGCTCTGGATTTCCGGGTTATCCTCAAGAATGTTCGTGACCCAGCGGTCGATGCTCGTGTAGTAATTCTCCGCGTTGTCCACGATCCCGACGACGCTCTCATACAGCTGCGGCAGCAGCATGGAGAAGAATGCGTACAGAATCAGAACCGCCACAACGACGCCGACGAAGATGCCTGCCGCACGGCTCAGGTTGCGGACAAGCGCGGGCTTGAGCTTCGTTTTCTGCTCCAGCAGCGGCAGCAGCCGGCTGTCGACGAAGCGCACGATCGGGTTCAGAAGGAACGCAATCACCACGCCGAAAATCAGCGGCTCCAGAATCGTCTCCAGCGCCGTCAGCACGCTGAAGAAGCCCGGCAGATCCGTAAAGATCACGACGAGCAGAATGCTGACAAAGATCACAATCAGCGCCGTCAGCCCCCATTTGACGTATGGCTTGTCCCGATGTTCGTTCATGCGCGATTCTCCTTTTTCCATTTATCTATAAAGTATCATATCCGACAGAAAACGTCAATCCAATGTGTGCAGCAGCGCGAGCTCCTGCGCGTAGCCCGGCAGCTCGTTCGGGGTTTCGAGGATCATGGGAAGCCCCTGCAGAGCCGGGTGGCGCACGATGCTCCGGAACGTGTCAATCCCCAGATAGCCCTGACCGATTTTTTCGTGCCGGTCCTTATGTGCGCCGCAGGGATTTTTGCTGTCGTTCAGATGCAGCGCCTTCAGGCGGCCGAAGCCGATCACGCGGTCAAATTCCGCCAGCACACCGTCCAGATCGTTTGCGATGTCATAACCCGCGTCCGACACATGGCACGTGTCGAGGCACACGCCGAGCTTCTCTGCGCACCGGCACGCGTCGAGGATGGCGCGCAGCTCTTCAAACCGGCCGCCGACCTCGCTTCCCTTGCCGGACATCGTTTCGAGCAGAACGGTCGTGTGCTGCTCCGGCCGGATAGCCGCGTCCAGACACGCGGCAATCAGTTCGATGCCGGTCTCAATGCCCTGCCCGACGTGGCTGCCGGGATGGAAATTGTAGAAATTTCCGGGCGTCAGCTCCATGCGCCGCAAATCGCTTTCAAAGACCTCGCGGGCAAATTCGCGCGTCCGCTCGTCTTTGGAGCAGGGGTTCAGCGTATACGGCGCATGGGCCACGACACGGCCCAGCTGCCCGGCCTCCTGCATCTGCACGAGCACGGCGGCGTCCGCCGGGTCGGCGCTTTTGGCTGCGCCGCCGCGCGGATTGCGCGTAAAAAACTGAAACGTGTTCGCGCCGATGGAAAGCGCGGTCCTCCCCATCGCGGCATAGCCCTTCGACGAGGACAAATGGCAGCCCAGATACAGCATAAACGGCCTCCCGGAAGCGTATTTTTTATAGTTTATCACGTTTCTGGAAAATCCGCAATTCCACTTGCTCCCGGCGCGGAAAATCTGTACAATAAATATACCACTACTGACTGGAGGCGCGGACAATGGGCCGGACGGAAAATCAGAAGCTGAAGCTGCTGTATCTGAAGGAGCTGTTCGAGCGGCAGTCGGACGAGGAGCATCTGCTCTCCATGCAGGACATTCTGGATGCGCTTGCGGCGCACGGTATCCGCGCCGAGCGCAAGAGTGTTTACGACGATATCCTGTGCCTGCAGCAGTTCGGCATGGATATCGTGACGGTCAGGGGCCGGAAGGGCGGGTACTTTCTCGCCTCGCGCACGTTTGAGCTGCCGGAGCTGAAGCTGCTGGTCGACGCGGTGCAGTCGAGCAGGTTTCTGTCGGAGCGGAAATCCATGCAGCTGATTGCCAAGCTTGAGACGCTTGCAAGCCAGTATGCCGCCGGGAGCCTGCGGCGGCAGGTCACGGTCGCCGGGCGCGTCAAGACCATGAACGAGAGCGTCTATTATTCCGTCGACCTGCTGCATGAGGCCATCCAGAAAAACAGCCGCATCACGTTCCGCTATTTTGACTATGACCTGAACGGCTCGCGCCGCTACCGGCCGGGGCTGTATACTGCCAGCCCCTATGCGCTGTGCTGGCAGGATGAAAACTATTATCTCGTCGCGCATTCCGAGCGCCACGGGCTGACGCACTACCGCGTGGACAAGATGGCCTCGATCAGCATGACGGGCGAGATGCGCTATATGGACGCGCAGACGCGCGAGCTTGACCTGTCCGAATACGGCAAAAACGTCTTCGGTATGTTCGCCGGCAGCCGGGAGCAGCTGCGGCTGCGCTTTGACCGGTCGCTTGCGGGCGTCGTAATCGACCGCTTCGGACGCGGGACCCCGTGCGTCCCAGACGGGCCGGACGCGTTTATCTGCACGGTCGAGGTCGCGGTGTCGCCGAACTTTTTCGGCTGGCTCGCCTCGTTCGGCGCACGGGCGCAGCTGCTCTCTCCCGAACCCGTCCGGGCGGCGTTTGTCGCCCTGTGCCGGGAGGCGGAGACGGCAAATACCTGAGCCGGACGCAAAAACCTGTTTTTTTGCAAATACTACTGGAAAAATCCGCGCGGATATTGTATGATAGAAGCCGGAATGCAACAAGAAGCAAAATGATTTTTCCTGCGAGGCAAATCAATCCCACATGAACGCAGGAGAATCCCGATTCTATGAACAAAGGAAGGAATTCATATGGAACAAACCAAACTGAAGGCGCTTGCGCTGAACGCGGCCAAGGCGCGTCTTTATGGCGTCCAGATGGTACACGACGCGGCCTCCGGCCATCCGGGCGGCTCGATGAGCTGCATGGACGTGCTGACGTACCTGTACTTTGCTGAAATGCGCGTCGACCCCAAAAACCCGCATGACCCCGACCGTGACCGCTTCGTCATGTCCAAGGGCCACTGCTCCCCCGCCGTGTATCCGGTGCTGGCGCTGCGCGGCTTCTTCCCGGCTGAGGAGCTCAGGATGTTCCGCCGCATCGAAGGCCATATGTCCGGCCATGTGGAAATGAAATATGTCCCCGGCGTCGATATGTCCACCGGCTCTCTGGGCCAGGGCATCTCCGTCGCCGTCGGCATGGCGCTGGCCGGCAAGGTCGCGAAGAAGGACTACCGCGTCTACGCCATTCTCGGCGACGGCGAGGTCGCCGAGGGGCAGGTCTGGGAAGCCATGATGGCCGCCAACAAGTACCACCTCGACAATCTGTGCGCCTGCGTCGACGTCAACGGTCTGCAGATTGACGGCGAGACGAAGGACGTCATGCCCACCGAGCCGCTGGACAAGAAGTTCGAGTCCTTCGGCTGGCACGTGATCAAAATCGACGGCCATGACTTCGAGCAGATCGAGGCCGCTTATCAGGAAGCCGAACAGACCAAGGGCCAGCCCACCATGATCCTCGCAAAGACCGTCAAGGGCAAGGGCGTGAGCTTTATGGAAAACAACGCGGGCTGGCACGGCAAGGCGCCCAACGATGAGCAGTGGGCGCAGGCCAAGGCAGAGCTTGAAGCGAAGATCAAGGAACTGGAGGGTTAAAAAATGGCTGAGAAAATTGCAACCCGTGAAGCATACGGCAAGGCGCTTGCCGCGCTGGCCGAAAAATATCCCGACCTTGTCTGCTTCGACGCAGACCTCGCAGGCGCGACCATGACGAAGTATTTCAAGGCCGCCTGCCCGGAGCGCTTTTTTGACATGGGCATCGCCGAGGCCGATATGGTCGGCGTCGCCGCCGGCATGAGCCTGTGCGGCTTCAAGCCCTTCGTCAACACGTTCGCCATGTTCGCCGCCGGCAGGGCTTGGGAGCAGGTCCGCAACTCCGTCGCCTACCCGCACCTGAACGTCAAGGTCGTCGGCAGCCACGGCGGTCTGTCCGTCGGCGAAGACGGCGCGACGCATCAGTGCATCGAGGACTTCGCGCTCATGCGCGCGCTGCCCGGCATGCTGGTGTGCTGCCCCTGTGACGGCCATGAGATGCGCCTTGCGGTCGAAGCGCTCATCAACTATAACGGCCCGGCGTATCTGCGCCTTGCAAGACCCGCGACCGAGATCATCACCGACGAGATCCCCGGCTACAGCTTCGAGCTCGGCAAGGGCGCGACTCTGCGCGGAGGCAAGGACGTCACGATAATCGCGACCGGCATTATGGTGCCGCAGGCGATGAATGCTGCCGAGGCGCTGGAGAATGACGGCATTTCCGCCCGCGTTATCGATATGCACACCATCAAGCCCCTTGACGCGGAGCTTGTCGTGAAGGCTGCGAAGGA
>OIZX01001574.1_pt1 | contig 11514 bp, 8 predicted proteins | sample 1588621 | NCBI WGS metagenome assembly OIZX01 (sample SAMN03283276) | human gut metagenome | biome: human-associated habitat; material: feces | host: Homo sapiens | place: Peru | collected 2012
AATAAGCTTGGAAAATGACTATTCAAATAAAATAAAACTTGAAACAGAATTACAAGAAATAAAGAAAAATCTAGCAGTTGAAAAATGTAAATTATATGCACTAGGAAATGACAATGCAGATAAACAAAAAACACGAATTACAGAAGTAGAAAATCAAATCAAAGTATTAGAAAAAGAAAAGTCTGAAATAGACCAATACAATACTTCAATAAATGTTAAGAGAGAAAATATACAAAAAGCAAAGGAAAAACAAGAAGAAGAAAGAATGAAGAAATTTAAAGCAGGAATGAAACTTGTTTTTTGGCTTCATCAGTATGCTAACGCATCGCTTTTACTTAAAGACTATAATCAGCAGAAATAGAATTGAAAATCAAAAAATAATTGCAATGAAAGGACGGAAAAAGGTGTATAAAACATATGTGGATACTAAAACGATAATAGTAAATTTGCTAAAGGAGGATAAAAAAAATTATTTGCCGGTTGAGCGGTTGGAAAAGTTAGTAGATTTTATTTATCAGGAGCTTTCGAAACAAAACAAACTTAGTGAATATCAAATATCCTTTGACATAAACTTTTATTCAATTGAGCGAACTGTACAATATAATAATGATATTTTTGAATTGGATATTGATGGAGAAAACGTAAGACTTAAAAAAAGAGAGTCTGCAGATGATTTGGCAAGAAAATACCGAGTAGATCGCACAATCATTGAAATAATTAAAAAATTTCAAAATATTAATGCTGCATAGTTGAGTGTAATGGGGAGGGGAAAGATGTTTGAAATTACTCCAACAAAGACATTTATGGATTCTGTTCATGGGTATATAAATATACCAAAGTGTTTTGTTGATAATATAATTAATACAGAACTGTTTCAACGATTACGAAATGTTGATCAAACTGGGATGCGTGTACTGTATCCGGATGCAAAACATGATAGATTTGGACATTCTTTAGGTGTATTTCATTTGGGGAGTAAAGCTGTGGATGCATTGTTATCAAATTTTTCAGATGATATATACTGGAAAATCAGTAGTGACAATAAAAAGGCGATATTTTGGGCTAAAAATAAAATGCTTTTTTTGCTTGCGTGCTTATTGCATGACATAGGTCATACACCATTTTCGCATTCCCTGGAAGGAATTGTGCTGAGTAATAGCTTTGAAGATAATACGGAAGGTTCTCGAAGACAATTTGTAGAGATTTTTCTGGAAAAATTTAATTCTATGGAAACTATGGGAGAGAAAATCCCGAAAGCAATCAAAGCATCTCCACATGAAATATTAGGTGCTATGTTAATTCTGGAGAAGGTTAGGGAAAATATTGAAAACATTTATGACGAATTAAGAAAAAATGGGTTTCCGCAAGAAGATGGTGAACACGTATTGTATGCAGAACATTATCAAAGAGGAGGAACTATTGATAAGACGGATTTAAACAATGATATATGTTTTATTGTAAGAATGATTACGGGGTTGAAATATGAGGGGTTTGAGCCGGAAAAACAGATTAGAAATTGTTTTATTGAATTACTGAATGGAGGAAATTTTGATGTTGATAAGTTGGATTATATTGTGCGTGACACAAAGATGTCAGGAATAAGCAATATAAATATCGACATTGAAAGACTTTTAAAATCGGTATGCATTGTACTTAAAACCGAATGTGTAAACAAAAATTTTAATAATAGGGATTGTTCCAACCTGACAGTTCACTCAGCATCTAATTTATCGAATTCTGAAAATGAATTTAGAATTGTGGGAAATTTTAATGGTACATTTAAATTTATTAAAGAGGCACAAGTATTTATTGGTAAAGGTAGTACTTTTATTTCATTGTCGAACGGAAATGAAGATACAAAAATAAAATATGTTGGTGATGAGGATGCTAAATTCTCTACGGAAACAAGGATTTATCGCGATGGTCAAATTTTAACGGAAATTAATGGTGCGATTAGACTCCCCATGAAAGACAACAATGATCCTTTTGAGGTAAATATACAAAATGCAAAAGTAGTATCAGATAAGGGCTTTAATTTCCAAATATCCGAGGATGGGCAGATTATAATTAAAGTCAATGGTTATTGTGATTTAAAAGTCAAGGGGAAATGGGAGGCAGAAAGCACAATAAGTTTTTTTGAAGACACACATATTTTTGGAACAATCTACAAAATTAAGTTTATGGGTAACACTATAGAAAACAGACTGCCAAGTGAAAATGAGTATAATACTTTTTCGGTAGGGTTCAGAAAACAAGCACTGAATATTATAGCAAATGTATTGGAAGCAAGAGATTATTTATATTTATGGGTCTACGCACATCATAAGGTGATATATTACGCTAATTTTTTGATTCCGGTATTGGCGAAGGATTTGCTATTACTTCAAGAGCCGGCGGGACAAAACTCATTCCCTTTATGGAAACTCACTTATCAAGATTTGGAATATCTTGATGATGCATATATTTGGACAGTGATAAAATATTATAAAACCAGATTGACGGGATCAATTAGTGAGTTATGCACAGAAATATTAAGTAGAACTTACAAGACATCTATGTACAAATCATTAGCTGAATATGAACTGATCTTTGAATCATTTACTATTGATCAGAGAAAAAAATTTAGGAGATATCTTTTAGACCATATTGATCAGAATAAGCCATGCGTAATGAATGAAGACGGTGATTTCACAGCGGGATATTTAAATGAAAGTATTACACAGGATATAAAGAAGCACGGAGATATTGAGAATATATCTAGTATAATATATGTTGATGCAAATTATAAACCCAAAAATATAAATACACATGAGACTTATATTATAGTGCAAGGAGAATCAATTCCTGTGAATAAAATTCCGCTATTGGCAAATAGAAGTGCAATAAACAATAATGATACACAATACTTTTATTTGTATTATTGTTCTTCGACCAGCAGCCAGGAAGAAAAAAATAGGGAAAATATAGAGGTGAAATCTGCGATTAAAGGATACTGTAAAAAGGTGAACAAAGAAGAAAAATAATAATGGATAAGATGGATGTAAGAACCAATAGAGTGCTTACAGATGGATTGAAATTTCAAACTGCACAATAACAACGTTACAATATTTTTCATTCTGCGAATATTCTTATGGAATAATAATTTTGCCAGCAAATAGATAGATTAAATATATTACAAATCAGTGCTTTCTTGTATATGAGGATTGTGTGTGGTACAATGAACAAGATTTAAATCAAGATCGACGATTCGGATTACCTTTTTTGAAGAAATGACCGATTCATAAAGGCGTTGTGGAATGCGAAAAGAGTGAAACATATTTTTGTATTTGATTTGGAAGAATCCTGTTAATAGAAGAAATTATGAGGCCGGTAAACTTATCAGAGAAGACAGATATAAGCTTGAACGCTCTAACGAATAACATTATGTATAGAGAGGGATTTCATGTATAATGAACCAGACAACATCTGTATATGCAGAAATATATGATATTGTAAATGAAAATATGAATCGCTCCGGTAAGGAGTTCCCGTATAACAAAAATACTTTCCTGTGTGATGTCGGATCGCATCCACAGGATATTTGTGTATCCAGATATTTACAGCTATCCAATGAAGATTTTATGGAAGCTATGTATGTGGCAGCATTGAAGCGGCTGCCGGATGACAGAACAAGAGCATTCTGGGCAACAAAATATGACATGCCGGAGGAAGAATTCCAAAAAGAGGTGCTGCAGTGTCTGGCAAAATCCAGCGTGGTGGCAATCAATCATATTCGCTTTGTGGACAACCCCTACTTTGAACAAAAAAGAGGATTTCGATATAAGGCACTGGGATTGCTATATGGCCTGACGGATAAATCAAATCTGAGGGAATTTGGAAAGAAACTGCCGGATCCGGTACAGCAGGTCATCAGAAAGGTGTTCCTATGAAAATATATATTGATGTCAGCGTCCTGACACTGGCAACCTTTGTAACAGGCATTCAGCGGGTCACTAGAGAGATCACTATCAGATTAATTGAGAAAGAACAGGAAAATGTAGTACTGCTCCATTACAATGCCAGAGACAATGTATACCATAGAATTAATAATGATTCGTTCTGCCAATATTACCAACATGGCATGGGCAAGAAAAATAAAATGATCACTGGAGAACGCATAGAGTTTTCCAACATGATGGAAGGAGATGTCTTTTTCGATCTGGATGCCGTCTGGATGTGCCGGGTTAAAAGAAGCTGGCTTTTGCCGCTTCTGAAAAAGCAGGGTGTGCGAATCGTAGCACATATTTATGATATTATCTCCATCACCCACCCGCAGTATTGCTTGGAACGTGGAGTATATAATTTCATGGACTTTATCGGCGCACATCTGCAATATGCGGACGACATCATCGTCAATGCACAGGCAACAGTGGATGAACTCCAAAAGCTTACACAACGCCTGCGAATATCGTTGCCCACCTGTCATGTAGTTCCGCTGGGAGCTAATTTTGCGAAGCAGGAGATCATCACCGAGGATCAGGTACCGAAAAACGTTTTCGAAGCAGTACAGAACAGACCGTATATTCTCATGGTAGGAACCATAGAACCGAGAAAAAACCACGAACTCCTGCTGGAAGCATATGATAAAGGCCTGAAGAAAATGGGCTATAACATCATTATGGCAGGCTACATGGGTTGGAATATGGAAGAGTTCGCAGAGAAACTGGAAAACCATCCGGATTATGGAAAGAGAATATTTCATTTTACAGGATTGGATGATAAAGCAATTGCGTATCTATATCAACATGCAAAGTTTCTGGCCTTTTGCAGCTATACGGAGGGATTCGGTCTGCCGATTATCGAGGCTATCCAGCGAGGAACACCAGTGCTTGCAGCAGATGTTCCGGTATTAAGGGAAGTCGGTGGGGATTATTGCGTGTGGTTTGATCAGGATAATTCGGAAGAGTTGTGTGAAGAGGTGAAAAAGTACAAGGAAAATGAAAATAAGTATGCTGCATACAAATACAAACTGCAAGATTACAAATGCAGGAACTGGGAAAATAGCAAAATAGAAATATATAAAGTATTGGTAGGACAATAGATAAAAAAATTAAAGAAGGATGAAATTATGAAAAATGAAGGAAAAAGAATTATTATTTCTGCTGTTATAACGGTGGTACTTATTAGTCTGTTGATAAGTGTGACACATACTAATTTGTTTTTGAATAATACGGTTATGCTGTGGATTCTTGCTACAGTGTATTTGCTGATCTTTAATTACTTTATTGCATTGGGATGGTGTATTAAATTATTTCAGAAGATGGAGAATAAAGACCGAATTATTGTCATTTTAACAAGTATTATTTTAGGCATAGTTTTATTAGTAATATGCCCTTATAAATATGGTAAAATTCTAACAAATAATTTTGTTGAAAAAATGAGATTGACGAATAGTAAAGTTTTTATCTCTGTCAATGCTCCAAATACTGAAAATGGAGATCAGGAAGTTTGGATAGATTCGTTGAAGGTTGATTCGAGAGCCTATAATATATATGAAATTCCGTTGGATAATGATATTTGGACTTTTAATGATGGTAAAATTTTTACAGATGGAACAAGAGAGCATACAGAATTAGCAATAGAATTTGAGCAAGGACAAATTTTTGATATAAAGTTTAGAAAAACACCAGAATCAGGCAGTGCTTTGATTAAAACAGATGGATATGAGTGTGTATTAGATCTTTACTCTCCCAAGGAAGAAACAGTATATTTGAATTGGAAAGACTTATACGGAAGTATAAATTCAGCTCCTGCAGCGGAACGTTTGGTATATTATATTGCGTACTATTTAATTTTATTGGAACTTTCATTTACAGTAGTTTGTTATGCTTTAGATAGAAAAAATAAAGAAGTAAAGTGACAGGATGAGGATGGAATAAACTATGATAGAACATATTAAAGAGATATTTCGTTTTAAAGAAATGATAAAAAGCTGGACTAGAAAAGAATTGCGGACAAGATATAAAGGGTCTTTTTTTGGATTTCTTTGGACGTTTATTAATCCGTTATTACAGTTAGTGGTATATTCATTTATTTTTCCATTGATTTTGGGGCAAAGCCAGGAAAGCTATGCTATGTTTATGTTTGTAGCACTAATTCCATGGAACTTTTTTACTTCCAGTATTCAGGGGACTTGTGGCTTGATTGTTTGGAATAGTAGCCTGGTAACAAAAGTTTATTTTCCAAGAGAAATTTTACCTATATCATATGCGCTTAGTGGTACAATGAATATGATATTTAGTTATGCAATAGTGTTTCCAATGTTGTTGCTATTTGGGGTTCCCATTACATGGAATGTTTTGTGGCTTCCGGTTTTAATTGTAACACAGACAATATTTTGTATGGGAATGGCTTTACTTTTTAGCAGTGTCAATGTTTTTTTTAGAGACTTAGAGTATCTTATAAGTGTAGTAATTATGGCCTTATACTTCCTGACGCCTATTATGTATGACATTGCAAATATGCCGGAAAGAATCCGACCTATTTTGCGAGTGAATCCTATGACTAGTTTTGTTGAACTGTATAGAGATATTACTTTTTATGGTATAGGATTAAATATTTCTTTATATTTCTTCACATTGTGCTATTCGATTGTTATTTTTATTATAGGATATCTAGTGTTTGGAAAACTACAAAGAAAATTCACAGAAGTATTGTAAGTCAAGGAGAAACTTATGGAGTCAATAATTAAAGTTGAAAATGTAAGCAAAAAATTTAAATTGTATTATGATAGGCCATTGTCACTGAAAGAAAGAGTTATACGAGGAAGCAAGGGAGTATATAAGGAGTTTTATGCTTTAAATGATGTTTCTTTTGATATTAAGAAGGGAAGTACAGTAGGTCTTCTTGGACAAAATGGCTGTGGCAAAAGTACTTTGCTCAAAATTATTAATAGAACGATGTTCCCAGAAGAAGGAAAAGTAACTGTTAAGGGAAGGGTAGCCAGTCTAATTGAATTAGGAGCAGGCTTTCATCCTGAATTGTCCGGAAGGGAAAATATCTATACCAATGCAACCATTTTTGGATTTACCAAAGAGGAAATAGATGAGAGAATTCCTGAAATTATTAAGTTCTCGGAGTTGGAAGATTTTATTGATAACCCTATTCGGACTTATTCGTCGGGAATGTATGCACGGCTTGGATTCTCCGTAGCAATTCATGTAGATGCTGATATTTTACTTGTGGATGAAATATTAGGTGTCGGAGATATGAACTTTCAGGCAAAATGTGCAAATAAAATCTATGAGATGAGGAAAAAGGGCGTAACTATCGTAATGGTGTCACATGATATGTCGTCGATTGATAGATTGTGTGATTATGCTATATGGTTAGATCACGGTGTGAAGAAAGCGGAAGGAGAACCCAAGGAAATAGAAAACCTATATATGAAGTTTATGTCAGAAAAGCAGGAGGAACGTATTCAGACAGAAAACGAGGAACAGGCATCTGAAAATAAAAGTAAAGAAAATACTAAAAACGAAGAAAGTACAGAAAAGTTACAGACGGAAGAAAAACAAGATAGAATAGAAATAACACATTTGGGCGATCATTTTGGTAATGGCGATTTGATATTTACGGGTTGTAAAATGCTGAATGATCGAGGAGCAGATAAGAGATCTTTCCAGACAGGTGAAAAGATGGTACTACAGGCGAAATATATGTGTCAGGTACCACCGGAACAATTATTGCCTAATATAGGTTTTGAAATTAGTACGGTGCAAGGAACATATATTTATGGAACAAATACCTCGAGAGAGGGAAACAGAAATATTATTTTGAAAGAGAAAGGAAAAATAGAGGTAGTATTCGATCAGATATCCTTACTTCCCGGGGAGTACACAATAGGTGTGGCTGTAGCTGATACAGAGGAAAAGGGAAGCTATGATCATTACCATAACATTGCGCAATTTAAAGTGTATTCAAATATTCATGATGTTGGTCTTGTGCGTATAGGACATCAGTTTGTAGTAGATGATCAGAAAATAAAAACGGATTTAAGTGGAGGAGACAATGAATAAGGAACAGGCATTGGCAAAGCTTTCCTCATATTATGAAGAGGAAATGAAGGAAAATCAATTTTATCAACAGACCAAAGAGGGGCAGGATTTGATTCTTAAGCTTATTCAGACGACGGATTTGTTTGTTAGAAGCTTCGATTATGATTTGCCGGTTGGACATACAGTAAAAAATAAGGTTAAATTTTTTATATGTCGAGTGATAAGAAGACTGACAAGATTTATTACAAAGCCGTATGCAGATGGTATGCAGAAATATAATGAAAGTGTTTGTGAACTTCTTGGGCAAATGATTTCGAAATATAATGAAAAAATCTATAATTTAGAGATGTACAGTATCAAGGAAAAAGAAGAACGAAACAGAGCTCAGGAGCGAGAAAAGGCGTATTTAGAAGAAATTAGTGCACTTAAAAATAGAATAGATGAACTTAATGAAATCGTGGAAGGTGTTAAGCAGGTGTTAAATGATACCGTCAATAAAACACTGAAAATGGGCGGTGAAATAACGATTTTGGCTGATGCAAAGGGAAAAAATTTAGAAGATGAATTAAAGGAAAAAAGTTATTCGCAGGCAGGGGAAGATAAGATAATTCAATTTATACTTGATTATATAAACAAAAAGCAGGCATTAGTCTCCTACTTAGATATAGGATGCAACCATTACAAAAAATTGAATAATACTTATTCATTGTATCAAAAAGGGCATAGGGGGGTTCTTGTGGAGGCTAATCCGGGATTTATTGAAGAACTAAAAGAAAAACGGCCTGGGGATGTGGTTCTAAATATGGGCGTAGCAGGCCGTTCTGCAGACAGTATGAAATTTTATATTACAAATGCAGATGGACTTAATTCCTTTGATTTGAATTCTATTCAGGAAGCAAAGAAGAAACTTGAATGGTTACAGGTAGAAAAGGAAGTCAATGTTCCAGTATTAACTATGGAAGATATTATAAACCAATATTGTGGTAAGACACCAGATATTGTGTCTATAGACGTTGAAGGCTTGGAAATAGATATCTTAACAGGATTGGACTTTGACGAGCATCGTCCTAAGGCTTTTATCATTGAGACAATTAATTATTCAACAAAGCTACAGATAAATTCAAAGAGAGAGGATATTATGGAATTTATGCATACTAAGAGATATGAGGAGTATGCATTTACGGGAGTAAATTCTGTCTTTATTGATATGTCAATCATCGAAAAGTAAAGGATGCAAAATTATGCGTATAGGAGTAGATTTAAGACCTTTTTTCACGGGATCAAAATTCAGAGGAATTGGAATGTATTCCAGAGAATTAATTAAAGAGTTATTGAAAATAGGTAAGAACGATACATTTCATTTCTTGAATCTTTATGGAGAGTATACAGGAGATCCACTGTTAGATAAAAATTGTTATGTGTATGAATATTATACAGGACCAAAGATAGTTGATGTGGGTGAGAGACAACTTTTTTCAGAGGTTTCCACAAAAAATATTATTGAGAACGAGGTAAAACACTTTTTAAAGCAAAGCAAGATAGATGTTATGCTGTTTACATCGCCTACGGAATATGGAAATCTAATGGAAGCGGATTGGTTTGCAAATGTAGGAAAAGTAGCAATTTTGTATGATTTAATTCCGCTTATTTTTCCAGAACAGTGTTTGTTTGATCCGACATATAAGGCAGATTATGAAAAATCTTTGGGATTTTTAAAGCAAATGGATCTTCTATTGGCAATTTCACAGTCGGCCAAGGATGATGCAGTGCGCTTGTTAGGAATTCCGGAAGAGAAGATTATTGTTGTCTATGCTGGAATTGATAAAGATTTTGAAAAATTAGAGTCTGTTGAAGCCGGAAAAATAAAAGAAAAATATGGAATATCAGATGCATTTCTGATGTTTGCGGGTGGAATTGATTTTAAAAAGAATATTGAAGATGTTATTATTGCATATTCCAAATTACCTAAAGGATTGATAAAAAGAAACCAGTTGGTGATTACTGGAAAGGCTAGCGATGATTTGATTAAAAAATTTTTGAATATTGCCAGAGATAATGGGGTGGATGGACGAGTTATATGCACAGGATATATTCCAAAAGATGATTTGATTGCACTGTATAACATAACAGAATTATTGGTTTTTCCTTCCTTATATGAGGGCTTTGGTCTGCCTGTAATAGAAGCAATGGCATGTGGAGCAAGGGTGGTAACATCTAATGTATCCAGTTTGAAAGAAATAGCAGAAGGGCATGCATTGCTTGTGAATCCTAAATCGGTGAAGAGTATAGCGAAAGGGATGGAAACAATATTGAATCATCCCATAGAAGCTATGGACCTGGCAGATGATTCAATAGAATATGCAAAAAGCTATACTTGGGAAAAGGTTGCACAAAAAACAGCAGAAGGATTAAAGCAACTGGTCCCAGAGTCATATAATGATGTGGATTATGAATATCGAATCGATGACGCTGATCTTCAGAATATCGCGAAGGCATTTGCCAGACATAATGTATTGCTGAGAGATGAAGAGAAGAAGATGATTATTGACGAATTGATTCTGCTTCAAGAGCACAGTATCAAGCGAGAAATATCATTTAAAAATAGAATTTTATATGATGTTACTGTTGTGGAAGAATGGCTTAAAGCCGGATATACTACGGGAATTGCGCGTGTAAGCACTCAACTATTTCAACAGTTAAAAAAGATGACAATGGTATTGCCAATTATTGTAAGGAAAACCAAAAAGAATGTTTCTGTAGATGTAGTTGAATGGGGGACTTGGAAAGTTATTGAAACGGATATAGATTTAAATGAAGATGATGTATATGTTATGCCTGAATTACAATTGAGGGGAATACAGGTTGATAAAAAGCATCCGTCTAAAGAAATTTTTAGAGAAAAAGGCATAAAATGCTATGCTATGGTATACGATATTCTACCATTGCGAATGCCGCAGTATTTTGAAAAAAAGACAAGCGATGCATTTGATCCCTATATTAAGGAAATCGCAAAGGACTATGATGGAATTTTGTGCGATTCCAAATGGGTTGCAGATGATATTATTAATTATTGTCATGAAAATAATATAGTGCCCAGAGATCATGAAGTAAAAATGGGATTTTTCCATTTAGGCCCTAACAGTTTTGAAAAGAAAGAAATAAAACATATTGATAATAGCATTGTTAATTTTATGAGCGGAATGGACAATGTATTCATTATGGTTGGTACGATTGAACCAAGAAAAGGACACGAGCTTGTTTTAAAGACATTTGAAAAAATGTGGGAAGAAGGATATGAAGGAAAGCTGTGTTTTGCAGGACATGTTGGATGGAATATGATGCCTTTTATTGACTATGTTAAGAATCATTCGGAAAATGGTAAGCGATTAGGTTTTTTTGAGGCGGTGAATGACGCTGAATTGGAATACATCTATAATAATGCATCGGCATTGATTCAGGCATCGGCAGGTGAGGGATT
>OIZX01001576.1_pt1 | contig 11504 bp, 6 predicted proteins | sample 1588621 | NCBI WGS metagenome assembly OIZX01 (sample SAMN03283276) | human gut metagenome | biome: human-associated habitat; material: feces | host: Homo sapiens | place: Peru | collected 2012
ATTCTACCATAAGGGGGTGTTTTTTTCTATTGTCCGTTTTTACTGGACTTGTGCATTTTATCCGACAGCTTTACAAGCAATCTGCGAGGCATTTAAAGAAATGCCCCACTGCATATTCGATGTGCTGAGGGCGAGATGCTTTTTGACTATTGGTCACGATACCATCGAGGAAAACGGAACTAAATATCGGCTTGGCATCCATACAACCAGGCTAACGCAAAACATGAACGAAATCTCAAAGAACATCAAGGAGGCAAGAGAATATGGACTCTAACGATAAAATCAAGGCAGTCGGCATAAATATTCAGGAGAAAGCGAATCTGATTTGGAATGTCGCAAACTCTCTCTTCGGCGCTTATAAGCCCCACGAATACGGACTGGTCATTCTTCCGATGGCCGTAATCAAACGCTTCCATGACTGCTTGCTTCCAACGCATGACAAGGTTTTGGAAACATACGAAAAAATCAAGCACCTGGCAGTCAAGGAGGGATTCCTCCGTGCAGCTGCCGGAGGCTATCACTTCTATAATACAAGCCCGTTCACATTCGAGCGTCTGAAGACCGACCCGGAGAATATCAAGGCGAATTTCGAGTCCTTCATCAACGGTTTCTCCGACAATGTCATCGATATTCTGGCAAACATGGGTTTTTTCAATCAGATCGACCGCATGAATGATGCCGGCGTATTATACCAGGTCATCAGCGACTTCTGCGAGGAGAACGCAGACATGAGCCCCGATAAAATCTCCGCCATCGACATGGGCTATGTGTTTGAAAACCTTGTTCAGAGGTTCTCCGAGAGCTATGACGAGGAAGCCGGAGCCCACTTCACCAGCCGCGACATCATTTATCTGATGTGTGATATGCTGACGATGGAAGCTGACTTCTCCGACCCGGAAACACCCGCAAAAACCGTATACGACATGGCCATGGGTACAAGCCAAATGCTCACCTGCATGGAAGAACGGATTAAGGCTCTGGATGCCGAGGCAGAGATCATCTGCTACGGTCAGGAAATCAACCCATTCACCTTCGGTATCGCAAAGGCGGATATGCTCATCCGCGGCGGCGATCCCGACAATATGCAGTTTGGAAATACTCTGAACGATGATAAATTCACGGGATACACTTTCGACTACTGTATCTCCAATCCGCCCTTCGGTATCGACTGGAAACGCGAGGCTGCAGATGTGGAGAAAGAGCATAAGAAAGGTGATGCCGGTCGTTTTGGCGTTGGTCTTCCTGCAAAGTCTGACGGTCAAATGCTCTTCATGCTGAACGGTATCGCCAAGCTGAAAGATACCGGCCGCATGGCAATCATCCAGAACGGCTCATCCCTCTTTACAGGAGACGCCGGAAGCGGCCAGAGTGAAATCAGAAGATACATCATAGAAAATGACTGGCTGGATGCCATCGTCCAGTTGCCGAACGACAGCTTTTACAACACGGGCATTGCCACCTATGTGTGGCTCATCACGAAGGACAAGCCCGTGTCACATCGTGAACACGTTCTGCTGATCGATGCCAGCGGTTGCTTTGAGCAGCGCAGAAAACCTATAGGCAACAAGCGTGTGGACATCACAGAGACTTGCCGCAATCTCATTATTGAGGCTTACGGTGATTATGACAGCAAGACCTATGAAAAGAAAATCGGCGATGGAAAGACCATTGTTGTAAAGAGCAAGCGCATGGAATCCATCGCGCTCGGCTACAACAAAATCACGGTGGAAAGTCCCGTACTTGGCGAGGATGGAGAGCCTATTCTTAAGAAGGGTAAGCCGATCGCCGACACTTCCAAGAGGGATACCGAAACCGTTCCGCTGGACGAGGATATGGATGCCTACTTTGAGCGTGAGGTGCTTCCGTACCGTCCCGGTGCATGGATTGATAAATCCAAGACGAAGGTCGGCTATGAGATTCCGTTCACAAAGACCTTCTATGAGTATTTGGAAATGGAGCCAGCTGATGATATCGCCAAGCGTATCGAAGCGCACGAGCATAGCTTAATGGAAAAACTTCACGCACTTTTCGGAGGTGAGCAGAATGAATAACACCGTTCCATACACCGACATGAAGGACAGTGGCATTAAGTGGATCGGCTCTGTTCCGGCATCGTGGAACGTGCGGACGCTCTATCAGCTTGCCACGAGAGTGAACAACAAGAACACCGACCTCTCCGAGCAGAACCTGCTTTCCTTAAGCTACGGAAAAATCAAGCGTAAGGACATCAATACCAATGACGGTCTTTTGCCTGCGTCCTTCGATGGGTATAACATCATTGAAGCCGGGGATATTGTTCTGCGTCTGACCGACCTGCAGAACGACCACACGAGCCTGCGTGTTGGTCACGCTACGGAGCGCGGTATCATCACCTCGGCATACACCACGCTGCGCCCGCTCAACCCGGCACATTCCAGATATCTGTATTATCTAATTCACGCTTTTGATCTCAAGAAGGGGTTCTATGGCATGGGTTCCGGCGTTCGTCAGGGGTTGAACTATGATGAGGTGAAGGAACTGCGAGTGGTTCTTCCTTCACAGATGGAGCAAGATGCAATCTCGAATTACCTGGATACTGTTTGCGTACAGATTGACACCCTTATACAAGAAGCAAGGGATACTATTTCTGAATACAAGCAATGGAAAGAATCTGTGATATTTTGTGCATTAACTAAAGGGCTGGACACAGAGATTCCAATGAAAGATAGTGGAATCAATTGGGTAGGGCTTATTCCAGAGTATAGCTCAATTGTGAGAATGAGATATCTTGTTGATGGCTATAAAGCCGGGCCTTTCGGCAGTTCACTTATTACCGACAAACTCAGTTCTACGGGGAGCATTTTAGTTTACACTCCAGAACACATTGCTAAACAAAGCGTTGAAAGCGAAAAGAACTTATATTTACCCGAAGATCGCCGGGAGGAAATGTCGCAGTTCTTTGTTCAAAAGGGAGATATTATCTTTCCTATTGTTGGTTCACTTGGAAGAGCAATGCTGATTACCGATGATATGCCTGAAGGGATAATAAATCAGCGGTTGGCAAAGTTTAGAATTAAAGAAGATGTAATAGATATGAATTACTTCCTTTGGTTCTTCGCAAGAAGCTCTTTCTACAATCAATTCATAGAAGTGAATTGTAGAGGTTCTTTTATCCTGAATCTAACAAAAACAATAATATACGATATGCCAGTGATACTTCCTCGTTCTATCAAAGAACAAAGAAGAATTGCGGCATATTTAGATAAAAAATGCTCTACTATTGACTCTCTAATAAAGGAAAAAGAATCCTTGTTAGAAGATTTGGAGTTATATAAACGCTCCATAATATACGAGGCAGTAACAGGAAAGCGAAAGGTGGTATGACCCATGAACGAAAGCGAAAAAACATTTGAGGAATTCATCGAGTCCTACCTCATCTCGGAGGAAGGCGGATGGGCGAAGGCAACGGATGCGGGACTGCGCAGTGAGGAAAGCCGCGGAATGAATCTGGACATCGTAACGCTGACAGACTTTGTAAAAAGCACCCAGCCCATGGCGTGGAGACGTTTCGAACGGATGTGCACCATCAATCCGGTGCGCCAGTTCTATAAGTCCTTTGAAAACGCCGTGACCCAGGACGGGCTGATCTCCGTTCTCCGCTACGGTTTCAAGCATCGCGGCATCAATTTCCGTGTATGCTATTTCAAGCCGGAGTCCGAACTGAATGACTTGGCAGTTGAAAACTACAAGAAAAATGTGTGCCAATGCATCAGGCAGTGGCACTATTCGGAGCAAAATACGAACAGCATCGATATGCTGCTTGCACTCAATGGTATCCCGGTCATTGCTATTGAACTGAAGAATCAGCTGACAGGACAGTCTGTGGATGATGCAAAAAAACAATGGGCATATAATCGCAATCCCAAGGAACCGGTGTTCGGCTTTAACAAGCGCATCCTGGCCTACTTTGCCTGCGACCTATACGATGTTTGTATGACCACGAGGCTTGACGGCCCCATGACAAACTTTCTTCCCTTCAACCAGGGTAGCAACGGCGCAGGCAGAGACGGCGGGGCGGGCAACCCTCCGAATCCGACAGGCGGCTATGTGACTTCGTACTTCTGGGAGAACGTGTTGCAGAAGGATAATCTGATGGATATTCTTCAGAAGTTCATCAGCTATGAGAAGACAGAGAAAAAGGAAGTTATGCCGGATGGCTCGACCAATATAAAGAAAACCGAGAAGATCATCTTCCCGCGTTACCACCAGCTTGATGTCGTTCGGGAACTGGTGCGCCATGTCCGCGAGAACGGTCCCGGACACAACTATCTCATCCAGCACAGCGCGGGCTCCGGCAAATCAAACTCAATCGCCTGGACAGCCTACCGTATGGCAAGCCTTCACGACAGCAACAACGAGGCCGTGTACGACAGCGTGATTGTAGTCACCGACCGCCGCGTACTGGATCAGCAATTGCAGGCAACCATCTCCAGCTTTGACCATACCCTCGGCAGCGTAGAGACCATTGACGATAAGAAAAGCTCGAAAGACCTGCTGAACGCCGTCAACAAGGGCAAGCGCGTCATCGTCACCACCCTGCAGAAGTTCCCTGTGATTTACGAGCAGGTACAGTCTGCTGTTGGAAAGCACTACGCCATCATAGTGGATGAAGCGCACAGCAGCCAGACCGGGCAGTCCGCCATGAAGCTGAAAGCCGCCCTTGCTGATGTTTCGGACGCTCTTGAAGAATATGCAGAACTGGAGCAGAAGGCGGTTGATGAGATTGAGGCAAAGGACATCCTTGTGCAGGATATGCTCAGTCAGGGCAAGCACAAGAATTTGAGCTTCTTCGCTTTCACGGCCACACCAAAGGGCAAGACCCTCGAAATTTTTGGTGAACCGCAGCCGGACGGCTCTTTCCATCCTTTCCACATCTATTCAATGCGGCAGGCTATTGAGGAAGGCTTTATCCTGGATGTGCTGGCGAACTATACCACCTATAAGATGTGCTATCAGATTGCAAAGAACGTACCGGACAACCCGGATGTTCCGACTTCCAAAGCCGTGCGTACCATTCGCCGCTACGAGGAGCTGCACCCACATAATCTCGCACAGAAAGCGGCCATCATCGTGGAAACCTTCCGCGATGTTACCAAGCACAAGATCGGCGGTCTCGGAAAGATGATGGTTGTCACCGCATCCCGTCTTGCGGCTGTCCGTTACTACCATGAAATCAAGCGGTATCTGGAGCAGAACGATTATGACGATATCGAGATTATGATTGCGTTCAGCGGAAGCCTGAAAGACCCGGATGACCCCAACAGCCCGGAATACACCGAAAGCTCCATGAACGTGGACAGCAACGGAAACCGCGTCAAAGAGAGCCAGACAAAGAGCGTATTCCACGATGAAGGCGATATCCTTATCGTTGCCGAGAAGTATCAGACGGGTTTTGATGAGCCTCTCCTGCACACCATGATCGTGGATAAGGAACTGCGCGATGTAAAAGCCGTTCAGACATTGAGCCGTCTGAACAGAACTTATCCCGGCAAGGTGGATACCTATGTCCTTGACTTCGTGAATGATGTTGACCGCATCCGCGAGGCGTTTCAGCAGTTCTATCAGGAAACGAGCCTTGACGAAGAAATCAACTTTGACCTTATTTACACCACGCAGAAAATCCTGCGCGACTTTAAAGTTTATACGGATGCTGATATTGAAGCGGTATCACAGATTTACTTCGATCCCGATGTCCGTAAGGCGAATGCGACACAGGGCAAAATCTCCAATATCCTCAAACCTGTCGCGGACAAGTACAATCAGCTTAATCAGGAACAGCGGTATCAGTTCCGCAGAGAAGTCCGTGCATTCGTGAAATGGTATAACTACATTTCGCAGATTACAAGGATGTTCGATAAGGAACTTCATAAGGAATACATTCTCTGCTCTTACCTTGCCAAGCTGCTCCCGTCCGACAAGACGCAGCCGTTTGACCTCGACAACCGCGTGAAACTGGAATACTACCGCCTTGAAAAGACTTATGAAGGAGCGATTGAGCTGGAGGCTACTCCCGGCTCCTGGAAGCCAACTCAACCGAAACGCGCCGGAGGACAGAAAGACAGACTTAGTCCGCTCGATGAGATCATTGCCAGAATCAACGAAGAATTCTTTGGTGACTTCACAGATGCTGACCGCGTTATGGTGGATACTCTTTATACAAAAATGCGCCAGGATGCAAAAGTCAAAAAAGCTGCTAAAAGCAATGATCGGCAAGTTTATGAGCGAAGTATTTTCCCCGGTATCTTTGACACAACCGCACAGCAGGCTTATATGGAAAACACGGAGGCTTATGAGCAGTTGTTCCTTGATGCCGAGAAATATCGCATCATCCAGCAGGCGCTTGCCGAGCGGCTCTATCGCGAACTGCACGGAGACTCAAAATAACGGAGGTGCAGCATGACAATCACAGGTTAAAAATCCATGCGAACACAACCTGTGATGCTGTTTTTGCCCCCCAAATGAAACTATGCGAATAGAGGTTGTGAGTGTTTTGATTTTTTAATTCCCTTCTAATTCAACGATTATCCCTGCAATTTAACGAATGCCTCTGTGATTTAACGATTACCTCAGCCGTTTAACGATTACAACGGCATAGAAGTCCACGAACCCTATAAAACGCACGAAACCCCGCCGCAGAATTGCTCTGCAGCGGGGTTCGCTTATGTGCGGAATAGCCGAAAAGCCTTATTTCAAGCGGTTTTCGGGCATAGAAAAAGTCCACCGTAATTCTATCAAAAATACGGTGGACTTATGGCGGAGAGCAAGGGATTCGAACCCTCGAACAGGCTTTGACCTGTTACACGATTTCCAATCGTGCTCCTTCGGCCAGCTCGGACAACTCTCCAAATTCTTTTTCACTATTTAATTGATGTTACACGATTAGAAATCGTGCTCCTACATAGCTTTAATATTATACCCGAACGTAAAGTGAAAATCAAGTGTTTTTTCAAAATTTTCACTCGATATCAAAATGTTTCTTCCATTCTGCCTCACGGAAGCCGATCAGGACGGTGTTGCCGTCAATGATAAGCGGTCTTTTTACCAGCATTCCGTCCGTTGCGAGCAGGTCAATTTTCTCCTCGTCGGTCATGGTCGGAAGCTTCTCTTTAAGATTCAGCGACTTGTAGAGCATGCCGCTTGTGTTAAACAGCTTTTTAATCTCAATACCGCTTGCCTTGACCCACGCCTTAAGCTCATCGGCGGTTGGATTTTCCTCTTTAATATGTCTGTCAACATAATCAATGTTATGCTCGCCGAGCCACTTCTTCGCCTTTTGGCAGGTTGAGCATTTAGGATATTCAATAAAAATCATAGACATACCTCACTTATCATAGCTTTCCGTGAATGAATGAAGCTCGCCGCCGTCGCAGTCACGGTAACCGATTATCGTTGCAAGGTTGACATTGTGAACGCTCTTGAAAATGTTCATATCCACGTTGTCGTTCTCCTCCTTGAGCTTTTTAATGAGCATTTTGACCTCCTGGCGCTTTGAGCCGTTATCGGCCTCCTCGTTCGCCCGGGTAACCTTGCAGGCACAGCGGATAAATTCAAGCTCGTTGTATCTCGCCCATGAGATTATATCCTTCTCTCTGACCATATAAAGCGGTCGGATAAGCTCCATACCTTCGTAATTCGTACTTTTGAGCTTCGGCATCATCGTTTTTATCTCCGCACCGTAGAGCATACTCATCAGCGTTGTTTCGATAGCGTCGTCAAAATGATGACCGAGTGCAATTTTGTTGCAACCAAGATCCTGCGCAAATTTATAGAGGTATCCCCTCCTCATTCGGGCGCAAAGGTAACACGGTGAACCGCCCTCTGCGGCATAGACCGTTTCAAAAATCGGCGAATCGTAAATCCTTATCGGAATATCCATAATTGCGGCATTTTCAATTATTTTTGCCCTGTTGTTGCCGACGTAACCCGGATCCATGACAATGTATTCAACATCAAAATGAAAGTCGCTGTATTTCTGCAAATGCTGCATACACTTAGCAAGGAGCATAGAATCCTTACCGCCGGATATGCAGACGGCAATTTTGTCATCGGGCTCAATCAGTTTGTAATCCTTTATCGCTCCGACAAAATTATTCCATATTGATTTTCTGTATTTTTTAATAATGCTGCGTTCAATTAGCTGATGTCTTTCCATAAATCGCTCCGAAAAAATAATATATCTAATTTTATCATTCAAAACACTATTTTTCAACAGCTTTGGTAAAGTTTTTAGGTTGAAAAAGTTCTCTTTTTAATGTATAATGTCAGCATATACACGAAATATCGGAGTTGATTTTTTGAATAAAGCATCGGAATACAGGGTCATGCCGACCGTCGCTCTCAGGGGCTTGGTTGTTTTCCCGGGTATGGGGATAACCTTTGACGTCGGAAGAACCCGTTCATTACAGGCTATCAAGGCCGCCATGGCGGATGATCAGCAGATTTTTCTCGTCGCCCAAAAGGACGTCAGAGACGATGAGCCCGACTTTGATAAGCTTTATAAAATAGGCACTATTGCAAAAATCAGTCATATCCTGCGTCTGCCGAACAGTGACACTGTTCGCGTTTCGGTTGACGGAATCACAAGAGCAACTATGGTTGATATGCTCCAGTGCGAACCATATCTGATTACGGACGTTAAAATTCGCCGTGAAATCAGCGTTAAATCCGACGACAAGGACTATGCAACCGCTCTTGTTCGTCAGACAAAGGACTATTTTGAGGATTACGCCGAGGTTGTTCCGCAGATGCCGGCCGAGATAATTCTCGACGTACTCGAAAAGAACGATCCGGGCGAACTGGCCGACTATATCGGTTCAAACATCATGCTCGAATACAAGAAACGTCAGCAAATTCTCAACGAATTCAATCCTCTCAAGCGGCTTGAAAAGGTCTGTTGTCTGCTTGCCAACGAGGGCGACCTGATGAAGCTCGAAAACGAGATCAATCAAAAGGTTCAGGAGAATATCGACAAGGGTCAGCGTGAATATTATCTGCATGAGCAGATGAAGATTATTTCCGAGGAGCTGAATGACGGACTTTCTCCGCAGGCCGAATGTGACGAATTCAGAGAGAAAATCATTGCACTCGGACTTGGCGAAAAGTCCGAGAAGAAGCTTCTCAAAGAATGTGCAAGGCTTGAAAAAATGTCCTCAACGTCACCCGAAGCAACGGTTATCAGAGTTTATCTCGAAACCTGCCTTGAGCTTCCGTGGCATAAATATTCAACGGACAAGCTTGACCTTGCTCATGCGAGAAAGGTGCTCGACCGCGATCATTACGGTCTTGACAAGGTCAAGGAAAGAATTATCGAAGCTCTTGCCGTGCGTTCGCTTTCGGACGGCTGTTACGGTCAGACGCTTTGCCTCGTAGGCCCTCCGGGTGTCGGTAAGACCTCGATTGCAAAGAGTATTGCAACGGCGATGGGCAGAAGCTTTGCGAGAATTTCGCTCGGCGGCACAAGCGACGAGGCTGAAATCCGAGGACATAGAAAAACCTATATCGGTGCAATGCCAGGCAGAATTATAAATGCAGTTAAGCAGGCCGGCACGCAGAATCCTATCATTTTGCTTGACGAAATCGACAAGCTCGGCTCTGACTACAAGGGCGATCCTTCGTCGGCACTGCTTGAAGCACTTGACGGCGAGCAGAACAGCACGTTTGTTGACCGCTACATTGAGCTTGAATTCGACCTGAGCAAGGTTATGTTTATCACAACGGCGAACGACGCTTCAACTATCCCTGCTCCCCTGCTTGACAGAATGGAGATTATCGAGCTGCCCGGTTACACTAACGAAGAAAAATTCAACATTGCCAAGAGGCATCTTATTCCAAAACAAGCGAAGCTGCACGGACTCAACGGCAGAACGTTCAAGATAAACGACAAGGCACTTTATGCGCTGATTGACGGCTATACCCGTGAAGCCGGCGTAAGAAAGCTTGAACAGAAAATCGCCGCACTTTGCAGAAAGGCGGCGGCGGAGATTGTCGGCGGCGAATCAAAATCGCTCACCGTTAAGGAAGCCAACCTTGAAAAACTGCTTGGCCCCAAAAAATATCTTCCGCTATCGGTTGATAAGGAAGCTGAAATCGGCGTCGTAAACGGACTTGCATGGACGAGCGTAGGAGGCGAAATGCTTCAGGTTGAGGCAGCTGTTTTCGACGGAACGGGCAAGGTTGAGCTGACAGGCTCACTCGGCGACGTTATGAAGGAATCGGCAATGGCGGCGGTCAGCTTTATCCGAAGCAAGGCCGACAAATACGGTGTTAATCATAATTTTTATAAAGAAAAGGACATTCATATCCATGTTCCCGAGGGTGCGGTTCCGAAGGACGGCCCGTCGGCAGGCGTTACAATGGCAACGGCTTTGCTCTCGGCTCTCACGAATACCCCTGTTAATCAGTTTGTAGCCATGACCGGTGAAATTTCGTTGAGAGGACGTGTTCTCCCGATCGGCGGCTTGCGTGAAAAAACAATGGCGGCTTACAGAATGGGAATCAAGACGGTTATCATTCCTCAGAAGAACGTTCCCGACCTCAGCGAAATTGACGAAAAGGTCAGGGCGGCATTGAAATTCGTTCCCGTCACCGAATTGGACGAGGTCTTTGAGATTGCACTTGTGACCACTAAGGAAGAAAAAGAAAGAAAAAGCATCGCCGCAGTAGCGAAGAAAGATTCCGGCTACACGGCAATGCGAATCTGAGGATAGACAAATGAGATTTGACAAAGTAAAATATGAGGCTTCATACGGCACAGCTCAGCAGCTCCCTGCAAGCGAGCATATTGAGATTGCGTTTGCGGGACGTTCAAATGTCGGCAAATCGTCCATGCTCAATAAGATTCTTAACAGGAAGAATCTTGCGAGAGTCAGCTCCGTTCCGGGCAAGACGGTCACGGTCAACTTCTTCGACTGCGACGGAATAAAGCTGGTTGACCTGCCCGGCTACGGCTATGCAAAGGTCAATTTCAACGAGAAAAAGCGTTGGGCTGACCTCATGGAGGGCTACTTCACCTCCGACAGAAACATTCGCCTTGTCGTTCAGCTAACTGATATGCGTCATCCGGTGACAAAGGACGACCTTGATATGATGCGTTTCATGCAGTCGGCAGGCTATGATTTCATCGTCGTTATGACAAAAAGCGACAAGCTCAACAAGACCGAGCGTACCAAGCGTATGGAGGATATCCACACGGAGCTTGCGGAGTTCGGCGATGTGAAAATCATTCCGTTCTCGGCCTCCAACGGCGAGGGTGCGGACGAAATTCGCAAAGCAATCGAAGCCGCCGCTGAAAAATAAAAAATATATAGCTGTCTCCCCGATTACATCCGTAGTCGGGGGGATTTTTGGTGTGGGATATTCACGGAAAGTAATCGGATATTTTGAGACAAGAAAAACGACCGCCCCAATCGGAGCGGCCGAAATATTATTTAGATGTACCAAATCCAACCGAAGAGAACGATGATAAT
>OIZX01001580.1_pt1 | contig 11502 bp, 8 predicted proteins | sample 1588621 | NCBI WGS metagenome assembly OIZX01 (sample SAMN03283276) | human gut metagenome | biome: human-associated habitat; material: feces | host: Homo sapiens | place: Peru | collected 2012
ATGTGTGAATACGCTAAAATGTTAGTCGACAAAAAAGATACTGCTGAATTCTTAGAAAAACATGCTTATTAATAATGACCAGCTCGATTGAGCTGGTTTTCTTTATGTTCCTAACAATAGGAAACACATTTGGAATCTAGTGAAACAAAATAGGTCTATACTGCTTTATATAAGGAGGACATAATCATGTCAGAAACATTAAAAATACTTAATACTTTAACACAAACAATTTCAATTTCAGGAGATGAAAAAAATGTTGGCAAATGTATGGCACAATACTTAGAGCCATATTGTGATGAAATTGTATATGATAATTTAGGCTCTGTATTTGGTGTAAAGAAAAGTAAAAAGGAAAACGCAAAACGTCATTCTGAGCGTAGCGAAGAATCTTTGTCAAGTTCAGCATGACAGACAAAATACTGTCATCCTGAATTTATTTCAGGATCTTATTACTCACAAAAGTCTGTAACTCCTTCACTTGCTTCGAAGTCCAAAACGACAATATGTTTATTAAATAAAGATTCTTCGGGATAAATCCCTCAGAATGACAAAAAAGGGAAACGCAAAACGTATTCTTCGGGCTTCGCCCTCAGAATAACGTATCGGGTCAAAATCCAACTTACCGTTAAAAAAATCGACTACGAAAACATTTTCTTAAATGCGCATTTAACCTTTTCAAAAAAGCCTTGCGTTTTTTTCGGTTGAGTTGAACTTAGCACAAATTCGTCAAGTTGATTGAGTTGGTTCATCAATTTATTCGAGGCTTCCAAATATTCCCGAACCTGCGGGTTTGCAACGGCTTTAGCTTGTTCGACAAGTTTTGCTTGCTGTGCCTTTTGAATGTCGATATAACCTTGATATGCCGTTTGCAAATTATTATTTATAGCCATAATTTATCTCCGTATATTTCTATAAACGTATTTTCGTTCAAAAAATTGCCCGATTTTGGCAAAAAAAATAACCCCGAATTTATCGGGGTTAAATTATTGTCTATTTTTTGTCTTTGCCCAATGCCCATCTGAAGCCGACGTTGAAAGCGACACCGTTTCTTCCGCCGCCACGGAACATTGCTTCGCCAAAGCCCGTGAAGTTTTCTCCGATGCGTTTTTGTACACCGAGACCGTACTGAACGTATGGATCAACGCTCAACTCTGGCAACTGAACGTCATTTGCCTTAATTTTGGTTTTATTCATAATATTCCAAACCATTTGAACCCCAATGTACGGCTGCCAACCGTTTTTGAAGTTTCCGATGAACTTAACTCCGGGGGCAATTTGGATAGAATTAAGCGGATCAGATGAAATTCTCACACCCGATGCGTTTGTATAATCAAACGTATTTACAAACGTATAAGACATCATGTAACTCGGCTGAATTACGAATTTTCCGTCCGCAATGAGCCAATTATATCCCGTTTTGCTTGCAATACCTGTTGAAAGCATCGTAAAATCTTCACTTCCATCGGCAGTTGAAGAATGTGCCGCACTAGCGCCGACATTAGCCGTCAAGCCCGTGAAGAAATTATTCTTATACCAAACACCGCTTACGCCCAAAAGACCGCCGTTTTGGTAAATTCCAACAGTTTCATAATTTTGGTGAGAGCCGTTATATCCTGCATAAGCCGAATACATAGCATCCCAGCCGTTTTTGTGTTCGATAATACCCGAATCACCGCCCACAATCGAGCCGTACATTACGTTACTTACGCTTGCACCGCTCATATCAACGGATTCAAAACTTGAATACGGTCTGAACCAAATACCTTTTGTTTCTTCGGGAATTTGATTAGGGGAGAAAGTATAAACTTCCTGCTCATCTGCCGCCGCAAATTTGTTTTGATACTTCATAGCCTGACGTTCTTCTTTCGGCATAGCCATAAGCATATCCATATTTGCGAGCGCAGTATCGTAAGATTGCAATTGCGCTAAATAAGCACCTTGCGCGGCAATAGGCGCGGACAATACCGCAGGGTTAAAGTTGCTCGGTTTATCGTCATCGCCGCCGCCACCGTTATCCGACGAAAATCTTGCAAATTCAAATTTGCCGCTGTCTTCATCATAATCTACAAAGTATTTATAAATCGGTGAATAATAAATTCCTTGTTCGCCTGTAAATTCTACCGCAGCAGCGATTGTCGGATTATCCACAAACGGAATTGAGACAGTTTTGCCTGTGCTGTCAGACAAGAGTTTAATTCCGTCAATTTGAATTTTTGCATCGGCAGCAACGTTCGTTGTGCCTGTTATTGATAAGAAATTATCCATTTTACCTTGAGCCAAATCGGCATCAACGTAAATTTTTGAAGTCTTTAAGACATTCAAATTTTGCAATTGGATATCGGTAACTTCGCCGTTTCTCAAATCAAGGCTACCGCCGTTCATTGTAAGAGAATTTTCAGACAAGAAACTGTCGGAAAGATATTTCAATGTACCGCTGTTTAACGTCCAATTAATATTTCTGTCGTTTCCTCTTCTTGTCAAAGTCGCATTTTCCAAATCAACAACGCCGTTTGCTTCAGCAGAGCCATTACCTATAAATCTTCCGCTTAAAGAAATATCGCTCGTACCTTTAAAGTGTACTTTTTGCTCGCCTGTTGCGGTAATTTCCGCACCGTCGTCAATTGAGATTGCCTCGCCCGATGTGTTATTGACGGTCAAACTTGAATTTCCGTCCAAATTAATCGTTGAAGCCTTGAGGTTAGTATTGTTTAAGATGAGTTTTGTATCCTCATTGCCAGAAAGGTTTGTGTTAAGCCCCATAACAATGTTATTGTTACCGTTGACAATTAACTTCGTGCCGTTATTGAGTTCTGTCGTTGAGGGATACAATCTTTCCTCGTGTTTAACATCGTAGTAATGACTGTTGCCTTGTTTGTTTTGAATATTAAGCAACACATTGTCAATCTCCGAGGTAGAGTCGTACTTCACGTTACCTGTCGTTTTGTCATAAGTAACATATTTTACGGAGTCGGCACTCAAGTCTTTTACAAGTTTGATATCATCTGCAAAAGCAAATTTATCCTTGTGACTGTCATTAATTTGCCATTCGCCGTGATTATTTGACAAAGTGAGTTCGGAAACGTCGAATTTGTCGTTTTGAATATCCGAAGTTTGGGCAAAATTGATTTTACCGCCTTTATTAGCAACGATATAAACTGTGCCTGCTTCTGTTTTTACCTTATCATTCGCTGTTAAATCGACGTTTTTATCCTTGATATCAATAGCAGATTTATCTTTTAAAGTAATCGTTGCGCTTTCGCTAAACAATTTATCGACGTTTGTATCGGGAAGATTGATAATAAGTTTTCCGCCTTCGCTAACGCTGGCTTCACCTGTGTATCCGCCGTCAAGAAGCACGTCGGAGGTAACGTCACCGACAATATTTATCGCTCCTCTTCTATAGATTTTATCGGCATGTGAGATAGTTCCGCCCGTGATATTAAATACTGACGAATCGGTAAAAGTATCAATTTTGCCTGAAATATTATCAATATTTGAAGTTAATGTTCCTCCATAATATTCAGTCGGTCCGAAAGCGTAACCGTTTTGCACATCTCCTTCGATTTTACCGTTATTAATCAAATCTCCGTAATTTAAAACTTTAGCTTTGACTAAGCCTGTTTCACCGTTCAAAAATGTTGTACTGTAACCTATGAAATAATTTTTGTTTGAACCTACAAACTCAATAGTACCGTCATTTACAACATTGGATTCGACATCCCATAAATCTTGCATATACGACAAGATAATTTTGGCGCCGACTTTATTGTAAATGTCAGCCTTATTAAGATTAAAATTGTTATTAACAACCTCAATCGTACCCGAGTTATTTAATACAGCCGATTTGTTGGCTGGCCCGGTACCACCTAAATTAAAGAAATCAACAACAATTGTTCCATTGTTATTAATTTCGCCACCCGGTTTAACGTCTATCCTGGCGAAATTAATTGTGCCATCGTTATTAATTTCGGCACCTTGATTAATGATTTTGGATATGGAATCGGTTGAGTTGATTGTACCTTTATTATTAAGAACAACATTATTGGAAAGAGTTATATTTTTTGACTCAACGGTAAAATCGCTGCCGACATTCGTCATGCCCGACACAATATTCAAATCACCGTTTGTACCTGTGATTAACCCTTTGGTAAATTCGTTCTGACCGTACAAATTCAAAGTTTTTTCGTTTTTAATTATCGAATTATCCAAAGTCGTAGAGGTCAAATTCACCGTGCCTGTATTTTCAATAGCAGTCGGAGTATTGAAGTTTTTCAGCGTGACTTTATTAAACCCGAAGTTTTGAGTTGAATTAACAGTAACTCCCGAATATCCGTTCGCATCAACAGTATGACCGTTACCGAAAACAGTAGTTTCTCTGTCTGCACCCGTCAAATCACCTAAACTTGCGTCAAGGACAATATCTTGCGTAAGTGCGACTTCCGTATCGTTTGTCAAGCCTGCATCCTGAATAAACGCAGGCAAGTCGCTGATATTTTTTGCTTTTGAAACCAAATACGAACCGATTTTTGTTGAATCCGCAACAGGTTTAAAAACATAAGTTTTTCCACCCGATACGCTTGAAATTGTTTCTTTTGAAACATCCATCGGGAAGGTCGGATTTTCTATAAATTTAGTCTCAGTTTTGTTACCGTCTTTAAGCACAACGATATCATCGACAATAAAGTACGGATCACCTGTTACCGTCGAGTCATTGTCCAATCTCATGCAGTCCATTTTGCCTGTTTCACCGTTGTATTCCAACTTTAAGTGAATAGGCTCGTCAGAAGAACCGTTAATTAATCTGAGATACATTGAGTCGATATTTTTGTTTTGCAAATCCAAGGTTGCTTCGCCACCGACAACAAGTCTGAAGTCATTGGAGTTTGCAGCGTCGACACCTAATTTCAACGTACCGTTTTTATATCCCGATTTTGCACCCAAGTTAATTACTTGACCCTGATAAGAGAAATTGACTTTTTTATCCAAATAAACAGTACCGTTCAAGTCACAATGTGATTTGAAAGTATTATTGATATTCAAATTACCGTCGGTACCGCTGTCAATTTTAATAACATCTCCTATTGAGATAGTTTTTCCGTTATGAGCATTTAAGTATACCGAACTGTTTGAAAATATTCCGTTGCCGCTGCCGCCTGCTTCTCCTGTCGAATTGTTATTTGAGATTTCGACATTAGAATTTTTTGCGGTGATAACAAGTTTGTTATATGCGCTATTATTAATCGCAACACCGTCTCCCGTTCCCTTATTATTCAAGAAAGAAACGTCAATGACTTCCAAGTGCGGATTACTGCTATACAAAACACCTTCTTCTCCGGCGGAGATATTTTTGAACACGGCATTTTGCACGGTAATATTAGTTTCCGACGAGCCGCTGCCCGCAAAAAGGAATGGAGGTTCTTCTCCATAATCGGCACCACCCGTTACGGTATTTCCGTTAAAATCTATTGTCAAAACTTTTTGCAGCAACTCTATCGAATTTCCGTTTGCAACAACGTCTTTAGTTACATTAATTGTCGAGCCTTCCGATGCTTTTTCGGCTTCTTCTTTTAAATTATCCCAAGATATCGCATCTGTGGCAGATGCAGGTGAAATTCCAAGCAAAAAGCAAAGTACAGCGCATGATGAAAAGTTTTTTAAATCTTTTGAAACCATTTTCCTACTCCCTTTAAACTCCGATAGTATATTATAAAAGTTCTCCATGCATGCGTCAATTCCGTTACAATAAATTTGTTGCTTTTCTTAACCTTATTTTTTACCGTCGTTATTTACAAGCGGACAAAGTCAAAGTAAAATATTTTTACGGGAAATTGAGGTCATTTTGAATAAAAAACAATCGGTTATTTTTATATCAATTTTTGCAATATCTTTTATACTTATTGTTCTTTTTAACTATCTCGTTGATCCTTATAACGTTTTTAACGGCAGACTCCACTCCAACAAGCCGTTTGTATATGAAAATATGAGAGCGGTTTTGTATCCGAAAATGAAGTTCGACTACTATTCAAAGCCCGACGTCGTATTTATTTCAAGTTCAAATTTGTACTCATCCGTTTTGCCTGAAAATTTCTACAAAATATCTAACGGGAAGAAAATTCAAAAAATCTTTATGCTAGGAAAAACTTCCTCGGAAGATTTGAGTATTGCAAAGGCATATCTCAAACTTCATCCGAATACAAAAGATTTATATATCACTTTGGACTTTGAGCATTTTATTGACTTAAACAACAATTTTTTGCCCGAATTTACAGGGAAAAATCTGAACCTGCACGAATTTATGACCCTGTTTTATTCAATTCAAACAACAAAATACAGTCTTGTAACCCTGAAAGAATATACGCTCCCTCTCGCTTATGCAAATTGGGTTTACAAGGCAAGAGAAAACAGCACCTTAAAAGAGATTCCGTTTATACGCGATTACAGAGTTTCGGTTTCAAAATCAATCCGTCCGCGATTTATTTTCACATTTTTTGACCACAACAAATATAACGAAACCTGTATTGATAACATCAAAGAATTAAAGAAATTTGCGGATGAAAATGGTGTGAAAACGCACTTTTTCGTTTCACCCTCTCACGCTCTGACAATTGCAAACATCTACAAATCTGGCTACCGCGACGAGTTTATAAGATTCAAAAAAGAATTGGCGCAAATAACGGACTATGTTGATTTTAAATATATTTCGCCCGAAAATACCTGTCCAATAACAATTCACGGCGGATATTATTCAGATCCATTTCACGGAAAACCCGAACTCGGTAACCACGTTATTCAAAAAATGCTAAACCTCGACTCTGCAACTTTCGGACACGAGATAACAAAAGACAATGTCGACGAAGTCGTCGCAAAAGAAGATGCGGAAATTCTCGACTACATCAACAAAAATTCCGACGAAATAAAAAAATATATGAGTTACACGTTTAAAGATTTAGGCTACTACGAATCCGAATCTTATGAACTTGAAACAAGACAAGAATTTCTTGATGCACAAAAAAGAAACGAACAATTCAACTTCTAAAATCTGAAATAAATAAACGTATTTGCTTTTGTAATTGCCAATGTCGAAAACACAAAAAGTATCGCAAGAAGCGCGGTATAAACAACCTTGTTTGAGTTTACATATTTTCCGCAACTTATAATAGCAAAGCAAACCCAAATTTCCGATTAGCCCGAAAACCAAAAACGGTTTTTTGAATTTTCCCAAATCTTTTTTCAATAACACCGTTCCGATTGTGTAATTAAACAATATGGAAAGCAGTATCAAAGGAAGGTATTCGATTTTGTAATAGGCATAAAAATACAATGATGCTATCAAAAGCTAAACCGTTCCGAGTTTGTACATTTTGAATTTATTCAACAAACAGTAACCGATATACGTTATCGGCAAAAATATTAAAAGAAACTCAAAAGAATTAAATAGCATTGTTGTAATCTTATTTTCTGATTATATATTTATACCATAAAACACAAAAAAAGAGGGACTCAAAATTGAGTCCCTAAGTTTTATAAGCCTTTTTTGTAAACGGGTAACAGAATTACGATACAAAGGAATGCGGAAACAATCCAGAACCAAAGTGCCGATTGCCAACCGAAGTTGTCAATAAAGTAACCTGTTCCGATGCCCGAAATCATTGCCCCGAGATATCCGAAGATACCGCAGAAGCCTGTCGCAGCGGCTGCAACTTTCTTAGAAGAAGATTCAACCGCACAAAGTCCGCCGATGAAAATCAACGGTCCTGCGGTAAACAAGCCGATACCCGACAAGCATACATAATCAATAATCGTTGACAAAAGTCCGTGACCGGAATTTTCCATCAAGCCGAATAAGCAAACAATTAAGCCGACGCAGAACAGAATATTTACGGGCATTCTGCGACCGTTAAACATCTTATCCGACATTACACCTGCCAAAAGTACACCCGCAATACCGAATAACGGCAAGAATGTTTGCTTTTGTGTTGCGACTTCAAGTGTATTACCCTTGAAATCTACCAAATATTTGATAATCCAATCTTCCGTACCGTATCTGAAAATGTATACGAAAATGAATGAAAGTACCAATGTCCACATAATCGGATTGAAGAAAATGTATTTTTTCAAAATTTCAAAATATGACAAACTGTCATCTGCATGTTCAACCGCTTGTTCTTCTTCGGAAGCACAGCCTTTGTATTCTTCTACATCAGGCAAGCCCATTGATTGCGGCATATCGTGCATACTTTTTGCAATGTAAAAGCAAGAAAGAATACACAAAATACCCGGAACGATAAATGCTGATTGCCAACCGTATCTCGGAATCAAATATCCTGCAAGCAGGAATACCAAACAAGTTCCCAATTGGTGAGATGCTGCCCAAATTGACCAAACAGTACCTCTTTCTTTGTTAGACCACCAAAAAGTAAGTGCTTTTGCACAAACAGGGAAACCTGCCGATTGGAACCAACCGTTTACGCCCCAGAAGAACGACATTACGAGCAACAATGCCGATTGTCCCATAAATTGAATATGAGCAGGCATAAACAACGGACTGAGTGCAAAAAGAATGTTTGCAATTGAGGAAATAAGCAAGGATACAACCATGAATTTGTTTGCATCTGCTTTATCCGCAAGCACACCGTTGATGAACTTTCCTATTGCATACGAAAAATATAACGCGCTGCCCAAAATACCGAGTTCAACGTTTGAAAATCCCAAATCAGAACTCAATACAGGGAGTGCAACCGAGATGTTTTTTCTGGTCAAATAAAATACCGTATAACCGATGAAACAAGATGCAAATACGTCAATTCTTGCTCGTTTATAGGTCTTTGCGATTTGTTCGTCATTCATTGTGACAGGCTGAGCCTGAGGCGCAGCGTAGTATTCAATCAATTTCTTAAACATAAATTCCTATTCTTAATTATTAATGCTTACTTATTATGATTATAGTACAAAAAATCAGTTTGCAAAAATATAGTTTTTTTAGGCGGAAAACTAAAAATATTAGTAAAAATTTTATTTCTATAATAAAATTGGATTGACAGATAGTTAGGAAATTTTTATGGAAATTATAAATCAACTTTTAGTACATCTCGGTGCTTGGATTGAAGCAACCATCACAGCAATGGGACCTTGGGGAATTGCATTTCTTATGGCTATCGAATCATGCAATATTCCTCTTCCGAGTGAGGCAATTTTGCCTTTCGCGGGATATTTGGTTTCAAAAGGTGTATTTTCAATACATACGGCAGCAATTTTTGGCGCTATCGGTTGCGTAATCGGCTCTGTTCCGTCTTATATGCTCGGCAGCCTCGGCGGCAGACCGTTTGTTGAAAAATACGGAAAGTGGTTTTTAATCAGCAAACACGACTTGGAAGTTGCTGACAAATGGCAACAAAAATGGGGAGATTGGGCATTCTTTATTTGCAGAATGCTTCCCGTTGTGAGAACGTTCATCTCGCTTCCAGCGGGAATTTTGAAGGCTAATTTCCCGAAGTTTATCGTATTTACATTCCTCGGTTCACTCGTTTGGAGTTACTTCCTCGTTTGGGTCGGAATTAAATTCGGTATGCACAGCGAAGTATTCAAACACATTTGGCACAAATTCGATGCTTTAATTATCGTTTCTTGTGTTATACTGTTTGTACTTTATTTGCATCATCATTTTAAAAATCTTAAAGAATCATAAAAGGAGATATTCATGAAAGTAAAAGTTATTGCAAAAACAGGTGAAAACCTTAACGCTACGGCTGCAGAAGCAGTAAAAGAAGTAAAACAAAGAGCAGGTCAAAAAGGTCAATTCTTGAACTGGATTAAAGTTCTTCCCGAAAACCAATTGAAAGAATTAGACAACCTCTTTGCTATGGCAGAAAAAGCAAAAGAAGGCGGTTTTGAAGAACTCGCAATCCTTGGTATCGGCGGTTCAAGACACACAACCGAATCAATGATGACAATGCTCGGAATCAAAAATGTTCACTTCTTCTCATCAGTAGACCCTGTAAGTTTCAACAGATTTATCGAACCTTTGAACCTTGCGAAAACTAAGTTTATGGTTGTTTCAAAATCAGGCGGAACTATGGAAACAACTACCGCATACAACAAAGTTGATGAAATTCTTCGTCACACTTTCAAAACTGATAACGTAGCAAACAGATTAGTTGCAATGACTGACGTTTCACCCGAAAAAAGCAAACTCAGAAAAATCGTAGACGAAGGTAAAATCGGTCTTTCGGGCTATGTTCATGACGACGTAGGCGGACGTTTCTCAATTTTTGACGACGCAACAATTTTCGCACTCGCATTCGCAGGTGTTAAAAAAGACGACGTAAGAAAAATGCTCGAAGCATCATTGACCGCACAAGAAGCATTCTTGAACGAAAATGTTTCCGAAAACCTCGCTTTGCAACTCGCAACATTCAACGTAAATGCTTATAAAGCAGGCAAAAGAAAACACTTTATCGAATACTTCTCAGATGCATTTATGGGAACAACTCTTTGGGAAAAACAACTCAAAAATGAAAGTTTAAAAGCAAGAATTTCAACAGATACAAACGTCGGCCCCGGCTATCTTCACTACAACGCAGAAGCAGACCTTGACGAAGAAAACGTTGATTCATTCTTCACTTTCGTAAATTACGAAAACGATGACAAAGTTACAAACGCAATTCTTGAAGGCGTTGTTGCCGCATATTCCGCACAACACCCCGTTTCAAGAATTATCCTCGACGACTTGACTTTGGAAAGCATCGCTCAATTCATCGAACTCAAACATTTTGAAACTATTTACACAGGCGACATCTTGAGACGCGAACTCAATCTCTTGACACCTATGGAAACTGCAATGCCCGAAGTTCTTCAACCGAACGTTGAAAAATACAAGGCAGAAGTTAGAAAAGCAATGGCAAAATAGTTTGTGATTTTATCGGAAAAGGCGTTTAGTGCGCCTTTTCCTTTTTTAATGAGGTCTTATGGAACACATTTTATTTGACGGGAATAAGGTTTTTTGTGGCAATTTATGTGAGAAATTGATACCTTGCGAAGATTTGCAAGGTGTTCAAGATATAAAGAAAATCGAGATTAAAAACTCTGATGACAGCATTTTGGAACAGATTAAATCTTTGACGTCGAATAATGCAGTTTTTTGTTTGGACGACATAAAATGCCTAAATGTCGCTGAACATTTGGCAAAAAGCGGAAAGAACGTCGTTGTGCATACAGACTGTTTTGATGAAAAGTTATTAACTCTTATGAATAGTGGCGCAACCGTGGTTTTCGATATGGATTGCGGCTCGACGGATGTTGCATCAAAATTCAACAAAAATTTTGATAAGTTGACGGAAGAAGTAAAGAAGTTTGATTGCACAAAAATCACGTTGGGGTATACGCTTTCTGCGGGGATAAATGATACGGTCGAAGCGACGGATGAATGGCTGGATTTCGTAAAGAACGTCGGAGGAAAGAATATATATCTTGACGTTGAAAACGAATACGTCATAAAAAATACAC
>OIZX01001582.1_pt1 | contig 11488 bp, 10 predicted proteins | sample 1588621 | NCBI WGS metagenome assembly OIZX01 (sample SAMN03283276) | human gut metagenome | biome: human-associated habitat; material: feces | host: Homo sapiens | place: Peru | collected 2012
GCCGCCGTAGGTGTCGACGATGATCTTGCGGCCCGTAAGGCCGGAGTCGCCCGCAGGCCCGCCGATGACGAAGCGGCCCGTCGGGTTCACGTAGTATTTTGTGTTCTCGTCCAGCAGGCGCGACGGCAGATTCGGCTCGATGACCGTCTCGATGACAGCCCTGCGCAGATCGTCGATGGCGATGGAGTCCGCGTGCTGGGTCGAGACGACGACGGTGTCAATGCGGGCGGGCATGCCGTCGGGGCCGTATTCCACAGAAACCTGGCTCTTGCCGTCCGGGCGGAGCCACGGCAGAAGACCCGATTCCCGCGCGTGCGTCAGCGCCTTGGTGAGATTGTGCGCGTAGGCGATGGGGGCGGGCATGAGCTCTTTGGTCTGCGTGCAGGCGAAGCCGAACATCATGCCCTGGTCGCCTGCGCCGGTCGTGCCGTCGTCATACGCGTTGTCGACGCCCATGGCGATATCCGGGGACTGCCGTCCCATGGCGACCATGACATTGCAGCTGTGGCCGTCGAAGCCCATTTCGGGGCGGTCATAGCCCGCGTCGCAGATGGCCTTGCGGGCAATCTGGGCGATATCAATGCGGGCGGACGTGGTGATCTCGCCCATGACGAGCACCATGCCGGTCGTCGTCGCCGTCTCGCAGGCGACACGGCCCATGGGGTCCTGCTCAAGCACAGCGTCGAGCACGCTGTCGGAAACAAGGTCGCACAGCTTGTCGGGATGACCCTGTGTGACGGATTCTGAGGTGAAAATTTTTCTGTTGTTCATATCTGGTTCCTTTCCGGGCATAAAAAAGCGCTCTGCCCGAGGGGCAGAACGATATACGGTTCTCTCCCTCATCTTTCGATTCCTTCGCCGGATTTGGCACCTTGCATCCGCAGGTTGCCGGGCTTCACAGGGCCGTTCCCTCCACCACTCTTGATAAGGCTGTTCAGTTGTACCCTGATTATACAAAACCCGCTGGAAATGTCAAGAGAAAAGTTTTTATTTCAGCAAAATCTCCGGTTTATCACGGTGGGAACCCGCCCATACTTCATGCAGAACAGAATGTTTACATTTACAGGGTAGATTTTTCCGACCGGAGCCGGTATGATGGAATCCGAAAATCAGGAGGGTGAACGCTATGAAGGATCTTCGCAGACGGTTTGAACGCTTCTGCCTCAAAAACCGGGGCAAGGGCATTCCGAACCTCATGCTCGTCATTGCCATTGGAAATCTGGTAGTCTATGCGCTCTCACGCGTCGACCCCAGCAACATCGTCTACAGCTATCTCTGCTTCAGCCGCTCCGCCATTCTGCGCGGGCAGGTCTGGCGGCTGTTTTCGTACATCTTTACGTACCTGAACGACGTGGGCGGCGTGGGACTGCTGCTGGCGGCGGTGTCGCTGTTCTGCTATTATCAGTTCGGCAAGATCCTGGAAAGCTACTGGGGCACGTTCCGCTTCAATCTCTATTATCTGGCCGGGCTCCTGCTGACCGATCTGGCCGCGCTGCTGCTCGGCTTCGGGGCGGACGCGTCCGCGCTGAACCTCAGCCTGTTCCTTGCCGTTGCGACCATTGCGCCGGAGGCGAAGGTGCTGCTGTTTTTCTTCATTCCCATCAAGATGAAATATATGGCGTGGGTCTATCTCGGCTTTACGGCGCTGAACGTGTTCTCGTATCTGCAGGCGGCTCCGTTCCTGTCGTTCTACTGGCTGCTGCCCGTCGTGCCGCTTTTAAACTATTTCCTCTTCTTCGGCAGCGACATCAAAAACATCCTGCCCGACGCGCTGCGCTACCGGCAGAAAAAGAATTACCGCACGACCGCCACAAACGCCCGCCCGAACCCCAACTGGGCAGGCTCCTACCGCTCCAAATCCGGCGAAAAGCCCTACCGGCATAAGTGTACGGTCTGCGGCCGGACGGATACGGACTATCCAAACCTTGAATTCCGCTACTGCTCGAAGTGCAATGGCTATTACTGCTACTGCATCGACCACATCAACAACCATGTCCACATCACCACACCCCCGGAGGGTGCGGGAAAAGAGAAATAAATCAAACGGAGGGACTGTCATGAACGAAGTATTGAACTGCCTGCTGACCCGCAGAAGCGTCAAGAGCTATCTGCCGAAGCGCGTCGAGGAGGAAAAGCTGAACGCCGTTCTGGAGGCCGGAACGTATGCCGCCTGCGGCATGGGCCGTCAGGCCGGGAAGATCGTCGTGCTGCAAAACCCGGATGATATCGCGCAGCTGGAAAGGATGAACGCACAGATCATCGGGAACCCCGACGCGCACCCGTTCTACGGCGCGCCGGTCGTCTGCGTCGTGTTTGCGGACACGAGTGTGAACACGTGGGTCGAGGACGGCAGTCTGGTCATCGGCAATATGATGGCCGCCGCGCACAGTCTCGGCCTCGGCAGCTGCTGGATTCACCGGGCCCGGCAGGAATTTGCAAGCGAGGAAGGCAGGGCGCTGATGAAAAAATGGGGCGTGAGCGAAAGCTATGCCGGCATCGGCCACTGCATTCTCGGCTACGCCGCGCAGGAGCCCGCCCCCGCAAAGCCCAGAAAGGCCGATTTCATTGTCCGCGTGTAAATTCTCTTGCAAAACGCGAAAAACAGGCTTATACTGAAGAAAAAAACAGGAGGGCACTGGTATGAAGTCCATCAAAAGCATCCTGAAGATCGCAGGCGCGGTCATGGCCGTGATCGGCACGGTACTTGTCGTCGTCGGCTGCCTCGATGAGATCTGCGCAGGCGTCAAAAAGCTCGCCGCCTGCCGCGCACGCCGCGAGGAAATGAAGGATTACGCAGACTAACCGAGCAGACAAACGCCCCGAAGCAGCTGCTTCGGGGCGTTTTGCACGTCAAAATGATGCTTTTTTGCAGCAGCGGGCCCAAAACATAAACCAGCGAAGCGTTTATGTTTTGGACAGGAGGAAACGGGCTCAGAGGATAAGAGGCTCCGCGCATGGCGCGGGGACTCGTTCCGTCGAGGCCGTTTCCGACGCGCCTCCGGCGGCCCATTCTTTTCCGCCTTGCCGGAAAAGAATGGGGAGAAAAGGGGCGCTGGGTTACGTTTGGTGCGTGCAGATTCGCCGCGCCCCCGGCCGGATGGCCGGGGGCGCGGTCTGGCAGGAACGGGCCTGGCCTGAGGGAAGCAGGACCGTGTGCTTATGCCTTTTCTGCGAGGGACTTTCTGTATTTTTCACTTTCCCAGCTGGCGATGAAGTGCTTTGCCGCTTCGCCCATTGTGGAGACGGTATAGCCGTTTTCGCGAATCGTATCCATGATGAACGTGACCGCCGTCAGCGTCTCCGCGACGACCTGCGCGTTTTTCTCCTTCATCCGCAGCAGCACCCTGCCGGTTTTGAAATCGACGGAGGCCTCGCCCTCGGCAGGCTCCGGCTTGTTTTCAAACAGCGTGCCGATCAGGAACACCATCTGGTCCGGGTACAGCGGAGCCTCGATCAGCGTCCGGTAATCATACCGGCCGCTCTGCAGCGCCTTCGTCAGCGCCGGTGCGTCGACCTCGTAAAGTCCGTCTGCAACGGGCTTTACTGCAACCTTCGGGAAGGAATCTCCCGCCTTGCCGAACTGGGCGGCCAGACGTTCGTTGGCGTCGGCGTTGATGCGGAGGCATTCGCCCGCGCTGTCGGAGTGGACGATGATGCCGTGGTTCTGCATCAGGATCACAGCCGGGACGCGGCCCGTCTTGTGTTCCACGCGTGCAAGCTCGCGTCGGATGGCGAACGTCAGATTCGCGCCGGGATCCGTATACGGTACCCAGCCCCAGCTGTAATCCGCACCGGCAAACGCCTTTTCCGCGATTTCACGGCAGGCGGTCGAGCAGCAGGCGAAGTTTGCGTAGACGCTGTGCGTGTGGCAGACAAATTTGCGCAGGATCGAATGGAAGCCCGCCTCCACCGATGGGCGCAGCGCGGTCAGGCCCTCAATCTGCTTCGTGTTTTCCTTTGCAAAGGCCGAGCCCTGCTTCTCCACGTCCGCAAGCTGCTCCGGCTCATTGCCGTAGTAGAACCGGCGCAGCGCCTCGTAATCCAGCACCGCATAGGCCGTCTCCGGCGTGATATCCGACAGGCAGTAGCCGGAGGCCTTGATGGCCATCAGGCCGCCCGCAAGCTTCGCGGACGTGTTGCCGCCGCCGCCCTGCACATAGTCGTTCCGTGCGCCCGCGCACTGCGACATACGGGAAAATGCCTCCAGATCCGCCGCATTCTCTTTGATAAAGGAATTCATATGGTACCTCCCTGTTATGGCTGCGGCCCGGCATTTTGCCGGGCCGCGCTGTGTTTCCTGCGTTTTCTCAGCCCATGGGCTGCGCGATGGTCGTCATGATCCCCAGTGCGCGCTGTCTGGCGTCGGCGCGGGAATACTGCACGGCGACCGGCTGCGTCGATTCGACGACGGCGGCATACGGCGTGTCCACCGGCACACCGGCGCCGTCTGCGGTCTTCGCCTCGTCCATGCGGATGTGGACGTTCCGGCGGGCCGGGCAGCGCTGCGGTGCAAGCTGCATGGGCTCGCGGTCTTCAAAATAGAGCGTGATGGTCAGCCCGGCGTCCTGATCGTTCGTGTTGAGCACGCAGATGGCCTCGTGGCTCTTGATGGGGCCTTCGATGCTTTCCGACGGATAGTACATATCCGAGATCAGCCAGCGGCTGTAAGTTGTTTCCTGCATAGTATCTCCTTATTTCGATTTGCTGTTCGCTTTTTTACGGAGCACGTCGACAATGACGGCGATGACAATGATGCTGCCGGTGACCATGCGCTGCGGGCCGGTCGGGATCAGCAGCAGGTTCATGCCGTTGGCAATGACGCCGATGAGCATCGTGCCGATGACCGTGCCGATGAGGCTGCCCTCGCCGCCGCTCATGGACGTGCCGCCGATGACGACAGCCGCGATGGCGTTCATTTCATAGCCCTCGGCGTTCGTCGGGACTGCCGAGTCCAAACGGGACGTCAGCAGCAGGGCTGCGATGCCGCAGCAGAAGCCGGAGAACGTGTACACGATCAGCTTGATGGCCTTGACGTTGATGCCGGAGAGCTTCGCGCACGATTCGTTGCCGCCGACCGCGTAGACATACCGGCCGATGCGTGTGAAGTGCAGCACGTAGTAGGCCAGAACGAACAGCGCGATCATGATCAGCAGCGCGACGAGCGGGATGCCCCGGACGCGGCCGGAGATTGCAAGGAAGCCTGCGGGCAGCGTATAGATCGGCTGGCCGGACGTGACCGTGTAGGACATGCCGCGCGCAAGCTCCATCATGCCGAGCGTCACGATAAACGGCGGCAGGTCAAGCCCTGCGATCAGCACGCCGTTGATGAGGCCGAGCACGCTGGCGCTCAGGACCGCGATGATAATGGCCGGAGCGACGGGGATGTTCCAGTTCTTCATCATGATGGCGACAAACATACCGGTCAGCGCAGTGATCGAGCCGACGGACAGGTCGATGCCGCCGATCAGGATGACGAAAGTCATGCCGATGGCAATGGTGAAGTTGATGGAGATCTGCTGCAGGATATTCAGCAGGTTGGTCTGCTTCAGAAAGGCCGGGGAAGCGATGGCCATAATGACGCACAGAACCAGGAAGGCAAGCAAAATGCCGAGAATATTCAGAGATTTGATACTGCTTTTGAGAGAACGTTTCATCTTTATTGTGTCCTTTCCTGCATCAGACAGCGGCGCTGCCGCCCGTAGCCAGATACATCAGTGATTCCTGCGTGAACTGTCCCTTGCGCTCCTCGCCGGTGATGGCGCCGCGGCACATGACGACAATCCGGTCGCAGATGCCCATAAGCTCCGTCATTTCCGAGGAGATCACGATCACGCATTTGCCTGCTGCGGCGATCTCGTTGATGATGTTGTATACCTCGACCTTCGCGCCGATGTCGATGCCGCGCGTCGGCTCGTCGAGGAACAGGACCTTCGCATCCGACATCAGCCACTTGGCCAGAACAATCTTCTGCTGGTTGCCGCCGGAAAGATTGACGACCTTCTGCCGCAGGGACGGCGTCTTGATGCGCATCTTTTCCACGTAGTCCTGACAGCTCTGCTGCTCCTTGCGGAGATTCAGCTTTCCGCTGCGCACGAAGTCGCGCAGCGCGACGATGGAGATATTCTCCTTGCAGTCGCGGCAGAGGATCAGGCCCTCTGTCTTGCGGTCCTCGGTGACAAAGCCGATGCCCGCGTTGATGGCGTCAAGCGGCTTGCGGATCACGGCCTCCTTGCCGTCGATGAACACGCGGCCTGCATCCTTCGGGTCGATACCGAAGATGGCCCGTGCCGTCTCCGTCCGGCCTGCGCCGACCAGACCGCAGATGCCGACGACCTCGCCCTTGCGGGCCTCGAAGCTGATATCGTTCAGGATGCCCTCGCGGCTGATCCCCTCCACACGGAAGCCGACCTCGCCGATGGGACAGTCGCGTTTGGGGAACTGCTCCTTCAGATCGTGTCCGACCATGCCGCGGATAAGATCGTCGATGGTGATATCGCTGACGTTCACGGTCGTGATCGTCCTGCCGTCGCGCATGATGGTGGCGCGGTCCGCAATCTCCATCGTTTCTTCCAGACGGTGCGAAATGTAAATGACGGCCACGCCCTCGGACTTCAGCTTTGCGATGGTCTTGAAGAGCTTTGCGGTTTCTTTATCGGTCAAAGGCGCGGATGGCTCGTCCATGACGATGACCTTGGCCTGATGATTCAATGCCTTTGCGATCTCGACCATCTGCTGCTGCGCGATGCCGAGACTGCTGATTTTGCTTCTGACGTTGATATCCACCTCAAGCGAGTCGATAATGGCCTGCGCATCGCTGTAGACGCGCTTCCAGTCGATGCACGCGGAGTTTTTCATCGGAAGCGAGCTGAGGAAGATGTTTTCCGCAACGCTCAGCTGCGGAACAAGATTGAGCTCCTGATAGATGATGCTGACGCCAAGCTCCTGCGCCTGTCTTGGCGAATTGATCTGGACGGGCTGGCCGTCAAAAATGATCTCGCCGACATCCTTCTTATATGCGCCGGACAGAATCTTCATAAGCGTGGATTTCCCTGCGCCGTTTTCGCCCAGCAGCGCGTGGACCTCGCCGCGCTCAATGCTGAGGCTGACGTTGTCGAGCGCCAGAACGCCCGGAAACTGCTTTGAGATGTCCCGCATTTTCAGTATTTCAGACAATTGGCATTCTCCTATCACACGATGGCGGAAATTTCGATTCAGCGGGGATATGCAGCGCATATCCCCGCTGGAGTATCAGAGTGAGCGATGCGGATTATTCAAAGGTTGCCAGATACGCGTCGACGTTGTCCTTGGTGATGACTTCCGTCTCAATCGTGAAGAACTTGTCAACAGTTTCGCCCTTGAGGATCTTGTCAATCATGTTGACGCACTCCTCGCCGGTCTTCAGACCGCCGATGGACAGCGTGCACATCAGATCGCCGGACTTGACAGCCTCCGCCGCGTTGGGGTTGCCGTCGAAGGAGAAGACGAGCTGCTTGCCGTTGGCCTGCTTGACAGCCTGCACAGCGCCGAGGCTCATTTCGTCGCAGAGGCCGAAGAAGGCGTCGATGTCAACGGACTGCATCATGTTGGCAGCCGCGTTCATGCCCTTTTCACGCTCCCAGTCGCCGCTCTGAGACGCGACAACGTGGATGTTGGGGTACTTCTCGGCAACACGGTCGGAGAAGCCGCCCATACGGGCCGTGGTGTGCTCGGAGGGCAGACCCTCGATGATGGCGACATTGGTTTCGGCGCCGTTCACGACCTCAGCCATGTAGTCGGCGACCTTCGCGCCGCCCTCACGCTGGTCATAGGTGACGTAGCAGTCGACCTTACCGTCGGCCAGCTCGTCCTGAACGTTGAACATGACGACGGGGATGCCGGCCTCGTTGGCCTTCTTGACAGCGGTGACGATGGCGTCGGTGTTGATGGCGCAGATGATGATGCCGTCAACGCCGCGGGCGATCATGTCCTCGACCAGCTGGACCTGAGAAGCGTAGTCGCTCTCGGAGTCGGGTGCGGAGACGAGCAGCTCATAGCCCAGAGCCTCTGCCTGCGGCTTCGCGCCGTTGATGCAGGATGCGTAGTACGGAGAGATCATGGCAGGGGGAAGGAATGCGATGGTTTTCTTTTCGGTGGATTCCGTGTTAGTCTCCGCGGTTTCCGCGGGCGCCGTGGTGGAGTCTGTCTTGGTGGTGCCTGCACATGCGGCCATAAGGAAGACCATGCACAGAGCAAGCATCAATGCGAGAACCTTTTTCATTTGTTTTTCCTCCTGATTTTATTAATGTACAGCCTCTGGCTGCTCATTACGGTGTGTTTTTCGCTTTGCGGTGTTTTTATTCTAGCATTCCAAAGCCCGTCAAAACTAGTAAAATGCGTTTTGAAGTTAGGTAATTCGTTTTTGGCATGTACAAAATCAAATGCGTATTTTGTGCAGATTGCCCGAATGCTGATGCCGTTTTACTGGATCAGGCAGCGGGTCGTACCCGTTGTCAGCAGCTCGCCGAACTGCTGCAGCAGCAGCTCCGGCGCCTTGATGTACGAATTGATCGTGTCGCCGCCGCGATGATTCGTCAGCGTGATGTTGTCGAGCGTGAGCAGCTTGTAGTCCTTCGGCAGCGGCTCCATCGGGAACACGTCGACCGCCGCGCCCATAATCCAGTGCTCCTTCAGCGCGGTATACAGCGCCTCCATATCGACCAGCACGGCGCGCGCCGTATTGATGAGCACGGCGGTGGGCTTCATCGCACGCAGCTCCTGCTCGCCGATGATCGGCGGGTCGCCCGCGCCGATGCGCCCGTGCAGGGTGACGAAATCACTGCGGCGCAGCAGCTCTTCCTTGCTGACCGGCTCGCAGCCTGCGGCTGTGACGGCCTCTGCCGGGACGAACGGGTCGCTGACCAGAATTTTCGCGCCGAAGACCTGCAGCCGCTCGGCGACCAGACGGCCGATGGTGCCGAAGCCGATAATGCCGACGTTCGAGCCGCGCAGCTCCGGAATAGCTGCGGAATTCGGATATTTTTCGATCCATGTGCCGCTGCGCAGACCACGGTCGGCGCGTGCGATATTTCTCGATTCCGCGATCATCAGGCCGATTGCGTATTCCGCGACGGCGATGGCGTTGTGCGCCGGGCAGTGGATTACGCTGACGCCGTGCTCATGTGCGGCCTTCAGGTCGATGTTTTCCACGCCGCCGCGTGCCGAGAGGATGTAGCGGAGCTTCGGCGCGGCCTCAAACACCTCGCGCGGGATTGTGAACAGATGGCTGAGAATGACCTCTGCGTCCTTCAGCCGCTCCAGCTCCTCCTGCGTGGGCAGGAACGCGCGGGAACCGCCCGTTTCCATTCTACGCACGACATTGCGGAGCTCGTCGCGCTTTTTTGTCACGTCCCAGTCAAACGAATCATACGCCGTGACCCACGATGCAGACCGGATCGTCTCATCGAAGACCGAGGCCGGGAGAAGAAGATCTCCAACTGCAACTGCTTTCATACTTGTCTGTCTCCCTTCCTGTTCAGCCGGTCGAAAGACCGCCGTTGACATTGATTTTTGCACCCGTGATATATCCGCCCTTGTCCGAGGCGAGGAACACGGTAAGCTCTGCGATATCCGCCGTGTCGCCGAAGCGTCCGAGCGGCGTGGACTGCAGCCATTGCGCCCGGCGTTCCGGGGTCGCATAGGCGAGCATTTCCGTGTCGATGCGTCCGGGCAGGATTGCGTTGACGGTGATGCCGTCGGGACCGAGCTCCTTTGCAAGGCAATAGGTCAGTCCGAGCAGCGCCGCCTTGGACGCGCCGTAGTGTGCGCCGTGCGCGGTGCCGTTGAGCGCCGCCTGCGACGAGAGGTTGATGATGCGTCCGTTTTTGCCGCTCTTTTTGAGATACGGTGCGGCTGCGCGGCAGGCATAGAACGCGCCGTCCAGATTGATGCGCATGACGCGCGACCAGTCTTCGTCGGTGATGTCCTCAATCAGCGCCTGCGGGAACACGCCTGCGCAGTTCACCAGAATGTCGATGCCGCCCTGCGTCTGCGCGGCCTGCGACACGAACCGTTCAACGTCAGCGGAGACGGAAACATCCGCCTGCACCGCGATGCAGCTGCGCCCCATCGCGAGAATTTCTTCCCGGAGCTGTTCCGCCTCTGCGGCGCTTTTCCGGTATGCCAGCGCGACGTCCGCGCCGTTTTTTGCCAGCAGCAGGCAGATCTCCCGGCCAATGCCTCTGGAGCCGCCTGTTACGACTGCTCTGCGTCCTTCCAATAACTGCATGCGTCAGTTTCCTCCTGCCCGATGAAAGCTCGGAAAATCCGGCTTGAGGTGCCGGTATGTGCTGCGGAACAGCTCGAATTTTTCCTGGTAGATTGGAATCCATGCCGCGACCGGATCGACCGTCTCGCGGATGCGGACCAGATTGGCCGCCGCCTCCCGGATGGAGGCAAATTCGCCCTCCGCGCAGCTCAGCACGGCAAGCATACCGCCCGGCGCACCGTGGCAGGACGCCGGAATTTCAATCGGCATTCCCACGACGGACGCTTTGATCTGCATCCAGATCCGGCTGTTGACCGAGCCGCCCACCGCGCGCAGCGTCCGCAGCTGCGCGCCGCTGGCTCTGGCCTCGGTGATGTTGTCCATGAGCGCGAAGGCCGCGCCCTCCTCGGCGGCTCTGATGATCTCCGCCTGCGTCGTTGCGCAGGTGATCCCCGCAAGCACGCCCTTCGCGTTCGTGTCCCAGATCGGGGCGCGTTCGCCTGCCAGATACGGCAGGAAGATCAGCGGGCTCGGCTCCGGGCACTGCGCAAGAATCTGCGCGTCGAGCTTTTTATAGATTGCCGGGTCCGCTCGGTCGCAGAACGTGTCGCGGTACCATTTGAGAACGCCGCCGGTCGTGCTCATGCAGCCGAGCAGCAGATGCTGCTCCGGGACGACGCTGTACATATATGTCAGATTCGGCGAGGTGTGCGGCCTGTCGGAGCCGACGAGCAGCACGGACGAGGTACCGGACATTTCGACCGCGACGCCGTCGGCGGTCACGCCGCCCTCAAGCGCTGCGGCGGCTCCGTCCACGGAGCCTGCCAGAACCTCGGCTCCGGCCCGCAGGCCGGTCTGCGCCGCGGCCTCCTGCGTGACCGTGCCGATCACATCGACCGGTTGGCTGACCGGCGGGAACAGCTCTGCCGGTACGCCGTAGGGCTGCAGCAGCTCGCTGCTCCAGCGGCGGTGCAGGACGTCATAGCACTGCGTAATGCTCGCGTGCGTGGCGTCGAGCGTGAAGCTTCCGGTGAGCCGGAGGTTCAGATAGCCGTTCGCCTGTAAAATCCATCTTGTTTTTTCATAAAGCGCGGGCTGGTTCTGCTTGAACCAGAGAAGCTCGCTGTAGACGTAGAACGGATCGGCCCGGTTGCCGGTGATCCGGTAGACTGCCTCATCGCCGATGGTGCGGCCCATGTCGGCGCACTGTGCGTCCGAGCGGCGGTCCATCCAGATCAGCGCGTT
>OIZX01001584.1_pt1 | contig 11461 bp, 8 predicted proteins | sample 1588621 | NCBI WGS metagenome assembly OIZX01 (sample SAMN03283276) | human gut metagenome | biome: human-associated habitat; material: feces | host: Homo sapiens | place: Peru | collected 2012
ACAGCCAGTGGAAGGTAGATGCAGGTAACTATCTCTTCAAGGTAGGTAGCGATGTGGAGAACATCAAGGGTACTGCTACATTGAAGGTATCTGAATATACTGAGAAGACAAGCAATGCCTGCGCTCCTAAGGTTCAGTTGAACTATCTGAAGCAGAATAAATAATTTTTTCCGCAATTAAGGATTGTGTGTTAATAAGAAAGCCTATCACTTGATTGATTGTCAAGTGATAGGCTTTTTACTAATTATGAATCTCATTTCCATCAACGACTAAGTTTACTTTGGCGTTGGATGGTATTTTCGGTTTAACCTTGATAAAGTAACATAAAGGTAATGCCATTTGAACGCTCATGCCGCATTCACAGTAAACAGTAATATTATTGTTGTCTTCTGTATATTCTATTTTCTGAGGTTTGATGCTTGTATAATAACAATATGAAATTATACTATAATTTGAAAAGTCGCCTTCAAGTTCCTTGTTTAGGGTACTTTCCCAGGTGACCAGGTATTGTTGTATGTAATTCTTCAACTCTTCCTTGCTGTTAATAACAGTTCGTGGTAGATCTAAATCCCTGTGGTGGGTCGTTTCGTACACCTCTGTAATTCTGTAATCTTCTTCATCACTGCTACAACTTGTCAGACAAAAAATGGCAATGATTGCGAAAAGTGTGGATAATGTTCGTTTCATATGCTTTGTTATTTAAAAAATTACTGCAAATATATCATTTATTTCATAAGAATGTATCTTTTTTTTGATGTTTTTTAAGGGAAATTATATTTTTATTTCTAATTAAGCGTTTGTATATTAAGAAGTTTAGACGTATATTGCTTTAAAACTACGTCAAAAGACATAACCTTGTCTCTTATCCTCAAAAGCAAAGAACTCCCATCTCTGAAAAGAGACGGGAGTTCTTGTTTAAAAGGAATACTGGGCGGAAATCATCAGTTCGCGAGGGCGAAGCTGATAGCTGTCGGTCAATGTACTGATGCCGCTATAGATGGTTTCCATATAGTTCTTCTTGTTGAAAAGGTTTCGAAGCTCTGCTGAAAGGCGGAGCTTTTTCATTCTCCATACTGCCGAGGCATCGCCAAGGAGGGTGTTTAGGTGGTTGCCCTCTTGCAGTTCATTGCGATAATGTACGAGCGAGAAGGAGAGGTCCACATGGCTGATGGTAGCGGTGGCAGATACGCTTTGACGCCAATTAAATAACGATGACTTCGCCATTTTTTGACGTTTCGAGTTGTAAAAAGAGAATTCTCCCTCATAGCTAAAGGCACACCAGGACGGCGAGAAGTCGATGCTAGGCTTCATAGTATAGTTGTCGGCGGTGTAGCTGATGGCTTTGCCGCTGCTGTATTGCTCACCCTTGCTGTAGTTGTAACTGCCCTCCAGGCGGGTCTTCAGATGAAGGTCGTAGAAACCCTTGGAGATATAGAGCGAACCTCCGATGTTGTTGCTCTTGCTGTCCTGCTTATATAATGAGGTATAGTATTTGCCATCCTCGATGCGTAGGTCGGATGCCGTGTTCATCCAGTTTTTGCTGGCATTGACCGATGCGCTGAAGAAGATTTCCTTGATAGGGCGCTTGTAGTCGTAACTCAACTTGCCATAAAGAGAACGAGTTATCGGAATGATGTCGCTCGAAGTGTACCAAGAGCGATAACTTTTGCGATATTGCTTTATGGCGTAGTTGGTGGCATTGCCTGTTCCGGTACTGTATCCTGTGTAGATAGTCAACTCTCTACGGAAATCCAATTTCTTATATAAGTAAAGGTAGGGTGATATGGTAAGTAGAGTTTTCTGTGGATAGGTGAAGCGTTCCCAGATGAAATCGGGAGAGAACGACATACGGAACGTCTCGGTCTTGTATTGCCAGTAAGGGGTGAACTTCCCTGTGATGTTAAGGCTGTTTTGACCGATTTCATCGTGACTATTTTCGATGAATCCGTTGTTTTTGCTGATTTCATCGCTTCTTTCCTGATATTTTGCATAGATGTTGTTGAGGTCGATACTCATTCTATATTCCTGCGTCCAGTGGAAGCGATTCCTCATCCACTGTAAGGCGTGGGCAGTATGCCAAAGGTTGGTGCGGATACGATTGCGGTCGTCATTAACGTAAAGGTCTGCCACACCATGGTGATAGTCGGCTGTGCTGCGCCAAGAGAGTTGGCTCTTCTTGAAGACGAAGAGGCGGTAGATACTTGCCGAGAGGTCGAGCTTTGGGATGCGGACACGTTGGGTAAGCGTGTCGTTGATGTTTGACAAACCATCGCTTTGTGCTGCGCTGAGGCTGATGCTCTCGTTGCCATAATGCTCAGCCTTGTTTACCTTGTTCTCCCATTGCAGATTGAAGGCATCGCTGATCATCGTCTTGTGGTTGTGCTCCGTGGTAACTGTGGGAGCTTCGCCGCCGAGGTCGTAGATACTCATGTTCTCTCGCTCTTGTCTGGTTACCGTACGAAGATAGTTGGCTTCTATGCGAGTCTCTGCATCGTCCTTGTTCTTCTTGATATGGTTGATGGAGTATTTTTGCGAGGTGTTGAAGCGCAGGCGTTCTTCGTCGATAGGAGCGTCAAGCGATGGCACCGATACCCATGATGGAAGGGAGGCAGGAGCCAGACGATTGCTGTAAGATGCGAGTTGGTTAAGTGAATAGCCTAGATTCTTGCCTGTTCTGTCGTATTCTGCATCATACATCATCTGTTTCTTCTTGCCAATTTGCATGATATTGATGCTTCCGCCTACGTGGGACGGATGCCCTACGAGCATGTAAGGCTTGAGGGTGGGCATCAGTTTGTCGCGGGCACTATCTTTCAAGGCGATATTCATCGCTACATTATCCGTAAAGGTCTTGTTCTGGAGCGCCTTGATAGGCTGGTCATGCTCGATGACTTCGGCCTTTTTTACGTCTTTTGCCTTGATATTCTCTTCTAGTTGGTTATATTTGCCACCGGTCAGGTCGAGACCTTCTACTGTGAATCGGTTGATAGGCTTACCATTGTAGTTGATACGGCCATTCTTCTCTATATCCACGCCCGGCAGCTTTTTCAGTACATCTTTCAGGGAGTTATCTCGTTCGTTGGCAAAGCGGGTGAGATCGAAAGAAATGGTATCCCGACCCGTGATGCGAGAGCCTTTTACTTGTACTTCCTTCAAGACAAAAGCTGTTGAAGCCATACTGATGATGGTTTCTTTTCCCGATGAAATCGATACTTTTGTCTTTTTATACCCCATAAACGTGGCCTGCAGTTTGTCGTTGGCTTGCTTTTCGGTGATAGGGAGCACGAAGGTTCCGTCCTCCTTTGTTCTTGTAAACTTCAAGGGCTTTCCATTGCGGAGCAGCGTGATGGAGACGTTGGCTAGACGGTTATGGGTCAATGAATCTTCTACATAACCATGAATCCCGGTAGCTGTGTTGTCGTCATCGAGTAAGATAGGAGTGTTTCTCTTGCTCTGCATCGCCATTGGGATGCAGAACAAGAGAAAGAAAGTGATGAAACCGATAATTATTTTCTTCATTTATTATTGTAGTTCAATCGGATTGAAGACATTCTTCTTATTCATGAATTTCTTCATGTCAATTGGGTTGCCCTTTTCGTCCTGTATTTTTATGTTCTTGATGTTTAATGTTTCCAACACCATTCCAGGCGTAAACTTCTCTTTGAATTCTCTGAGGTCTTTTTGGCTGATCTCTTCTCTCTTAGCCTTGGGGAACGTGATAGGTGTTGGTGCTGTCAACGTACTCATGCCGATGGCTGTGAATGAATATTCTTTGTTTTCATCGTATGCTTTTAGTGTCAAGCCCGGCAGTCCAATCAGCTTCCAAGGACCTTCTGGCAAAGGAATGTCTTCGGCGTACCATGCATACCAAGTTCTTCCCTTGAAGTTGGTCTTGGCTAGTTGGCAATGATAGCCGATGATGGTTGTTGTGCTGTCGGGGATGAGTTGCCAGTCGGGGGTCTCCACGTTCTCTGTGCATTGGTAATCTGTAGTGCCGACAGATTCTAATTGGATGGATTTGCCTGTAGTTGGATAGTTCTTGTAATAGGAGAACGGGAATCTTCCACCTTTAGGTAAATCGGAGAAGTCGAAATTGCCAGTCTTGGCTTTTTCGTTCATGAGTGAATCCTTTATCTGTTTCGTTCTATCATAGAAGCTGGCCGCCTTTTCGCCAATGTCAAGGCGCATCTCGCTATCTTTGTAGATGAAGGGTTTGATGGAAGGATTGTTCACCCATTTCCCCTCATAGGTAATGCGATACTTGGCGTTGTCGATGTTCTCGACTTCCTCCTTACTGTTTCCCGAGATAGAGCTCACAGTGACATTTGTGACTTGTGCTTTTGTTGTAGCACTTCCCATAAAGAGCAAGGTTGCTAAAGCTAAGATGATTTTCTTCATAATTCTGTCTTTATCTGTTAATCTGCGTGCAAAGTTACACTTTTTGTGGCACTCTGCAAAAAAACACAGCTATTTATAGCTTTTTAATAGACGTTGAAATTAGCGAAGAGTAAACCAAAAAGTTTCCACTTTTAGTTTTACATTCCTTTTAGTTGCTCCTTTACTTTCGCTGTAAGTTTAGTTTTTTCCTTTTCATCCTTCAGCTTATCAGCTTTTGCCAAGAACATCTGGAGATAGAGTTTGGCCTGTGGCTTCATCTTGGCTCCGATATACATTTGCGCAGCATTGTAATAGTTGTGAGGATCGTCCTCGTCATCATATTCGATGCACTGGGCGAAGGCATGGCCTGCATTCTCGTATTCCAACTTATAGTAATAAAGCTCAGCAAGTTGCTGGTTTACATATAGTCCACGACTGCGAGGGTAAGCTACGGTTATGGACCGTTCCAGGTTGATGATGGCATGTCTTGCCAGGGTTTCTTTTTCCACGATGTTCTTGGTCTGTTCGGAAAGTTTCTTGCAAGTCATGCCCAAGTAGAAGAGACTGTTCATATTTGGGTTGTCTTTCTTCATCTCTGCCGCCTTGTTCAGATAGGTATAGGCTTCTCGGTACTTTTCCAAGTTATAATAGCACAATCCTATGACGAGGTTAGACTCAAAATTGTCGAATCCATCGGCTATAAGCTTCTTGTATCTAGGGATGGCTTGCTCGTATCTAAGCTGTAAATAGAGCGAATAGGCAAGCTCCTTGTTGATGAGAAGATTTGTGGAGTCACGTTTTTCAACATACGACAAGGCGAATGCTGAAACGCTTTCAGGCTCCCCATGGTTGTTCCATTGCTGAAGTAGGGTGGCAAATACCTCCCCGTCGTATGGGTATTTGCCAAATATCTTCATACCATATAATCCTACCTTATTTTTATCGCCAAGATTAAGATAGGAATAGAACATCATGCGCAAGTCTTCATGGTTGAGACTGTCGTTAGGAATGCTATCCATGCAGGCGATGCACTTCTTGTTGTCGCCACGAAGACGATAGCAAGAAGCGAGCTTTCTGAGAACATTCAAATCGTGTGGATGCTCATTGATATATTGCTGGTAATAGGTGATGGCATGGTACGAGTCATGCTCGTTCATGCAACTGTCGCCCTGCAGTATCAAGTGTTGGATGGGAGTCTGCTCTTTTTGGGCTGATATTCCGATGATTCCAAGGAATACCAAACAAGTGATTAACCAATATTTTTTCATACTTATGTTGTCCGTTTGTTGTTATGATGTAGAATACAATCAGTTAATCGAGCTGGAGTTACTCCAGCTCGATAGGGTTGCCCTTGTTGCTTCGGTTTAGAGCCTTGATGGCACCTTCGGGTAATTTCTTAAACGTAAATCCAGTTTTTCTCGCTGTTGCTTTGAGTGCTTCTGCGCCATCAAATTTATGCTTAGCCTCTCTTAACTCTTTCTGTGTTACTTTCTCTCTTGCCTTTTCCGTGAAAGTTATGCTTTTGGTCCCATTCAATGTGCTCATACCGATAGCATTGAATATGTATTGTTTGTTCTGGTCGTAAGCAAGTAGAACAAGACCAGGCAGTCCGGAAATTTTCCAAGGTCCTTCGCTTATAGGTATGTCTTCTGAGTACCAGGCATACCAGGTTCTGCCTTTGAAGAGTGCTTTTGCCAACAGGCATCTATAGCCAATGATGGTAGTTGTGCTATCTGGGATAAGCTGCCAGTTTGGCACCTCTAATTGTTCTGTACATTGGTAATAGTTACCAAGGACTTTATCCAGTAAAGTGGTTTGCCCCTTTGATGGATAGTTCTTGTAGAATTCCCAATGGATTCTGCCACCTCTAGGAATTTTACTCATGTCATATTGCCCCGTCTTAGCTTGTTCATCCATGATAGAATCGGATATTTGCTTGGTTCTATCATAGAAATGAGTTGTCTTGCTACCGATGTCCAGTCGCATTTCGCTCTCCCAATAGTTGTAGGGAACTGTTGTGGTATCTGGTACCATTTTCCCATTGTAGGTGATGCGATAGTTTACCTTGTCAATATTGACCACTTTCTCATTTTTATTGCCTTTCTGAGCATTCAAGCTGCATACTGTGAGTATGGCTGCTAATAATAATGTTATTCTTCTCATAGTCGTTTGATGTTTAGAATTTCGGATGCAAAGGTAATACAAATGATAGAGATAACCAAATCGGAATTACATACCAGTGAGTGCAGATGTGTTGATAGCGAGAGAGTTACGATTAGGAAAAACTTAAAATACAAGCTTTTTGTAATGCTTCGATAACTTAATGGAGCATAGCGGAAAAATGATGGGAGTGCTTATCTGATGATGTCATCGAACGACTCTGCTCCAGTGTCACTCTTGATTCTCGACTTTCTTACCCTGATATTCGAGAGAGAGTATTGCAATATTTGCATTACTTCCTCATCGCTCTTGCCGATATGGTAGAGGATGCAGAAGAGGCTTTGTGATGGATTCAAGTCGTAGTTCTCCAATCGTTCGCTATACTTCTCGTCTATCACCTTGAAGCTGGCGAGAAGTTGTCGGATGCCTTGCTTACCTATCTGGCTGATGTTTTGATTTTGTATCGTCATCGAATAATACACCAAGCCTTGGCTGATGTCTGTGAGCTCGGTAATTTGAGCCTTGTATTCCTCGATGTCCTTGTCACGGCGTTTCAGTTTGCGAAGCTGGGTGGTGATTTCGTGGTTTAATCGTTCGCATTGCTCCGATAACGAAGAGTTCTCCACATCTTTTAACTGGTGCAGTGACTCATGCAAGTTCTTAATAGTTTGGTGAGCCTTTCGGATTCTGGAAATGGAGAGGTAAGTCATCGTCAAGAGAATGATGAGCACGATGATGATTCCTACAAATATATAGGTCTTAACCTTTTCATAGCGATAACGAGTGTTTCCACCCTCGTACATCAGTTTTACTTGATTTTCCTTTCCTGAGTTTTCGTCTTTGACAAGCAAAGGAGCTTCTTGTCGTAATTCGTGGGCAACACGGTTTGCCATAAGCGTATCTCCTTTTTGTAGGGAGAGGAAATATAAGGGGAGATAATACTTATATCCTAAAGCAAAGAAATAGGATCCCCATGAGTTTAGGCGTTCTTGATCTATTCTATAGTTTTCTTTGATATGCTGCATGGCGAAGGCATGGGTTTCCTTGCTGTTTCTTGTGAGCAAGCGATAGAAATCGATGTTGTTGTCGTATTTTACTCCGAAATTGTCTTGCGCTTTCTTTGCATAGCTTATCAAGATGGAATCAGGCACATTGCCCCTGTCCATCAAGGCTTGGAAGTAATGATAGTACATGGGGCCCAAGGTACTGTCCTTGTTCTCTTTGATTTGATTGGCTACTTCGAAAGCTTGGTTGGCAAGTTCCTGATCTTGGTTGTTGATGCTGCGATAGAGTAGTGCCCAGGCACGGTAGCGGATATTGTTGGTTTGGCGAGCCTCGTCTTCTAACTCTACGGTGTAAATGTTTTGGTGGGTAATGCGACACAATATGTCGTACATATCCAGCTTCTCCTTTTCTCTCATGTTGCTATCGTAGGCGATGGCCTGTGAGAACCATTTGATGGCTTTTGCGGTATCTCGATAGTTGTTGAGTATCGAGGCTCCCTTATAATATAAGGAACGTGCAAGAAGGGGTTCATCCTTTTCGTTCACGAAGATGTTGATGGCATCGTCTATGTCGTTTTCTTTATAAATGTAACCATTGAGCTGATACTCTATCTTGGCTGTTAAGAGCTTATAGTAGCCTTTGTTGTCGTTGCTGTCAGCACGAGAGAGGAATACCTTGGCTTGTGCTGGGTATTCGTCGGCAAGGTCGTCTATCTCAGGGAAGGATAGGCGATATCCTGAGTCCATACAACTGGCGAGAATGGCTAGCTGCATGATAGTGAACAGAAATATGATGATTTTCTTGCTTGTATAAATCATATTGTTATCGTCAAATTATCAACTTTACATTTGTTGTTTCAGAAATCTTTTTGCAAAAGTACAATAAATTGTCGATAAGAACAAGAAAATAAGCTTTCTATTTCAGATTTTTGTAGAAACTCGCAAAAATCTGAAATGGAAAGCCTTTGAGATGTCCCTATCGCTCGATTGGATTGAATACACGTTTCCTTGCTTTTGGTTTGATAGGTTTTCCATTCTCATCTGTCCATTTTTCATCTCTTAGTATCTCGCTTCCATCGTCTCTCAGCTTGATTTTGGTGAGGTCAGACTGGGAAACTTTCTCTGCCTCTTCTGGCTTGGTGTATTTGAGAGTCTCTTTGCCTTTCAGGTCTTCCAGTCCGATGGCGTTGAGATAGAATTGTTGCTGTGAATCGTAGGCACGGAGTATGAGACCAGGCAGACCGCAGAGCTTCCAAGGACCTTCTGACACAGGGATATCCTCAGCATACCAAGCTAACCAAGTCCTTCCCTTGAAGTTGGTCTTGGCGAGTTGGCAATGATAGCCGATGATGGTTGTAGTGCTGTCTGGGATGAGTTGCCAATCAGGAGTCTCGGCCTTTTCGATGCAGTGATAGGTTCTCAAAGCCCACGATTCTTGAAATAGGGTCTGACCGTTCTTTGGGTAGTTCTTGAGGAATTCAAAGTCCATGCATTTTACCGGCTTGGCTTTTCTTAGGTCAATGACACCGCCAGAAAGCATCATTTGTAAGACTTGCTGTCCCCATTGCTCCTTGGACTGGTTATAGAAGTGAGTGATGTTGCTACCGATGTCGAGTCGCATCTGTGCCTTGCGATAGATATACGGCATTTCTGTGGTGTCGTTCACCTGTTTTGCATCGTAGGTGATGCGATACTTCACTTGGTCGAGGGTGAGCGTGTCCACGCCCGATCTCATCTGTGCTTTTGCGGTCAGGCTGCCTAAGGCGAGGAAGGCTGCGAAAATCAATGTAAGTTTCTTCATGTTCTCTATTTATTTTTTGATGCTTATTTACGAGTAAGACGCAGAGATAGGGAAAAGGTAAACAGAATAATGACGGTTTGCAAGATGCCGGCATTCTGCTACTTTGATACTTCGTCAGGAGTAATTGTCAAGTAAATAAAGCAAAAAGACTGGATGAAGAAAAAGAAAGTATTATCAACTCTCATCTTTTTAGAAAGGTGGGAGTTTTTTTATCTTAATTTATTTTGTCCTTCACCTATTTTGTTGTAACTTTGCAGGCAGAAATTCGAATTTAAATTATTTTATGTAATTATGGCAAAAAAAGCTCTTTTAATGATTCTCGACGGATGGGGAATCGGTAAGCATGATAAGGGTGATGTTATCTTCAAGACTCCAACTCCTTATCTCGATTATTTGACAGCAGTTTCAGCACATTCTACTCTCCAGACTTGTGGCGAGGACGTTGGTCTTCCTAACGGTCAGATGGGTAACTCTGAGGTAGGTCACCTCAACATCGGTGCAGGTCGTGTGGTATATCAGGACCTCGTTAAGATCAACAAGGCTTGCGAGAGCGGTGACATCTTGAAGAATCAGGAGATCATCAACGCTTACAGCTATGCTCAGAAGACAGGTAAGAAGCTCCACTTGATGGGCTTGACTTCTACCGGTGGTGTTCACTCTTCTTTGGATCACCTCTTCAAGTTGATTGAGATTGGTAAGGAATATGGTTTGAAGGAGACATACGTTCACTGCTTCATGGATGGCCGTGATACAGACCCTAAGAGCGGTAAGGGCTTCATTGAGGAGGTTCAGGCTTGCTGCGACAAGAACGGTGCACACATCGCAAGCATCGTAGGTCGTTTCTATGCTATGGACCGTGACAAGCGCTGGAACCGTGTGAAGGAAGCATACGACTTGCTCGTTGAGGGTAAGGGTAAGCAGGCTGACGATATGGTGAAGGCAATGCAGGAGAGCTATGATGAGGACGTAACTGACGAGTTCATCAAGCCAATCAATAACTCAAAGGTTGACGGTACTATCCAGGAGGGTGATGTTGTTATCTTCATCAACTACCGTAACGACCGTGCCAAGGAGTTGACACAGGTATTGACTCAGCAGGATATGCCAGAGGAAGGCATGCACACCATCAAGGACTTGCAGTACTACTGCATGACTCCATACGATGCAAGCTTCCAGGGCGTTCACATCCTCTTCCCTAAGGAGAACGTAATGAACACTCTCGGCGAGTACTTGAGCGCACAGGGCAAGAAGCAGCTCCACACTGCAGAGACAGAGAAATATGCTCACGTAACATTCTTCTTCAATGGTGGAGTAGAAGAGCCGAATGAGGGAGAGGACAGAATCCTTGTGAAATCTCCTAAGGTTGCTACTTATGACCTGAAACCGGAAATGAGCGCTTACGAAGTATGCGACAAGCTCGTTGGAGCAATTAAGTCCGAGAACTATGATGTGATCGTGATCAACTTCGCAAACCCTGACATGGTAGGACATACAGGTGTTCAGGAAGCTGCAATCAAGGCTGTAGAAGCAGTTGACGAGTGCGTAGGAAAGGCAGTAGAGGCTCTGAAAGAAGTTGACGGACAGATGTTTATCTGTGCTGACCACGGAAATGCAGAGCAGCTGATCGACGAGGAGACAGGAGAGCCATTCACAGCTCATACAACAAATCCGGTACCGTTTATCCTTGTAAATGCTGATCCGGCTTACAAATTAAGAGAAGGCGGATGCCTGGCAGACATCGCTCCGACACTGATCGAGCTGATGGGAATGCAGCAGCCTGCTGAGATGACAGGAAAATCTCTGTTAGTGAAATAATTTATGGTCATTGAATTAAGATAGAAGTGAAAAGGGAAAGCTATTGACTGCGATAACAACAATGCTTGTTTTAGTTTATCGTAATTGATAGCTTTCCTTTTCCCTATAGATTACTGTTCAAAGTAGTTGTGCACAGCAATGTCTATGGTTCAGAGAAGAAAGGAAAAGTCATGCGTGAAAGATTGACAAAAAACGATGTGGAAAAGATTCAGGCAGAGATTGAGCATCGAAAATTGGTAGAACGTAAAGAACTGATCGAAGCAGTGAAAGAAGCAAGATCTCATGGAGACTTGAGTGAGAACTT
>OIZX01001586.1_pt1 | contig 11456 bp, 10 predicted proteins | sample 1588621 | NCBI WGS metagenome assembly OIZX01 (sample SAMN03283276) | human gut metagenome | biome: human-associated habitat; material: feces | host: Homo sapiens | place: Peru | collected 2012
TATCCCTGGCGTATTCGCCGGTGGAGACTGTGCATCCGGACCTGCTTCTGTAATCAAAGCAATCGCCGCTTCAAAGGTTGTTGCAGCCAATATCGATGAATATCTGGGTTACCACCATGTAGTACCCTGTGATGTGGAGATCCCGCCGGTATCCTACGAGGACAAGGAACCCTGCGGACGGATCCAGCTGAGTGAAAAGGAAGCTGGAGAGCGCAAGACGAATTTCGATGCATTTGAATGCGGCATGACGAAGCAGGAAGCCTGCCAGGAAGCGGGCAGATGCTTACGCTGCGATAAATACGGCTACGGAAGCTTAAAGGGCGGCCGAGCTGCCATCTGGTAAAAAGAGGAGCAAACAATGGGCGAGAAAATGATAAACCTTACAATAGACGGCGTGCAGCTGCAGGTCCCGGAGGGAACCAGCGTCATGAGCGCGGCAGCAGGCGTGGGAATCGAAGTACCGCATCTGTGCTTTTTAAAAGACATCAATGAGATCAGTGCCTGCAAGGTCTGCGTGGTGGAAGTGCAGGGAAAAAGCAAGCTGATCACAGCCTGCAACAGCCCGGTGGAAGAGGGAATGGTAGTGTATACCAATTCTCCGAAGGTACGCCGTGTGCGCAAGACAAATGTGGAACTGATCCTGTCCCAGCATGATTGTCACTGTGCCACCTGTGTCAGAAGCCGTAACTGTAATTTACAGCAGATTTCCAACGATCTGGGAATTCTGGAAGTACCTTTTACCGAGGAGGTTCCCGAGACACCCTGGGATCATTCTTTCCCTCTGATCCGGGATTCCAGAAAATGTATTAAATGTATGCGCTGTGTACAGATCTGCGATAAAGTCCAGGCCATGCATGTCTGGGATGTACAGAACACCGGATCCCGTACCACAGTAGATGTGGCGGATAATAAGACCATCGATTGCTCCGACTGTACACTGTGTGGACAGTGTATTACCCATTGTCCTACCGGAGCATTGCGGGAACGAGACGATACATACAAGGCTTTCGAGGCACTGGCGGATCCCGAGAAGGTCACAGTAGTCCAGGTGGCACCGGCGGTAAGAACCGCATGGGGAGAGGAACTGGGACTGAATGCGGAGGAAGCTTCCGAGGGCAAAATGGTGGCAGCGCTGAAGCGCATCGGTTTTGACTATGTATTTGATACCAACTTCGCAGCGGATCTGACGATTATGGAAGAGGGAAACGAACTGCTGGAGCGGCTGGACAATTCCCGGAAATACGCATGGCCCATGTTTACCTCCTGCTGTCCCGGCTGGGTAAGCTTCGTGTCCAAGAAGTATCCGGAGTATCTGCGGAATTTGTCCACGGCAAAATCCCCCCAGCAGATGTTTGGTGCCATGGCGAAGACTTATTTTGCACAGAAGAAAGGGATTGATCCCAATAATATCTGCTGTATCTCCATCATGCCCTGCGTATCCAAGAAGAGCGAGTGCGCCCTGCCCACCATGAAGGACGCCTGCGGCGATCCGGACGTGGACGTGGTGCTGACCACCCGGGAGATCGTCCGTATGTTCCGGGGCGAGCAGATCAACCCAGCCGTTCTGCCGGAGACGGAGTTCGACAGCCCTCTGGGCAGCGGCACGGGTGCGGCCGTGGTGTTCGGCGCTACCGGCGGCGTGATGGATGCCGCCCTCCGCAGCGCCTATTACCTGGTCACGGGAAAGAACCCCGATCCGGACGCCTTCAAGGCCGTCCGCGGCATGGAGGGCTGGAAGGAGGCCACCTTTACCATCCCCGGTGCAGGCGATGTCCGCGTGGCCGTGGTCAGCGGGCTGGGCAACACCCGGAAGCTGATGAACGCCATCGATGAATGTCAGGTGGCCTACGATTTTGTGGAGGTCATGGCCTGTCCCGGCGGCTGTGCCGGCGGCGGCGGACAGCCCATCCACGATGAGGCCGAGCCCGCCGCCTACCGGGGCGACGTGCTGTGGAGCATCGATAAGAGCATGGCCGTCCGCTTCTCCCACGAGAACGAGGACGTGAAGGCCCTCTATCGCGAGTACCTGAAGGCACCTTTGGGCGAGAAGTCCCATCATCTGCTCCATACCGATCATCACGGCTGGCAGATGCCCGGACGATCCGGAGAATAACGCATAAAAAGAAACCGCCGTGAGGCGGTTTCTTTTTATGCGTTTTACTCAGCAGTCTCCGCCGGTGCATCGGCGGTCTTTTCCACGCTGCTGGCGGTGAGGATGCTGCCCTGTCCCTCACTGAACCGCACCGTCACCGTGTCGCCGGTGTTCAGGATCACCGCCTCCGGCTGTGCCGCCGCGGAGATGGTGTAGTACACGTCGCTGCCCCGCAGCCGCAGGTAGAACACGGTGTTGCCGTTGACCACCGCCGAGCGCAGGTCGTCGATGACGCCGGTGATCTCGCCGCTGGCCGTCTCCGGCAGGGAGCTGTCGTCGCTGTCGATGAGATCATTGTGCAGCAGCATCTGCCGGTAGTTGCTCTCGCACTCCGCCACCGTGCCGCCGGTGGCCACGATCTGATACTGGCCCACGTTGACCATGGCGTACATCTTCACCAGCGCCGCATCGTCCTTCAGCGCCATGAAATAGGTGGGCTGCTGGGCGATGTTCAGCAGCAGGGGGAACGTGGCCTTGTACTTCATCTGCTGCACCTGGCCTTCAGCGCTGTCCATGGCGGAGTATTCCTTCGCGCCGGCGATCTGGTAGAACCGGGTCTCCTTCGTCCGCTGGTTGGACAGGATGAAGCCGATGTTGGACTCGTCGGACACCACCGACGTGACGCCGGTGTACATATACACGTCGTCGTCAATGGCGATATAGTTGTAGCCCTCCGTGGTGATGGTCACGCCCCGCTGGCCGAAGATGGAGTTGAGAAAGCCGTTGATATACGCGCCGTGGTAGTCGTACTGATCCATGATCAGCTCCGCCGTGAACACGTGGTCCACCCAACTTGGCACGTCGCCGGTCTTGTAGTAGGCCGTCTCGCCGGTGACGGCGTTCACCAGCACCGCGCCGATGATGTCCCGCCCGCCGAACAGGCCGATGGTGTGGCTCAGGCGGGGGCAGACCCACCAGGGATCGCCGTTTTCGTCGATCTCAAAGGCCGGGTCGTCGAACATATAGGTGGGGTAGCGGAAGCGCAGGTGGCGGTTCAGATTGCGGCTGAAATGCTCCGCCGTGGTGTAGCGGATGCCCTCGTCCAGCCGCACCATCTCCACATTCTGCGTCACCATGTCGATGAGCAGATAGGCAGGCAGACCCTCGCTGCGGTTGTTCAGCCACTTGATGATGTCGCCGTACCGCAGGGGCGTCACCCGGACGGGGCGGCCCTGATAGTTGATCTGGGTGTAATCGTCCGCCACCTCAAACTGGGACACCATGTCCGCCAGCTCGCCCAGCTTGCGGTTGCCCAGCTTCATGGCCGACTCCGCGTCCAGCATGGGGATCTGGTCGTAGCTGATCTCCTCCACCTCGGCGGCGAAGTCGCCGTCCTCCACCGTCAGCAGGTCGCGGTACGCGCCGGCGCGGAACAGCTGCCAGCCTGCGATGCTGCCCACCAGTGCCGTGGCCGCCAGCGCGACAGCCACGATCAGCGGCACGGCACACTGCTTTTTCAGAAAACCGAAATAGCCCTTTGCGCCCGTGCCCTGAAATCCGGAGGTCAGCACGGCGCAGCCGCCGTACACGGCACAGACCAGCAGCACGAAGATATAGAACTCCTCGCTTTTGAGATTGATGGGCGGCAGCACCACATAGTAGTACACAGCCGCGAACACCAGCGTTACCGCGATGTTCAGCAGCGTCCGGCCCAGCGGCGTGCCCACCGCCTTCCGCTCACGGGGCTGCCGCGGCTCGCGACTGCGGCCGAAGCCCTGAAAATTGGGGTCGTTCCAGTTGATATTCATACAACGCTCCTTTCTCCGCGTTAAAAAATCGTATGTGCAGTATACCCTAAAAGTGCCGCCATGTAAAGAGGGCCTCCCGGAAATGGGAGGCCCTTGCATATTACATCTTCTCCGGCGCGGAGCAGCCGATGAGCGTCATGCCGTTTTTCAGCACCGCCCGGGCGGTGTCCGCCAGCTTCAGCCGGGCCAGCAGCACGTTCTCTGCCTCGCCCTTGATGCGGCAGGCGTTGTAGAACTTGTGGAACGCGGCGGCCAGCTCGCTGAGATAGCGATTGATAAAGCTGGGATCGTAGTCCCGGGCCGCCAGCAGCACCACCGCCGGGTACTGGGCCAGCTGCTTGATCAGGGCCTTCTCCTCCTCGCCGGTCAGCACCGACAGATCGGCCTCCGCCGCCTTGGGCACAGCATAGCCCTCCGCCGCCAGGTTCTTCAGCAGCGTGCAGATGCGGGCGTGGGCGTACTGGACGTAGTACACCGGGTTCTCGCTGTCCTCCCGGACGGCCAGACCCAAATCGAACTCCATCTGCGTCTCCGGCTTGGCGTTGAAGAAGTACCGGCAGGCGTCCACCGGGATCTCGTCCAGCAGGTCGGTGAGGCTGATGGCCTTGCCGGTGCGCTTGGACATACGCACCACCTCACCGTCCCGCACCAGCTTCACCAGCTGCATCAGCACGATGTCCAGCCGGTGCTGGCCGTCCAGGCCCAGGGCGTCCATCGCGCCCTTCAGCCGGGCCACATGGCCGTGGTGATCCGCGCCCCAGATGTTGATGACCTTGTCAAAGCCGCGGACGGCGAATTTGTTCCGATGGTAGGCGATGTCGGCGGCAAAGTAGGTGTAGAACCCATTGGCCCGGCGCAGCACGTCATCCTTCAGCCCCAGCTTCTCGATGGCCTCGTCGCTCTTGCCCTCCGCGCGCAGCCTGGCGGCCAGAATTTCGGAGGTCTTGAGCCACAGCGCGCCGTCCTTCTCGTAGGTATAGCCCTTCTCCGTCAGCGCCGCCACCGTGTCGGCCACATAGCCGCTCTCGTGGAGGCTGGACTCAAAGAACCACTGATCGTACTGGATGCCATAGCGGGCCAGGTCGGTCTTCATCTTGGGAATGTTCACGCTGAGACCAAACTGGGCCAGGGCGTCGTGGCGGGCCTTTTCGTCGCAGTCCAGGTACTTGTCGCCCTCTTTTTCATAGAACGCCTGGGCCAGCTCCCGGATGTCATCGCCGTGATAGCCGTCCTCCGGGAACTCCACCGCGTCCTCGCCCTTGATGATCTGGAAGTACCGGGCCTCCAGGCTCTTGGCAAATTTTTCTATCTGGTTGCCCGCGTCATTGACGTAGAACTCTCGCCACACGTCCGCGCCGGACTTCTGCAGTACGCTGGCCAGCGTATCGCCCAGCACGCCGCCCCGGGCGTTGCCCATGTGCATCGGCCCGGTAGGGTTGGCGGACACGAACTCCACCATGTACTTTTTTCCCGCCAGCGTGTCGTTCTCGCCGTATTTTTCACCCTCGGCCTCGATGACGGACACCGTGTCGGCATACCACTTGCCGCCCAGCCGGAAGTTCAGGAAGCCCGGGCCGGCCAGCTCCACGGCGGTGAAATAGCTGTCCTCCAGCGCCATGGCGTCTATCAGCGTCTGCGCCACCTGCCGGGGGTTCATCTTCATGGCCTTGGCCGCCGCCAGGCAAAACGTGGTGGTGTAGTCACCGTTGGCTGTGTCCTTGGGGATCTCCACCGCCGGGACGGTCTCGATGCCGCCGGGCAGCGTCCCCGCCTCCACGCAGGCGCGGTATGCGCGCTGCGTCAGCTGCCGTACCTGTTCCTTGGCGCTCTCGATCATGTTCATATCAGTCGTTCTCCTCTTTCGTCAAAGTCAGCTCCAGGCGCAGCGCGGACATCTGCTGCGTCCCCAAAAGCAATGTATACCGCAGTGTGACCGTTCCCGGCCCTTTTCGCGGCAGATGCCAGCCCACCTCCTGGGTCTGCACCCGCAGCGTCAGCGCGCCGCCGTCGCCGCCGGCGATCTGCGTCACCGTTTCCGCCCGGGGGTCTAACAGCAGGCCGTAGCCGCCGTCCCGGCTCTCGGTGATGACCACCGCCCGGTGCAGCGACGTCTCCAGCCGAAGCTCTGACGCCACGCCGCTGCCGTCGGCCTCGTTTTGTGCCGTATACCGCAGCCGGTGGCCGTATTCGGTTTTCTCCATCTGTCCCACGCCCCGGAACGTCAGCTCGTCCCGCCCTCCGGCGAACAAGCTCTCGCTCCGTGCCAGAACGCGCACCTTTCCCTCCACGGCTCAGTACCTCTCAATGTCCACCAGCCCCACCGCATCCTTTTCGATGGGCCGGTCCAGAAATTGCCCCGCCAGCGCGGCAAAATCCCCCGGACTGTCGCTGGCGTACAGTGTCGTCACGCCCTGCGCCCGCTGGGCCAGCAGGTCCTTGGCCGCCAGCTCGCTGCGCAGCGCCCGGGCGGCCTCCGCCCCGGCGTTGATCAGCGTTACCCCGGGGCCCATGATCTCCCCGATGATCTCTGTCAGCAGGGGATAGTGGGTGCAGCCCAGCATCAGCGTGTCGATGCCCGTCTCCTTCAGCGGCGTCAGGTATTCACGCGCCACCGTCTCGATCACCGTGTCGCCGGGGTGAAAGCGGCCGTTCTCCACCAGCGGCACGAACAGCGGGCACGCCTTGGCGTATACCCGGATGTCTCCGTCCAGCGCGTGCAGCGTCCGCTCATACGCCCCGGACCGCACCGACGCGGCCGTGGCGATGAGCCCTACTTTCTTGTTCCGGGTGGCCCTGGCCGCTGCCGCGCAGGTGGGAGTCACCACGCCCCGGATGGGGAGATCGTTTTCCGCCGCCAGCGTGGGCAGCGCCGTGGTAGACACCGTGCCGCAGGCGATCAGCAGCGCCTTGATGCCGAAGCTCTGCAGAAACCGCACATCCTGCCGGGCATAGCGCAGCAGAATTTCCGGCGACCGGCCGCCGTAGGGGACACGGGACGTGTCTCCAAAGTATATAATGTTTTCAGAGGGGAGGATGCTCTGTATCTCCCGCACGGCGGTCAATCCGCCCTGCCCGGAGTCGAACACCCCGATGGGTCGCTGATCCATGCGATGCACCTTCCAGCTCAGTATTTGTTCTTAACTCATATATTCTACTATGAACTCATCGTTGACACAAGCAAAAATTTGGCACGGCTTCCCACTTTTTTCTGTGGCAATTCCAAAACAGGGGTGCTATAATGGCTCTAAACAGTAATTGGCCCACATGGAGGTGGTCTTATGGAACTTCACATGACGGAAAAACAGTTCCGGCGTCTGCTGGATCTGGTCTATATCGGCAACTGGGTGCTGAACTCCACCCGGGGCGACGACCGCATCAAGGAGTACGACCAGGTGGAGAGCCTGGTGTTCGCCCACTGTCTCGACCACGGCATGACACCTCTGACGGAGCTGTACCAGGGGGAGCTGATCCCCTCCCGGGCCTTTGCCGACGGCGGCATCCACGAGGCCATCATGGCTTATGAGGACGCCACCTTCTTTGAGATCCTGGCCCAGGAGCTGGCTCTCCGCGACCTGGATGATCCCCCCATCACCCCGGAGAACTACGACGAGATCATGGAGCGCATGGAGGTCTACTTAGGCGAGTTCGAGCAGCACGGCACGGACAACATTACCGTGGACATAGACGAATAAGACTGGCCGCTCCGCGCACAGCGCGGGGCGGTCTTTTCTCTTGCCTCTACATCCGCTTTTCCGCCCAGTCGCTGAGCTGCTCCAGAATGGGCAGCAGCTCCCGACAGTCCTCCGTGGGACTGTACTCCACGCGGACCGGCACTTCCAGATATTCTCGCCGCGTGACCAGTCCGTCCCGCTCCAGCTCCCGCAGCGCCGAGGCCAGCACCGTGTTGGAGATGCTGTCCAGCTTGCCCCGCAGAGCGTTGTACCGGATGCTTTCGGCGTTGTGTACCGCGCACAGGATCTGCACCTTCCACTTGCCGCCGATGAGGGACATGGCGTGGTGCAGCGGACATTTCTCCATGCAGGGACAGTCATAGTGGCTCTGTGACATGGTAAGCTCCTCCTTACTTGCCCATAAAAATCTGCGTTCTTGCGTTTTCCACAAAATCTACTATACTGAGTATAGCAGGTAAGAAAAAAGGAGTAAATAGTTTAATATGAATGTGTACCTTCAGGGCCTTACCATGGGCTTGGCCTACGTTGCCCCCATCGGCCTTCAGAATTTATTTGTCATCAACAGCGCCCTGACGCAGAAGCGCAGCCGTGTCTATCTGACGGCGCTGATTGTCATCTTCTGGGACATCTCCCTGGGTGTGTCCTGTTTCCTGGGGGCGGGGGCGCTGATGCAGGCGCTGCCCTGGCTGCAGAAGGTCATCCTCTGCGTGGGCAGCCTGATCGTTGTCTGGATCGGCATCGGCCTGCTGCGGTCCAGGGCCAGCCTGGAGGGCGGCCGGGACGTGAATGTGCCGGTGTGGAAACTTGTGACAAGCGCTTTTGTGGTCACCTGGCTGAACCCCCAGGCCATTATCGACGGCACGATGATGCTGGGTGCGTTCCGGGCCACGCTGCCCGCCGGCGGCGACGTGCCGTTTATCTGCGGTTTTGGCTCGGCGTCCATACTTTGGTTCTTTACCGTGTCCACAGTGGTTTCAATTTTGGGGAGCAAATTTAATGAGAAAGTGCTCAATATCATCAATAAGGTCTGCGGTGCGGTCATTATTTTTTATGGGTGCAAGCTGCTTTACAGCTTTATCAAAATGATGAATTGGCTCTAAAACTTCGTGCATAAGCACCGCACCACGCAAATGCACAAATACTTCACAAATCGCGCTTTTTCTGCTATAATGGGGCGGAAAGGGCGTGATTTCTTTTGGAACAGAACTATAAGCTGGTGATCGCCTATGACGGCACGCGGTTTTTCGGCTGGGAGCGCCAGCCGGGGAAGGACACCATCCAGGGGAAGCTGGAGGCGGTGCTGGGGCAGCTGCAGGGGAAGCCGGTGAACGTCATTGGCGCGGGCCGCACCGATGCCGGCGTACACGCCCGGGCCATGACCGCCAATGTGGTGCTGGATGTGACGGAGACGCCGGAGGCCATCCGGGATTATCTGAACCGCTATCTGCCCGACGCCATCGCCGTCCGGGAGGTGAAGGAGGCCGGGCCGCGGTTCCATGCCCGGTACAACGCGCTGGGAAAAACATACCGCTATACCTGCTTCTATGGTGCGGTAAAACCGGTGTTTGACCGGAAATACGTAACTATTCTGGACTATTCTCCCGACGTGGAGAGGATGCGGCAGGCGGCGGAATACCTGGTGGGCGAGCATGATTTTGCCAGCTTCTGCGGCAACCCGCGGATGAAAAAATCCACCGTGCGGCTGGTGGACAGCATCACGGTGGAGCGGCGGAAGGATAGGGTCATTTTTACACTGCACGGCACGGGCTTTTTGCAGAACATGGTGCGCATCATCGTGGGCACGCTGCTGGAGGTGGGCCGGGGCTACTGGCCGCCGGAGCAGGTGCAGGCCATTTTAGAGGCCAAGGACCGCAGGCAGGCAGGGCCGACCGCGCCCCCGGAGGGTTTGTGTCTGATAAAGGTGGACTACTGATTTGGACGATATTTCGGACAACTTCGCGGTGGAAAATTTTTGAAAAACGTTGAAGACGGGTATAGGATCTTCGTATAATAATTTTATATAAAAGTGGAAATAGATAGAACGTGAGAGGCGGCGCGATGCGCCGCCTCTCTGTTTACTTACATATTGTGGATGTCATCCAGCAGGTCCTCCAGGGACATGGTGCGGACCTTGTCCTCGTCCTCCTGGGTAGGCTCATCCGCCGCCGGCTTCTTCGTCTCCTGCACAGGCGGCTGGGGAGCTTCCGGCTGGAGAACAGGCGCGGGAGCGGCGACGGTCACGGGTTCTTCCGCGGGCTTTGGGGCTTCGCGGGGAACTAACCGGGGGATGCTGCCGGTGGAGGCGGGCAGAATGGGCTGCGCGTCCTCCGGCGGGGGATTGCCGTCCTCATCGTCATAGTCATCCCGGCCGCTTCTGCCGCCCCGTCCGATGAGGAAGCCCAGCAGGAACAGGATGATGACCAGCAGCGCCGCCGCGGCGATGGCCACATACAGCGTCTTGACCTCGCCCAGCAGGGGCAGCTCCAGCACGCCGGGGATCTCCAGCGGCGGTACGGAGGGGATGGTGGCGGGATCAATGACCTCCACGGTGGGGACGATGCCGGTATAGGCGGGCATACGCAGGACGTGGATGGTGTAGGTCTCCGTGGACTTGCCGTCCTCAGCCACGCCGGAGACGGTGACGACGGTCTCCGCCTCGGTGGCGGACAGCTTCACCGCGCCGACGCCGTTGACGCCCTTGGCCTTTTCATCCGCCGCTTCGGCGGCTAAGGTGATGGAGGTGGTCTCATAGGGGACGTAGGCGATGTAATCCGTCACGGTGGAGGAGAATTGGGGGGACAGGGACGCGCCCTCGATGGTCAGGGAGGACAGCTTGCCGTTGGTGGAGGGCTTGTAGTTGGGGTCCTGCTCCCGGGTGACCTCGATGGTGTAGGTCCGGGTCTCGCCGTTGGCGGCCTTCACGGTGATGGTCACGGTGTTGACGCCCACCGCCAGCTCGTCGTTGCCGCTGACGGAGACGCTGGCATTGCTGTCGGACTTCTTATAGTTCAGATCCAGCTTGCTCACCGCAAAGGGGACGGTGCAGGTGTAGAAGGTGGTCTTGGAGGAGAAGGAGGGGGACAGGGTGGCGTTGCCGCAGCTGAGGGAGCTGAGGGCGCAGTCGCCGCTGGGCGCAGCGCCCACCTTGCCGCTCCAGGACGCCGTGCCAAGATCGGTGTCGGAGTTGCCGTCGGACACCACGATGTTGCTGAAGGAGGCGCTGAGGGCGTCGCCCGCCTTGGCGCTGCCGGAGACCTTCAGCTTGACCACGATGATGCCGCCGCTGGAGCTGGATGTGCCGTAGACACTGAACTTATTGTTGTTCACCAGGATGCTCCAGCCGCTGACGGAGCAGTTGTAGTTGGTAAAGGACAGATTGCTGCTGTAGCTCAGGTCGGCGGTGAGGCCGTAGACACTGTTGGGGACGGACAGCGTCAGCGAGACGGTGTTGCCCGCCTGGATGCTGTCGCTGCCGGACAGGGACGCCCCTGCCGCCTGGGCCGTCTGCGGAACGAGCAGCAGCGCCAGCAGCAATGCCAGCATGGCGGAGGATGCTCTGCGCAGGAATTTTTTGATCATGCTTGACCTCCCGTCAGTTGATGGTGCGCTGGCCCACGGTGATCTGGGCGGCCTGCACCACGTCGGTGATGGTTACTCTGCCGTCGCCGTTGATGTCGGCGGCTGCGGCGTAAGCGCCGGACAGGCTGCTGGCGCCGGCCACGTTGGATTGCAGCTTGACCACGTCGGTGATGGTGATCTTACCGTCGCCGTTGACATCGCCGGTGACCACAATGGTCACGGTGGCCGCGCCGCTGCTGGCGGTCATGCCCGTGCCCACGATGCCGCTGGTGATCTGGCTGCCGC
>OIZX01001587.1_pt1 | contig 11453 bp, 9 predicted proteins | sample 1588621 | NCBI WGS metagenome assembly OIZX01 (sample SAMN03283276) | human gut metagenome | biome: human-associated habitat; material: feces | host: Homo sapiens | place: Peru | collected 2012
AAGGGCAATGCCAACAAGATATGCACCAACATGCCATCTTCTGAAGTGCGTGACAAATGGTTGACGAATTTCACAAATGCATGGATAGATGACCTCAAATATGATCAGAACATAGAAGGTCATTTGCTCCCTGTTGTTTCCGTCCCTAAGCGTACCCTCACCCATTGGCGAGTATTGTCAATAACATGTGGTAACAAGAAGCTCTCTATCTATCCAGATGGAGGTTTCATCAACGAGTGGAACATCGCCCGACAGCCAAATGGCGAACGATTTGAAGTAGAAACAATAACCTACGATACAAAGATTTATCTCTATCGTAATAAGGATATTAAATTTGATATAGCAATTGAAAACTGTTAAGATATGAGCAGCGAGAAATTTCATAATACATCTATCACCATCAAAGGTTTGTTGGGGTTGATAGAAGCAAAAGATATAGCAATTCCAGAAATACAAAGACCGTTTGTCTGGAAAAACAGCCAAGTTAGGGACCTTATAGATTCACTCTATAAGGGCTATCCTACTGGATATATAATTCTGTGGAAGAATCCTAATGTAAAATTAAAGGATGGAACTATTTCTTCTGGTAAGAAAGTGATTATAGACGGCCAGCAACGTATAACAGCACTAATGACAGCTATTGCTGCACAAAAAGTGTTTAATAACGAATTCAAAGAAAGCCGTGTTAAGATTGCGTTTAATCCTTTTGCGGCTATAGAGTATGCCAATGGAGACAGTGAGGCAGAAATGTTTGCTGTTCAAACACCAGCTCATATCAAGAGTAAGAATTGGATTCCTGATATATCAGAGATATTCAGTACAAAATTCTCTTCATGGACATTCATACCAAAGTACATAGAGGAAAATCCAGAAATGTCCGGTAATGACTTACAGCAAGTTTTGGATCAATTAAAAAGTGTAGAAACAACTCAAATTGGCGTTATTGAGCTTTCTGAAAAACTTGATATAGATGTAGTTACTGATATATTTATCCGCATTAACTCCAAGGGGACTCCTTTGAGTCAGGGAGATTTTGTTATGTCAAAAATGGCGGCAGATGAACAACATGGAGGTAATACTCTCCGTAAGATTGTTGACTATTTCAGCCATTTGGCTGTTGTTCCGACATATTATGAGTACATCAAAAATAACGATAAAGATTTTGCATCTACCCCATATCTGCAAAAACTTTCATGGCTTGCAGACGACAAGGAAACGGTATATGATCCAGGATGTGACGATGTTATACGTGTTGCTTTTATGCACAAATTGAAAAGAGCCAAACTTGCCAATTTGGTTCAACTTCTTACAGGTCGTGATTTTGAGACACGTGAATTTAAGGAAGAAATAATTGATGATACTTTCAATAAAATGTATGAGGGTGTATTGAACGTCATCAGTCAGCACAACTTTACACAATTTATGATTGCCATTAAGTCTGCTGGATTCATATCCAACAAAATGGTTACTTCAAATATGGCACTGGACTTTGCCTATACAATACATTTGTTGCTGCAAGAATCTAATGTGCCTGTTGCAGAAAGAAAAAGAATTGTACAGAAATGGTATGTCTTGTCTGTTCTGACAGGTCGATACAGTAGTTCTCCTGAATCAGCTTTTGCACGTGATATTCGTCAAATAACTGAACAAGGTGTGCCAGCTATGTTGAAAGCAATGGAAGATGCTATATTGTCTGAAAATTTCTGGAATGTTGCAGTTCCACAGAATCTTACAATGACATCTACAAATAATCCAACATATCTAGTATATTTGGCTTCACAAGTTTATTTCAACGACATATCTCTGCTTTCAACAAATATAACTGTTAGAGAGCTTATTAGTCTTGGCGGCGATGTTCATCATGTATTTCCAAAGCAATACTTGATAAACAATCACTATGCAAAGAATCAGTATAATCAAGATGCAAACTATGCTTATCTTGATAGACCTGTCAATGAGTCTATCGGCAAAAAGTCTCCAAAGGAGTACTTTAGTCTTGCATTAGAACAATGCCAAACAAAAGTAGCTGTTTGTGGTTCTATTACAGATGAAGATTTACTTCAGAAGAATCTTGCAATGAATTGCATACCTTCTGACGTATTCAAGATGGACCAAAACGATTATATCCATTTCTTGGAAGTCCGCCGCTTATTAATGGCAAATAAAATTAGAAAGTATTACGAAAGTTTGTAGTACAATATAATTCTTCATTAAAGATTAAGTAAATATATGACACCATCTGAAGATTTACAAAATAGCTGGTTCAATGCACTTCATGAAAGACGTAAAAATGCTCTGGGAGTTTTTAAAGACCCAGAGTACATAAATGTTTTCAATGGAGTAATTGACAAATATTGTGATTCAGCACATTTTATATATGAACTTCTCCAAAATGCTGATGATGCAAAAGCAACAGAAGTAGAAATGGTTCTTACAAAGAATCAATTTATCTTTACTCATAACGGTAAAGAAAGATTTACCGTATCTGATCCAGAAAACGCTGAAGAAGATAGAATGAATAATAGGCTTGGTCACATCAATGCAATTACTGCTATCGGTTTTTCTTCAAAAAATAATGTTCCAACTAATGATATTGATGACATAAAGATTGGAAAATTTGGTGTGGGCTTTAAGGCTGTATTTCAATACACAACTACTCCTGCTATATATGACAAGCCATTTTGTTTTAAGATAGAAGATTATATTGTTCCAACAAAGTTGAATGATACTACATTGCAAAGAGAAGGTAAAACCGTCTTTGTAATTCCTTTTGACAGAAAGGATATTGACGCACAACAAGCATATGAGGATATTGAACAGAAAATCTCATCATTAGACTATCCTCAACTTTTCCTGCGCAATATGCAGACTATTAGTTGGAATACGCCTACACAACGAGGAAAAATTGTAAAGCAGCTATTAGAAAAATATGATACTTATCGCAACATTACGACTGCTCTTTATGAGCTTAATAGCACAAGAGGTTCACAAAACAAAATACTACTGTTGTCAAGAAATGTAACAGTTGCTGATACTGATAATAAACATATCATCTCAATTGGCTATTTTTTGAATGAAAAGGGTCGCATTGATACAGAATGTCGTCCAAACATAAATTGCTTCTTTCCAACACATGAGAACATTGATACATGCTACATTATTCATGCCCCTTTTGCACTTGTCGATAACCGACAGCAAATTAAGCGAAATAATAATGTAAATGACTCACTGTTTAAAAGTATCGGAGAATTGGCTGCGGACAGCCTTGTCGTTCTTAAAGAAATAAGTATAAAGAATAAACGTCCCTTACTTGATGACAATATTTTTGCATTAATGCACCATAATCTAGAGTCTTTCGAAGAAAAGAAGAATTATTATTATTGGGAGCAGCCAGAAAAGAAGAGCTTTGTCGACTATTACATGAAGATAGTTGACAACGAACCTATATTCTTTTCTAAACAAAAAAAATATATAACTAAGTCTAATGGCTGGTGGGGAGATGATGGTATTAGAAAACTCCTTTCTACAGAACAGTTAGACTATCTTACAAAAAGTAAAAAGGACAATTATGTTAAAATTGACAATGAAGAGATTAAATACGACTTTATTCTCTGTTCATTAAATACTCGCAATGCAGAAGACATGAAGCGCTATGGTATAGATATAATGTCTGATTCCAAGTTTGCAGAATATTTGAATGTACATTTTATGAATGCGCAAAGTGAGGAATGGTTAACAAAATTGTACAAATACATACTCGATAATCGACTCACTGAAAAATATCAGAAAAATGCTGGATTAACAAGTGAGGCTCCAATGCTTAACGCTCCAATTATAAAAAATGAATGTAACGAATTTGTTTCACCATATAGAGGAGATAAGTTATACATATTTTTCAAATCTGAGAACATTGTTTCTCCAGAGTTTACCATAAACAGCAATTTATATGAAAAAAACGAGCAATTCCGTTCGATAATTAAGCAATTAGGAGTAACAGAGCCTAGCATCTATGATCAAATTCGAATTCAATTAGCAAAAGATCTTAACAAAGAAGAGCTAAATCATTTGCTTAAAACAATAATTAAATATAATAATGATTGTGATGAGAAAGCTCATCACACACTCTTTTTGTTACTCAAAGATAAGCTATCACTTTATTGCAAGACAATAAATGATATTACAGAAGAATCAATTCCATACCATATAGATCAGATGATAGATGATTCTTCGATGTTGATAGAATATTATTCTTGCACAAGCATCAAAAACAAGCACTATATCGACAGAGAATTCTATAGTGAAACAATTGAAGCCGTTGGGGAAAGAACATTCAACAATTTTCTCAATGACTTTAACTTTTGCACTTTGCCTCCGGTAGTCTCTGAAAATGCATATTTAACAGAAGAAGAGCTTTCTTTACGTCCTGATAAATACTACTCCAACATGAAGGAAGTAGTTACTTTAGAGGGATTAAACGATGTTTTGAAGAATATTGTACAATCAAGTAGAGCAAGAGAATTGAGCCATTATATTTGGGAGTCTCTTATTAAAATATTAAAGAAAGATCTTTCTACTAGTGAAGGAAAGAAACTTTTTTCAAATGATAGTGGAAGTTATCACTATTATAAGTGGCACACACAGGTTTGGCAAAGTTGTACACTTAGAGAATGGCTGAGACAATATAAATGGCTATATATTGATGGACAACTGAAATCCATAGAGGATGGGGTATATGTTGATGACCTCATACCTGAGATGTACACTTATAATGAAAGGCTTTATTCACTTCTTTTGATTAGAAATTCGCCAATAATTGAAGAAGAGGAAAGCATTAAACAAATGTCAGAAACAACTCAACAGAAATTTTTGTATGGCGAAATTGCGAAGAATAATGGTGTTTCTTCACCAGAGGAGTTGGAAAAATTAATTCAAGCTGGTCGTTCTGCTCTCCAAGCAAAGGAGGAACAAAAAGCCAAAGAAGAAAAACATGAGAAAACGTCTTTACAGAAAGACTTGCCAAAACGCGAGAAATCAGAGAAATTTTCCAATAAAGATTTCTCTGAAGAAAATACGTCCTCAAAAATAGAGAAGCATAAACAAACAGTTCCAAAATCAGCCAGTTTAGAGGATGTATTAACAGGTTTTGAGGAAAAGGCTAATCTTCAAAGAGAAGAGATAGAGCAAGTTATGACCTTGCGTGAGATGATAGAAAATTCTAAAAAATATTCATATGGCTGGCTTAAGGCTTTGATGACATTAGAAGTACAATCTACGGGTATTGAATCTGCCAGTGGTAAACGTTCTATAAACATTCTCTTTGATCGTATTATGTCTGATACAGAACATGTTAATCGGATAATACTAACAAGTGCCTCACGAAACATACCAAATATGATAGAGGATATTGATGGTATTCCTGTCACTTTCTTTTTCCGAAATGGCGAAAAGCAAACTGTGGTATTTGACAATGCTAGTGTTAAGGAAGATGCTTTAATCGTTCGTGGTAATAGTTCTTTGGAACCAATAATTAAGTCGATAATTAACAATATTTCCATAATATATCGTGCAAGTATTGATATTGAGAAACCAATTGAATTGATTAAGAGATGGAAAAGTCTCATAGAAGAACTGCCATTTAAATCGGATGACGAATCTGTCAAGGACAACCTGCGCTCTGACCTTAAATTCATATTTGGTCCTCCAGGTACTGGTAAAACTACTACATTGGCAAAACGAATAATAGGGTTGATGGATCAAACTAAACAATGCCGTATATTAGTACTTGCTCCAACTAATAAGGCATGTGATGTTTTAGCCAAGAAAGTTCTTGAACTTGAACCAGAAAATGATTATTGGCTTTGGAGATTTGTATCAACAATGGATCCTGAGCTTGAAGATGAAGAAATTGTCTATCAGCGAAATTCAGATATTATGCGCCAAGATCAAGTTTGTGTAGTATCTACAATAGCGCGTTATTCATTTGATGGTTTTGAAGATGGAATGCTTAATTCTATAAATTGGGACTACGTCATAATAGATGAAGCATCAATGATTCCACTTTACCAGATACTTCCACCTCTCTTCAACGAACAAAGTGGCAAAATCTGGATTGCTGGTGACCCTTTTCAGATAGATCCAATCGTAAATATTGATCTTTGGAAGGATGAGAACATATACAAGATGATAGAACTTCGAAATTTTGCAAATCCGAAGACAAGCCCCGTTCAATTTGACGTAGAATTACTGATGACACAGTATCGTTCTATACCAGTCATTGGTGAACTCTATAGTCAATATATGTACCAAGGCAAACTGTGTCATGATCGTTCTGCAGCTTCACATAGAGTACTAAATATGGGTATTCAAGAAAGCCCTTTGAATATTATAAGCTTTCCAGTAAACAAAGACTCAATCTTTGAAACAAAAAGGCTCATGGGTTCAAATATTCATATATATTCAGTACTATTTACTGTTGAATTTTTAAAATATATAACAGGGCAGCTTAGCAAGGATTGTTCAAATAAACCTATAAGAATAGGAGTCCTTAGTCCATACGGAGTAGAGATACAATCTATAGAAAAATTGTACAACCAAACTTGTCTGCCTTATTCAAATATAACAGTTGATTTTGGTACTTCGCATGGATTTCAAGGTGACCAATGTGATATAGTAATTGCAGTAATGAACCCTCCTGCTTCTGGGTTAAAAAGGAATGCAGAACTTACGTTCATCAATAAGCCCAATATTTTAAATGTGGCTGTAAGTCGAGCTAAGGATTATCTATTCATATTAATGCCAGGAAAAGAATACGAATTATTTCCTATGCTCCATGAATTGAAGAAGCTTGGGAAAATTATGGTTTCTACAAGATGCAATAATTTCTACACATCTGACGAAATAGAAAAGATAATCTTTGGCAATATACATTATATAGAAGATAACACATATGTAACGGCACATCAGACTACAAATGTTTATTCTGATCCGTTAGCAAAATATGAGGTTCGAGTTGATGACCAAGCATTAGACATTCAAATTAACAGATAAGTAATTAGAAAACAAAAGATTAACAAACTTCCTTATCATACCAGTTAAGAACTTTAAAATCAAGCAGGAAGAGGAAAACTTCCTGCTTTTTTTGTGCCCATACAAAAACTTTTTCAACGATGCAGATAGACTGCACAATCAATTCATACCTTTGCATCAGAAGTTAAACATTAATTGAAAAAAGGTATGGGACTATTCGATTTTTTATTTTCAAGCGGCTTTTCAAACAGCCAAAAGAAAGCGCATCGCAACTCTGGTAATAATACCTCAGACCATGAAAATTATGCTCGTGGCTATGAAGAGGGTTATGATGACTGTTGCAGTGACCATGATTGTTCATACAATGACTATCATGATAGTGGTTATTGCGATCGTGACGAGTTTGAAGGTTGTGAGAATGATGAATGCTATGACGATAATTGCGGTTGGTAGTCACCTTCATCAACAGGATTATCAAAACAAAACATAGAAAAAGTATTATTAATTTAAAAAGTAACATTATGAAAAAGTATTTATTTTTCCTTCTTGCCCTTGTGGCAGCATCTTTTGCATTCATATCATGCAGTAGTGATGATGATTCTGACAATGGAGACTATGATAAGTCTATGATTGAGGGAACCTGGGAGATGACAGCAGTAAAGACATCGGAGCCTGGAACGTATGTTAACTGGCCTTTCAGAAAAACTTACGCCACATTCAATGCAGACGGTTCATATTACGGCTCAGGATATTTCGGAACTGGTCGAGGAACATGGTCTTTGAAAGGAAATACACTGAATACTTATGTAGAAGGTGAACTATTTGCTTCTTATACCATCATTGCTGCGACTTCTACAGTTTCAGAAATGAAGATGTCCATAGGTGACGAATCCATTTGGGTAAAATGTAAAAAGCAATAAAACTGCTAAATACGTTTAGGTGAATTATTGTAAGGGTGCGTGGGAAATACCCTGGCATCCTTACTTTACCATCTGTAGGTTGTACACTATTTATATTATTATAAGGAAATAAGTTATGAACAGAATATATTTACTGATTATTACATTGTTTATGATACTGGCCTCTTGCAGCAATAGCAATGATGATGTGGAACAGGGTGAAAACGGCAATACTAACAAAGAAAGTATTGTTGCATTATGGCAAGATTCAGACAAAGAACCTGAAAACGTTGTTTCTTTTGCAAAGGATGGCACTTATAAAATTATCCTAAAGAAATCTGCCTTGCCTATAGTTATTTCTTCAGTACAGGAAGATATTCAGTCAAAGAAGGAAAAGTCTCCTGCAAAGATAACTTTGTCGAAAGTTCATCCAAGGAGTACACTTTTAGTATTGATACAAACGGAACTCTTCGATTTGAAAGCATTGTATTCAAAAAAGTAGGTGTTGAAGAAAATGCATTAGAAAACAAACTAAATGGTAGAAATCAAAAATATGGCGGCTATACAATGGGTGGTATAGGCTACACATCAGGTGAGGCGAATTATTATGTAAAGTTTACAAACGACTATACTGCCTATAAAGTGTTTGAAAAGGTTTATTATAAGGAACCTTCTAAAAATAGTTCTAAACAGACTTTAATGCATTATGTTTATTTTGACAACCATCTATACTTGGCCGAAGAAGACCATTCATATTCACCTAAATATGTAGTTGATTTGAATGAGTCCAATTGTTTCTACTATATTAACGAGAAGGGAGAAAAAGTTTTGCCTTAGGGATTCTTTAATCTTTTCAGTATATAAAAGTGAAGAGTAGTGAAGAACAAAATATAAAGATTATGAAGAAGTTTATCTTAGGTTTCTGCTTAATTGCAATGCTCGCTTCTTGTGGTAGCAAGAATGAGCAATGGGAATACAAAGTAGTAAAGGTTGCAGGACACGATGCAGAAATTGCTGCAGATTTCGGCACCCTGGTGTTCGCAGATCAGACTGCAATGTTGAACAAGATGGGTAAGGAAGGTTGGGAACTGGTCAGTGCTTACACAGAAACAGGTACGGCCTTTCCAAACTTCGGTAACTCTGAATACGTCACAGGTATCAGAGACAATACAAGAACTGCTGTCGTCAACTTCGTTTTCAAAAGAATCAGCGATGGCAAGGAAGAGGTAAAAAAGCCAGCAAAGAAAAAATAACAAGAAGAAATGAGATACACTGTAGTATTCATATTAACAGCATTGGTTCTGTCGTCTTGTTCCCATAAGAACGAGGCGATGGAACTTTCTCGTAATTTCTTCACATCGTTGTCAGATACCACTTATGGAAAGCCAAATGATTTCTATCCACTATATGACAGCTTGCATATAGAGGCAAAATCAGATGCTGTGGACATAGAAGAGTCTGACATCACTGTGAAGAATGATACAATAGCTGTTCGCTGCTATAACAATTATACTGATGCAACAGGCACATTCAAGCAGGACAGTATAACTTTGTTTATCGCTAAAGACAAAGAATCCTCCTGGTATATCTATGACTCAAAGGGGCTGATCACAATGGATGAAGATCAGGAATGGTTCGGCAGAGCGACTGGAGCACTTGGAAAGAAGCAACTCAATGATGTAGCATTGGCACAAAGATTGAGCAAACTAAGTGATTTGATAAGTACAAAGTACTGGGACACGTGGGCAGAACTGAGAACTAAAGTCAAGATAGTCAACTGGTCATGGGAAACAAGTTATGATGGAACCGCTCATGGAGATGCTCGCATAGTGAATACACTTCCCTACTCTATCTCCGGTATCAAGTATCTTGTAACATATTATGACAGGAGTGGCAATTTTATGGCTGAGGATGATGGCAGAGTCAGCAAAACACTGAATCCGAGTGAGAAATACAACTTCACATTCTGGAGTTCGAATGCTAAATATCCAACAACCGCCAATCTCAGGCTCGATTTCTCTGACAAAACAGTTCTTGAACTGATGAAAGAGAAAACATATACAGGCAAAGAATTTGCCGAGTTTATCAAAAAGAAATAAGTTTAATAAAAGACAGACAATGAGAAAGATAATCGTTTTATTCATGCTGGTGATGGCATCCATTGGGGTACATGCCCAGTTTTCTATAAGCAATTCTACTCAGCGAAGAGTAATTGTCGCTTATGAACTTGGAAGCGATGGTTATTACAAAAGAGTAACCAAGAAGTCAGTAGAGCGTGTTGACAATATTGTAGGCAGCTATGCCTATGATAAGAAAGCTCAAAATCTGTATGTCATAACGCCAAGCAGTAATATTGTGATCACCCTTACCAAGGACTACGCCAAGATCATCAAGAAGAATAAGTCCATCCCCCAAGTAGCAGAGGAAGAACTTGATGTACTCGTTCAGAAATATAGCAAGCACCTGGATAATAAATATACTGCACTAAATGAGGCACGAACAAAGCATATTCAAGACTCCATAGCTAAAGCAAAGGCTGACTCCATTGAAATAGAGAAACTTAAAGCTGAAAGATTGGCTAAGCTGAAGAAAGAACGTTCAGACTATATGGAAACTCACAACTGGAGAATGGTACCGACAGGAAATAAGTCTCTGTATTGTGATGAATGCGAGAAATCATTTTCAGAGGATTCATTATTCACTATTGGAATCAAAAATGATACCATTTATTACTTCACAAGAACTGATGGAAGACTGGGCTACACATATATAACAGGACATAAAAGTGAACTAAGCCAAAGTCTGAAAGAATGCAGTCCTTTCAGGTATCATTATGAAATATTCAAAGATAGTCTTACAGATGAGTCAGAGGATTATGACCTGATTACAAGTGAGCTGTCATACCATTACCTTGATGAATACGTCCAACGTCTCAAAAAGAGAGCACCTTACGGCTTCTTTACAGATTGGGGATGGGATTCAGAATATTCATGTATATCATTCCATTTCAACTACATGAATACCAACAGAAATACAATCAAGTACATCGATGTATATTTCAAGGTAACCAACGATGTTGGCGATTTGAGGAAGACCGGTCATTTCCAGGGCACTGGACCACTTCGAGAGTTTGAATCTGCAAGTTGGGAATGGGACACTTCCTATTATTATGTGTCTGGAGACGCTTCAAATATGAATATCACCAAGGTGATACTGACATACATGAACGGTACAAAGAAAGTATTAACAGGCAAATTGCTTGTGTTTGAATAAACTATAGGGAGTTTTCGAGCAATTCACGAACATACTTCAGAAGGATGACAGGGTCAAACACCTTGCCATCCTTTTTTGTTGTCAGGTGCAGATGAGGCTCGTTGCTAAAACCGGATGGGAGGTAAAGAGGGAGGTAGAGGGTGAGGTAAAGGGTGAGGAGCTAAAGGAAGCGCTGCATCCACAGCGCGTCCTGATACGCGGATCCTACGCAGAGCCAGTCGGTGAGGCGGGCGGTGGTGGCGAAGCCCATCTTCT
>OIZX01001592.1_pt1 | contig 11429 bp, 10 predicted proteins | sample 1588621 | NCBI WGS metagenome assembly OIZX01 (sample SAMN03283276) | human gut metagenome | biome: human-associated habitat; material: feces | host: Homo sapiens | place: Peru | collected 2012
TCGTCGATGGAATACGTGCTCACAATGTCGTCATAGTCATCCATACTCAGATTTGTCATGGCACGGGAATCGATGCCCGATGAATAAAGTGTCGTAATGACCATTCCTGCAGCCAGAATGGTGGATATCACTTTTTTCCCTCTCTCCGTATGTCTCATCTCTTACCTCTTTCTGCGCCTTCTCTCCACGCTTTATTTCCAATCCTTACGTCTCGTCGTACCATTGTTCCTCGCCTTCCTCAGGCTTCGGCATATAGTGATGCAGCGCCTTCTCCATCAGAAAGGTGATCGCCAGACACCACGCGCCCGGCAGCACCAGCGTACACGCCATCGGCAGTTTATAAAAGAGCAGCCATCCCACAAGCGCCGTTCCCGCCGCTATCAGCAGCGTATAGGGTAAATAGCGCAGGCACATCACAAAGGACAGCTTCACCATCTGCGGCAGTCTCATCTCAAATCTCGACAACACCGGGAACAGATAGATCGCCGTCGCCGCCGTGACGCCGAGAAGCACATCGTACAGCAGCACCGGAAAATTGAGTGTTTCCCCCGCCGCCTGCACCGCAAGGCTTCTGCCAAAGATGAGCGCCGCCACCCACAACAGCAGCAGCACCGTCAGCGCCGCGAGCGCCAGCGTTTCGACATAGTAATGACGCAGAATCGGGTCCGTCGCGTGCTCGCGGTAGAAGAGGATCAGCGCAAGCACCATCGCGCACACAGGCACGAGCAGCGCAACGCCTGGGAACTCCGCCTTGCGGCGCAGCGCGGTCGTAGCGTACAGCAGGCATACCGCGCCGACTGCCAGAAAAACGGACAGGATCATCGTAAGCGTCGTGCGGAGCGAGAACACCAACGAGCACACCGCCGAGCCGATCAGGGCAAAGCTGCCGAGCACCATCAGCAAGACCGCAAGCGTCGAGCGGTCAAAGGCGAAGTAGAGGTCCATGCTGCCGCACAGCTCGCGCTGAGCGGGATAGCGCCGCGCCATAATGACCGCGATGACCGCTGCGACGACGAGCACCGCAGGCAGCACCATCGTGTTTAAGTCCATCGGGACGGGAAGTCCGTCCGCGTCAAAGCCGACTGCCAGCAGGCGGAGGCGTGCCAGCGCCGCTGCCGCAGAAAAAAGCACCAGCAAAAGCCAATGAAGAATTTTCACAAAACCGAACCCTTTCTTTTTCCGGAATACGGCGCGCACAGCGCCGGAAAACATCTATTTATTGATGATAGCACACTCATCCCCGTTTGTCCATGAATCATTTTGCGGACAAGTCGGTCATACACTGATAAAAACACTGTCACTTAAGCATCGCGGCCGTGGGCCGCAGGGAGGAACACGCCTTGAAACAGCTTCTTCGCATCACGATATTATTGATCGGCCTCATCTGGATCCTCGCCTGGGCGGCGGCAGGCCGCTTTGACGACACGCCGAACACACAGGACGGCTCGGAATCTCCCCTGCCGAGCGGTGAGACCGCCGCCCCCGGCGAGCGCGACAGCGCAAAAACGCTGCGCGTCCAAATTCAGGGCGAGGTCCAGGAGATGGACATGGGCACATACCTTCTCGGAGTGCTGCGCGCGGAAATGCCCGCCTCGTTTGAGGAGGAGGCGCTCAAGGCACAGGCCATCGCCGCGCGCACTTACACGCTCTATCGCATCCGCGGCGGCGGCAGCGCGAACCACCCTGACGCCGACGCCTGCGACGATCACACCTGCTGCAAGGCGTATTTGAGCGCCGAACAGGCCGCAGCCAACTGGGGCAGCATGGCCGTCTACTATGAGGAAAAGCTCGCCCGCGCCGTGAGCGAAACGGACGGCGAGGTCATTTTGTACGACGGCGCGCCCATCCTCGCTGTGTTCTTCTCGTCTGCCGACGGCAGCACGCAGGGCGCAGGCGACGTGTGGATGAACGATCTGCCGTATCTCCAAAAGGTCGATAGCCCCGAGACGGAAGAGCTCGTACCGAACTACTACTCGGTCGCAACGTTCACGGCAGCGGAATTCAAGTCTCTCATCCTCGCTGCCAAGCCGGACGCCGACCTCTCCGGCAGCCCCGAGGGATGGATCCGCGATATCGTGCGAAACGACTCGGACTATGTCGCCTCCGTCACGGTCGGCGGCGTCAAGCTGCGCGGCAATGACCTGCGCACGATTCTCTCGCTGCGCTCGCCGTCGTTCACCGTGGAATGCAAGGACAATGCCTTTACCTTCCACGTCACAGGCTACGGCCACGGTGTCGGCATGAGCCAGTACGGCGCAAATATCCTCGCCAAGCAGGGCCTTTCCGCCGAGGAAATCGTGCAGCACTATTTTTCGAACACCACCGTCGGCTATTATGACGGCTGAGGCATCGCGGATATTGCAAAGCGGCGGAAAAATTGCTATAATATTAAGATAAAATACGCAAGGAGGCGGGAGAAATGAAGAGCAAGCGTTTTTTGTGTCTGCTGCTTGTATTGCTGATGGTCTTCTCCCTCACCCCCAGCGAAACGAGGGCCGAGACGACTGTCTATTTCACCGCCGTCAACGACCAACTTTTGCCCGATCTGAGCGATGAAACGATGCCGTTCTGGTCGGGTGGGCGGCTGTATGTCCCCTCCACGGTCATCACCGGCACGGACTTGGGCCTTTTCTACTCCCGCAGCCGCGACAAGAGCACCGCCGTCGTCTACCGGCAGGGCAGCGCACTGACGTTCAACTTCGCCGCCGGCACCGTCGCTGACCAGAACGACCGCCAGTACAGCGGTCCTGCCATCGTGCGCAGCGACGTTGTGTTCCTGCCGCTCGACCTTTTGACGCAGTTTTTCTCGCTCGATTATAGCTACACGCGCGTGACCTATGGTTACCTGGTCCGCGTCAAAAGTGATACGGTCGTGCTTTCCGACGCGAAGTTCATCGACGCCGCGGCTATGTCCATGGAGCAGCGCTACAACGAATATATGAAGACGCACAGCGAGTCGAACGATCCCGGCAACACACCGAATCAGAATACCGACGGCGACCGCGACCTTGTCTGTCTCGCGCTGCGTGTGACGGACGAAGAGAGCGCAAACGCCCTGCTCGACACGCTCGCAAGCGGCAACGCGACGGCGACGTTTCTCTTCTCGGAAGAGCAGCTTTCCTCGCTCGGCGATTTGCTGCGCCGTGTCGTCATCAGCGGCAACGCCGCCGCGCTGCGCATCGACGCTTCCGGCGGCAGCTCACGCACGGTCAGCGCGATTGAGCGCGCAAACAACGCGCTATGGGCCGCGTGCAACGAAAAAGCGCGGCTCGTCGCGCTCTACGGCGCGTCGGACAAGACGCTGCGCGCCGTGCGCGCCGCGGGCTACTGCCCCATTGACTTTGACCTGGATTACAGCGGCGCTCTTCCCACCGCGGCGCAGGCCGCCAGCAGCATCGCGCGTCAGGCCCGCTCCGGCGGGTGCATCGCCTATCTCGGCGCTGACACCGCCGTACAGGCAGATTGGAGCACGCTGCTCTCTCGCCTCCGCTCGTCCTCGCGTCTCATCACGGCGCTCAACGAGCTCGCGGTCACAAAGGACGCGTGACGGTTTTACAAATTGTTCAGGAAACGCGCACAGTTTTGCGTATAATAAACAATAACACAGAAGAAAGACACACGCTTGTGTGAAGGAGGAAACCAGCATGGCACGCAATATTCTTGTCGTGGAGGACGACAATAATATTTCCAACCTCATTAAGATGTATCTCGACAAAGAGGGCTTTGACGTCCGCATCGCCGCCGACGGCGGCAAGGCCGTGGAGGAATTCAAGGAAAAAGAGCCCGACCTTGTGCTGCTCGACGTGATGCTCCCCGTGCTCGACGGCTGGGGCGTATGCGCCAAGATCCGCGAGACGTCCAAGTGCCCGATCATCATGCTCACCGCCAAGGGCGAGGTCAACGACCGCATCCACGGCCTTGAGATGGGCGCGGACGACTATGTTGTCAAGCCCTTTGAAATGAAGGAGCTGCTTGCGCGCATCAACGCCGTGCTGCGCCGCAGCGAGATCCCCGAGGACACGCACAAGCGCCTCACGTTCGACAAGCTCATCATCGACCTCGACTCCTATGAGCTCATCGTCGACGGCAAGAAGATCGACACGCCGCCCAAAGAGCTGGAGCTTCTCTACCACCTTGCCGCCACGCCGAACCGCGTCTACACGCGCAACCAGCTGCTTGACGAGGTGTGGGGCTTCGACTACTTCGGCGATTCGCGCACGGTGGACGTACACGTCAAGAGGCTCCGCGAAAAGGTCGAAAACGTCAGCGACCAGTGGGCGCTCAAGACCGTCTGGGGCGTCGGGTATAAATTCGAAGTGAAGTAATTCAGTATGCCGGAAGAAAACAAAGAGAAAACACAGAAAAAGCGCTGGACGCTCAAAAAGGTCAAGACCCGCTGCCGCACGATCTACTGGCAGAATTTTCTGCTTACGGCAAGCGTCGTCATGCTGACGCTGGCGCTGCTCGGCAGCGCGTTCTTCGCGCTGACGTATTCCTACGCCATCGATGAGCGCAGCGAGCAGATGCAGAGCAAGGCGACGGTCGTGTCGCACATGGTGTCGTCCTACATGGAAAACGGCTCGCTCACAGGGCTGCGTGAGCTGGCAGACTTTGCTTCGAACGTGACGGATGCAGAATTTCTCATCTGCAACTCGGACGGCAACCTGCTGCTGACGACCGATACAACTCTCGTCAACCGCGTGCTGACCGTGCCGCAGGACGTGGCCGAGGGCGCGATGAGCGATGACACCTACGCCGTGCGCACCACGCTCGGCGACATCTATGAGGACACGCACTTCGTCGTCGGCGTGCCGATCGTGAGCGAGGGCGCAACCGTCGGCTTTGTGCTGGCGGTGACCGGCGCACGGGCGCTGACGACGATGTGGCGCACGTTCATCGGATTGTTTTTCATGACGGCGGTGACGGTGCTGCTGCTCTCGTTCGTCGTGAGCGCGTGGGTCAGCATGCGCCAGTCGCGCCCCATCCACGAGATGGCGGAGGCGACACGCCGCTTCGCCGAGGGCAATTTCGACGTGCGCATGCACAACTACGAGGGTGTGACGGAGATCTCCGAGCTCGCCGAGTCGTTCAACAACATGGCGGACTCCTTACAGGAGACCGAACGCCAGCGCCGCGAGTTCATCGCGAACGTCTCCCATGAGTTAAAGACCCCGATGACGACCATTGCAGGCTACACCGACGGCATCTTAGACGGCACGATCCCGCCCGAGCAGGAAAAGGAGTACCTGCGCATCATCTCGGATGAGGCGCGGCGCCTGTCCCGTCTCGTGCGCCGCATGCTCGAGGTCTCGCAGCTCCAGTCGCGCGACCTGACGCGCACGAAGGCGCCGTTCGACGTGTGCGAGAGCATGCGCCGCGTGCTCATTTCGATGGAAAAGAAGATCACCGACCGCGGGCTCGATGTCGACGCCGACATTCCCGACAGCGGCATCATGGTGCTCGGCGACAACGACCTCATCACGCAGGTCATCTACAACCTGCTCGAAAACGCGGCAAAATTCGCCCGCAAGGGCTCGGCGCTCTACCTCGGCGTGACGACGCTCAACGGCAAGGCGCTGATCTCGGTTCGCAACGAGGGCGACACCATCCCCGCCGAGGAGATCCCGCTGCTGTTCGAGCGCTTCCACAAGAGCGACAAATCCCGCTCCGAGGATAAGGACGGCGTGGGCCTCGGGCTCTACGTGGTCAAAACCATTCTGGACCAGCACAAGGAGCACATCGCCGTCACAAGCGAAAACGGCCTGACGACGTTCACCTTCAGCGTGACGCTCGCCGGCGGGCAGACCGCGCAGTAAGTCTCAACAGGAGAAACACGCTATGGATCACGAGAATCAGGAGTTATCCCCGACGGTCAGCCAGAGCGGCGAGCCGCAGGAGGTCGTGCTGCGCTATGAAGCGCCCGTCACGCCCATCGTGGAGCGCTACGTGCAGCCGACACCGCTGCCCGGACAGCCGAAGAAGCATACATCACCGCGCAAAAAGCGGAAAGGGCTTAAGATCTTCCTTTTCTGCATGCTCGGCCTTCTCCTCGTCAGCGGCGTCGTCACGGCGCTGTGGCTCGGCGGCGCGTTCGACGATCACCGTTCCTATCACGACGATGATTTTGAGCAGCGCCATGACGAGGATTATTACGACAACAGCGAGCATGGCGAAACGACCATCAAGCGCCTGCCCAACACCGATCAGGTCAAGCTCCGCTACAACGAAAGCCACGGCGAGGCGCTGACGATCCAGGAGATCTACCAGAAAGTCAATCCCTCCACCGTCACAGTGCTCACCGGCAACCGCGACGGCAGCGCCATGGTCGGCACCGGCGTCATCTTCACCGAGGATGGCTATATCCTCACGAACGCCCACGTCATCGCGGGCGGCTCGGAGTGCTACGTCGTGCTCGACACGGGTGAGGATTACCGTGCGTGCCTTTTGGGGCTCGACGAAGAAAAGGACCTCGCCGTCATCAAGATCGCGGCCAGCGGCCTTCCCGCCGCGGAATTCGGCGACTCTGACGCGCTGACGGTCGGCGATCCGGTGTTCGCCATCGGCAACCCGCTCGGCGTGGAGCTGCGCGGCACACTGACCGACGGCATCGTCTCCGCCATCAACCGCGACGTGTACGTCGACGGCGTGACGATGACGCTCATTCAGACGAATGCCGCGCTCAACAACGGCAACTCCGGCGGCCCGCTCATCAACGTGTACGGACAGGTCGTCGGTATCAACACGATGAAGATGGGCTCGTCCTCCACCACGAGCGTGGAGGGCCTCGGCTTTGCCATTCCCATCGCCTCGACCGCCTATATGATCAATGACTTGATCGCCTACGGCGAGGTGCACGGCGAGGTGATGATCGGCATTTCGGTACAGATCGCGCCCGTCATTTTAGATAGCGGCGAGACCGCTCTGCGCGTGATGGACGTCACGCCCGGCGGCCCCGGTGAGGAGGCCGGCATCCAGGAGGGTGACCTTATCGTAGCGGCCGACGGCGAAGCGTTGACAAAGTCCACCGACCTTCTGCGTGTCCGCCGCCGCCATGAAGCAGGCGAAACGCTCAAGCTCTTAGTCGAGCGCGACGGCAAGCGCTTCACCGCAGACGTTGTTTTACGCGAAATCGACACATGAGGAATCACCTATGAAGAAAAAGCAATTTGCGCTCGGCTCGCTGCTCCTCGGCGCCGTCTCCTGGCTGTGCCTGCGGGGATTGCAGCACATTGAGCGCCGCATGAAAAAGAAACAGGAAAAGTAAAAAAGCAACGATCCCCGTCCGGCGGAAGGTTCCGCCGGACGGGGATCGTTTTGTACTCTTTGGTATTATCTTTTTTGTGCTTGCGGCGCTGGTCCTGCTCATGTCATTGTATGCGGCCCATTGCGTCGTCGCTGGCGGAATGGAAATCGGCAGCATTGAATCCGTAGGCGGTAAAACGCTGGAAGAAGGCTACTATCAGGAGCTTGCCACCGTCTATGCAGGTTATGCGGCCATGATCCGCGCGACCGGCATCTTTTTCTCTTCGATCCTCGCCTACATCGGGCTTAAAAATTGAGGCTCGCCATGAAAGGATGGCAAAAAATGCTCCAAGCAATACGATGACAGCTTTGTTTTCTGTCCCGACTGCGGTGAAAGGCTATCTCCCTCCGCGCCAAAAATTTCTAAGCGAAACGCCCTGCTCATCGTTTGTATCGCCGCTGCTTTGCTGATCGCCGGCGGCTCGGTACACGAGCTCTCGCAGGTCAAAAGCCAAAAGGACGCCATCGAGCAGAGCAAATACGATCGTGCGCTTCAAGAATATCTGAGTACCCCTACGACCGGCGACTTGACCATTTTGTCCGACTGGACAACGCGGACGAGCCGAAACTATCTCTATATCGAAGGGACCGTGAAAAACACCAGCTCCAAAGATGTCCGCTCCTATGAGATCGGCTCAAATTTTGGGACCGCAGCGGAAATGTCGTCGACACTGACTGGACAAACGGCACGGACCTGGACGCCGGTGATTCCCAGCGATTTGAGAGCATCCGCGCAAAAAATCTCGGTGGCTTTACCTGCACCGTTGAAAAGGGTGGTGCGGCTACAATTTCATTCTCAGAACGCTCCATTTCTGATTGATCCTTCTACTTAACTTACAGTCCCGAAAAAACAAAAGCTGTGAATGATGGCGAAAAGCTTGCCGACTATTGTTATGATGTAAAAGCTTCGGATGATCCTGACGCCTCGGCTTTTGGATATGCTTTTGTCAGTGACGATACTTTCTCTGTCGTCATTCTTTCCGACCCTGAGCTGTCATTTGCGTTCACTGCAAGTGATAAGTCATAAACCTCTTATTAAAAGAGCCACGGAAAAAGAGCCACGGAGTATCTCTCCGTGGCTCTTTACGTCTTTCGCTTTTCACACCCTATAGATCTTCCGTTGTAAACGGATGCGGTCCGCGATCATGGCGATAAACTCGCTGTTGGTCGGCTTTCCTTTCGTGTTGGATACCGTGTAGCCAAAATAGCGCTGGAGCGTCTCAAGGTCGCCGCGGTCCCACGCGACCTCGATCGCATGGCGCACCGCGCGCTCGACACGCGAGGGCGTGGTGCTGTAGCGGCGCGCGACCTCGGGATAGAGCACCTTTGTCACGGCGTTGATGACATCCATGTCCTGCACGGCGATGACGATGGCCTCGCGCACGTACTGATAGCCCTTGATGTGCGCGGGCACGCCGACCTCGTGGATCACTGCCGTGACCTCGCGCTCAAGCGCCTGCGACTCGTCCTCGCTCTCCTCACCCTCGTTGACCGCGCGGCGCATCTGGTCTAAAAGCGAGGTCAGCTCGCAGGGCTTGGGCATGAAGAACGATACGCCGCGGCTCATCGCCTGCGACACGATCTGATCGCGATAAAGAGCCGAGACGACAACTGTCTTCATCTGCACCTTGTCCTTCGCCGCCTGCTCGAGCACGCCAAAGCCGTCAAGTCCCGGCAGCAAAAGATCCATCACAAGAAGCTGCGGCTTTCGCTCCGCTATATCCTGCGCCGCAGCCAGTCCGTCGGCTGCGCATCCCACTACGTCGAACTCACCCGTTGCTTCCAATGCCTGTTTCAGTGCTGTGCGGAACTCCTCGTTTGCGTCCGCTAATACGACCGTGATCCTCTTGTCCATGTCATCCCGTCCTTTTCACACAAGTTTTCGCCGACCCAGCCGGCCAGCTTCAGCAGCAAAATGTGACGTCTTCGTTCTGCCATGGCTTTAAGCTAACATATTTGGACAGCGTTTTCAAGCGAGTTATGTCGAATTTAACCATCTTTTTCTAACTTTTTGCATGAAAATTTGGTTGTTTTTACGCTATCTTAACACAATCTTTCTACTATATGGGTAGGTTATTCACTCGAAAGCCCCGCCGCAGAGAGCATATTTTCGATAAAAATACCATAACCTCTTGACGGATCATCCAGCAGGACGTGCGTGACCGCGCCAATGATCTTGCCATCCTGCAAAATCGCGCTGCCGCTCATTCCCTGCACCACGCCGCCGGTCTGCGCAAGAAGCTCCTCGTCCGTCACGCGCAGCAGCAGATTTCGCGTGCTGCCGGAAGGCGAATAGATTTTTTCGATCTCAATATCATACTCGCGTGTTTCATTGCCGGAAATGGTGGCTAAGATCGCCGCCCTGCCGGTCTTGATCTCATCCTTCTTTGCGATCGGCAGCGCCGCACCGGTGATCTTTGCCGCGTCCTCTGCCGAGAGCTTGCCGAAAATGCCGCATTCGGTGTTGGCGTAAAGCGTTCCGCTGTCGCGCGTCAGGTCAAAGTCGCCCTTGAGCTCGCCGGGCGAGGCGCGCTCGCCTTTTTTCACCGCCTTGACCGAGGCGTCCATGATGCTGCCGTGGTCGAGCGGCAGGAGCTGCCCCGTGTCCACATCCGTGACCCCGTGGCCCAGCGCGCCGAACGTGCCGCTCTGCGGATCAAAGAAGGTCATCGTGCCGATACCCGCCATACTGTCGCGCACCCAGGCGCCAAGGCGGTACTCGCCGTCCTCATCCTTCTCCGGCTCTGCGCTCAGTTCGATCGTGCGGCTGCCGCGCTTGACGGTCAGCGCCGCGGCGTCCTCGCCGTTTTCTGCCAGAAGCTGACGGAATTCCTCAATGGTGTCCAGGCTTTGCCCGCCGATGGCCGTGATGACGTCGCCCTCCTTGAGTCCGCAGTCCTTCGCCGGACTTTCCCCATCGGAAAAGCCGACGACGAGCACGCCATCGGAAAAGAGCTTGACGCCGACGGTCTGTCCGACGGGGATCAGCTCGCTGACCGTCCGGTCCGCCGCCTGCGCAGACGGCATTGCGATCGCGGCGGCTGCAAAAAATCCAAGCAGGATCGCCGCCGCTCGCTTTTTTGTGCGATGCGTTCCATCCATTCTCTCACCCCTTCAAAAAATACGGGCGGGCGGCGCGCCTGTGCGCGCAGCGCGCAGCCGTCCGCCCAACGCCGGAAATTTTTTCTTTCTCATTTCTTTTTCTCTGTCCGGCGCATTTACTTTCTGCGCTTCGGGCAAAATTAAAAGGTGCAAAATTTTGATGCGCTGGCATCGCTTTTTGAAATGGCGCTGTAAATGCGGACAAAGAAATTCCGCAGACCAAAGTCTGCGGAATTTTGGGAATTGTTTCCATTTAACGCTCGCGGTTGAAAATTTTGAAGATGTCGTCGAACGGATCGGGCTCATCTTCGTGCTTAGCCTCTTCCTCGGCCTTTTCCTTGTCGAAGTCGAGCGGCGCAAGACCGGCAGCGGCGCTCTCGCCGCTCTGCTCGGCAGGCTTCTTATCCTTGTTGAAGTCCAGCGCGCCGGGCGCCTTGTCAAAGCCCGTGGCGATGACGGTGACGCGGATCTCGTCGTCGAGCGTCTCGTCGAACGTCGCGCCGAAGATCGTGAGCGCGTCGGGATGCACAGCCTCCTGCACGAGGGACGCTGCCTGCTCGACCTCGTCGAGGCCGATGTCCATCGAGCCCGTGACGTTGATGAGCACGCCGTGCGCACCGTTGATGGAGGTCTCCAGCAGCGGGGACGAAATGGCCATGCGCGCGGCCTCCTCGGCCTTGTTCTTGCCGGCGGCGCGGCCGACGCCCATGTGGGCAAGGCCCGCGTCCTTCATAATGGCGGTCACGTCGGCAAAATCGAGGTTGATGAAGCCCGTGTCGCGGATCAGGTCGGAGATGCTCTGCACCGCCTGACGCAGCACGTCGTCCGCGATCTCGAACGCGTTGGCAAAGGTGATCTTCTGGTCGGTCGCGTGCTTGAGGCGCTCGTTCGGGATGATGACGAGCGAGTCGACCTTGGTCTTGAGCTCTTCGATGCCCGCTTCCGCCTGCGTCATGCGGCGGCGGCCTTCAAAACCGAAGGGCTTCGTCACAACGCCGACGGTCAGGATGCCCGCCTCGCGCGCG
>OIZX01001597.1_pt1 | contig 11409 bp, 8 predicted proteins | sample 1588621 | NCBI WGS metagenome assembly OIZX01 (sample SAMN03283276) | human gut metagenome | biome: human-associated habitat; material: feces | host: Homo sapiens | place: Peru | collected 2012
AGCTGCAAGTCCAGCCTTCTGCTGCCGCCGGGCGGGGCTTGCCGCACTCCGGGCAAAACTTGCCGGTAACGGTGGCACCGCAGCTGCAGGTCCAGCTGTCTGCCGGCTTCGGCTCCGGCTTTTTGCTGCCGCATTCCGGGCAGAATTTGCCGGTAACGGTAGCACCGCAGCTGCACTTCCAGCTGTCTGCCGGGGCGGGTGCGGGGCGGCTGACCTGCTGGGGCGCGTCCACGCTGTCCGGACGGGCCTGCTGGCCCATGGCAAACAGGTTCTGGGCGCTCATGCCGCCCATGCCGCCTGCACCGGCTGCCATGCCCATGCCCATAAAGCCGGTCATAGCACCGGCGGTGTTGCCGGCGGCGGTCTTCATGGCGTCGATCTGGCCGCCCACCAAACGAGCTGCGGCGGTGGTGGGGTCGGTGGTCATGGCGTTCTCTTCCCATTCGGTGATCTTCTTCTGCTGCTCCTCCGGGATGGACAGGGAGTTGATGTTGAAGGAGAACACCTCAATGCCGCGCTTTTTGCGCCAGACATTGGACAGCTGCTCGTTCAGGGCGTCCGAGATCTCCAGCGTGTGGGCGGGGATCTCGTAATACTGCACCTTGTTGGCAGAAAGAGTAGCCAGCGCAGGCTGCAAAGCGTTCAGCAACTCGCTCTTCAGCCGGGGAGCGATCTCGGATGCGTCATACTGGGTAGAGACGTTGCTGCACACGTTGGTGTAGAACAGCAGCGGGTCGCAGATGCGGCAGGTGAAGCTGCCGTTGCACCGCAGGTTCACCGAGAGCTTGTAGCCCCGCTCCTCGCTGACTACCACCCGGAACGGAATGGGGGTGGCGGTGCCGTACAGGATCTCGCCCAGCTCCTTGGTGTTGATGTAGTACACGCGCTGATCCTTGCCGGTGTCGCCGCCGTAGGTAAAGCGCTTGGCTACGGTCTGGAAGGTTGCCGCCAGACTATCGCCGAAGTTGCCGGTGAACACGCTGGGCTCGGTGGATGCGTCAAAGGTGAATTCGCCCGGCTCAGCGCACACCTCCACCACGCGGCCCTGCTCCACGATGAGCATGCACTGTCCGTCTGCCACGGCGATGCCGCTGCCGTTGGTGATGATGTTGTCCTCGCCGTTGTTGGAGCTGCGGCGGGAGGTGCGCTTCTGGCCCTTTACCATCAGCACATCTTTGTCCAGAGAATCGCAGTAGAAAAATTCCTTCCACTGGTCTGCAAGAGTTCCGCCCAGTGCGCCCATACCTGCTTTGATAAGACCCATAGTAATTTCCTCCTGTATGTTTTATTTGTGCAAACGATAACTTTCTGTTATCGCACGGTTTCCGGTTTTGGTCACGGTTCAAGGGTAAGTTCCGGGGAGTCGTTTTTCCAGTAAGCGGGACGTGTGTCCCGGTCAAACAACTGCTCTCCGGCGCGGTATTTCAGGCTGCAGCCGCTGGGGCTGCCGTCATCATTCAGCAAAATGGCCCAGAACTCGCACGGTCTGCCGTCCGTGTCGGTCAGTGTAAAGTGCAGCTCAGTGCCGTCCTCGGTGCGGCCCTGCGTTCCCTCTGCGGTGCCGGTCAGAATGCCGCTCCACCCGACCCATTCCACGCTCATGCAGCAGCTGCCGTCCGGCAGGAAGGTCATCCAGCGGATGCCCTTTGCGGACTCGTCTCCGGTGCGGTAAGTGCCCCACAGCCTGCGGGGGATGGCGGTGTAGCCGATATCGTCCCACGCCTCGGTGCGCTGAAAAACGTACCAGACCTCACTGCCCTTTTTGGGGCCGGTGGACTGCATCAGCAGTGAGCCGTCCTCCATCATGGAGATGGTCCAGCGGCTTCTGCCGTCCTCGCTGAGACTTGTCAGGTTCCAGCCCTGACTTTTTTCCCCGTCCCAGCGGGTAATTGCTCCGGCGTTCAGCTCTCCGGTGCGGGTCTCGGCAGCAGACTGGATCTGCGGGCTGACGTATGTTTCCCGGATGAAGGAGACGGTCACCGTGCCGGTGATCTCGGCCTTTTCCAGCCGCAGGGTAAAGCTTTCGTTGCGGTCGGCGGGGGCATAGCTTTCACCCTGCGTCACCGCCGTGACTGCCATCCACTCGGTTAGCACCTGCTGCTCCCAGTTTTCCGGCAGGGCTGGAGGTTCTGCCACAGTCTGTTCGGTGCGCCGCCCGTCTGCCCCGGGCTTTTTTTGCGCCGGGCGGTCTTCCGGGGCGGAAGCAGCGGCGGAGACAGAGGCCGGGGCGGCGTCGCTTGCCGGAGGTGCGGTCTTTGCCCCGCAGCCTGCCAGCAGCGCCGCGGCCAGCAAAGCGGCCGATATACACCGCAAGGGGATGTGTTTCATCTTGCACCTCCTGCTCGTTTATCAGCCGTAGCTGTGGGTCAGCACCAGCGGGACCGTTTCGTTCGTCAAGGGGTTCTGCCCGCTCAGGGGGGTAAGGATCAGGCAATCAATGCTATAATCAAGCTTCAATGCAGCGCTGAACGCAACCCATTCCGGGCCGTTTTCGGTGTCGCGGATAAGAGAGAAGCCCAGCGCGGTGCCGTCCGGGGTAGCGCCCAGATAGGTGACAGCACCCTGATAGAAATAGCGGTTGTTGTGGGTAGCCAGCTGGCAGCCGCCGCCTGAATTCAGGTCCAGCCAGCACAAGTTTTCCCCTTCCCCAAGGGTGAAGCTGCCGGTGGAATCTACCTGCTGCGGGCTGTTCCACTCAGCGGTCAGGGGGGCAAGCTCTGTTTCCGTACCGTCTGCACACAGCAGGCTGACCTCGGCGTCCCGCAGCGCCAGCGCAGTGCCGTTGTTGGCAATATAGATGGGGTCGGCACAGAGCAGGATCTGCCCATACAGCAGGCAGCACAGCACATCCACGTACTCCACAAAACCGTCCTCGGTAAGCAGGTAGACTACGGGGTGGAAGGACGCGCCCAGCTCACCGATGCACACATCTACATAATTATTATAGGCGTTGCGGATGGGCAGGGTGACATCGCCGTCCAGACGGATATCATAATCCTCTGCCCATGCGATGGTCTCGGGGGTGCGTTTGATGGTAACGGTGCGGGTGTCGCCATCCAGCAGCACCGAAACGCTGCCGTAGGTATCGGTAAGCACCGGCGTTTTGGCAGGGGCGGCGGGGGTCAGCGGAAACTCCACCTCCAGCGGCCGCCAGCCGCTGCCGGCGGTGGTGTGGTATCCGGCAACAAGGGTGACGGTATTTTCGTTTTTCAGCAGAACGGTCAGGTCTTCCAGCCCGTTGTCCCGCAGGGTGTCGGCACGCATCCCGGAGAGCATGCCGCTTTCCCGCAGGGAGTCGTAATATTCCTGCTGCACCATGTTGCGGTCAAAAGTCTGTATGGCAGCACGGTACACCGCAAGCTGCGTCTCGTCCGGGTCCAGCCCCATACACATGAGCAGCTCGGTGACCGAAAGCTTGTGCCCGGCGGCAAAATCGAAACACCAGCCCTGAGAATAGATGGGGTCGGTACCGCCGTAGTAGCTGCGCACCACAAGGCTTACGCAGTCGCCGTACCAGTAGGCGTCCCAGTCGATGTAGATCTGCGGGCACCATTCGTCCTGCGACACCTCAGCCTGCGGGTAGCTTTCATAATCCCGATATTCCGCCGCATACATGGCGGCAAGCTCATTATTGATATATTCAGCATCCGGGCTGTCGCACACAAGCTGTGGCACATGGATGGTCAGCTTCTGTGCGCTGCCCCACTCGTTCCGGACGGTTTTTTCCAGCGTGAACTGCTCCGTGATGCGGTCTTTTTGTGCTGTCTGCACCGCCGTGTCTGCGGCGCTTTGGGAAGCTGCGCCGGAGCCTGCGGGGGCAGCGGGAGCCGCCGCGCCGCCGCAGCCGGTCAGCCAGAGAGCCGCCGCCAGCACTGCAGCGGCAAGGCGTTTGTGTTTCATGGTCGTTCTCCTGTGTTCTCAGCCGTAGCTGCGGGTCATCTGCAGCTGGGTCTCGCCCTCGGCAAAGGGGTTTTGCCCGGCGATCATGGTCAGGGTCAGGTTCTCGTTGTACAGGTCGTTCTTGAACGCCGCCACAAATTCGAGCTCCTCATCGGCAGCGATGCCCAGCACCACGCCCTCGGGCACCACGCCCAGATACGCGGCATCGCCCCGATAGATGCGGCTGTTGTCCTGCACGCCCAGCTGAACGCTGCCGTCGCTGGTCAGGTCCATCCAGTTCCAGCCGGTTTCAGAGGTGTAGTTGTAGGAGCCGGTGACGGAATAGGGGATCTCCTGCGCGCTCCACTCTGCCGACAGGGGAGCCAGCTCCAGCACAGAGCCATCCGCCCGGCGCAGGTTCACCTCGCTGCCGCAGAGTTCCAGCGCCACACCGTTGTTGGCAAAGTAGATGGGATCCTGACAGATCATGGCATTGCCGAACATGAGGCAGCGCAGCACGTCCACATACTCCACCACGCCGTCTTTGGTCAGCAGATAGATCACCGGATGGAACACCGAGTCGGTCTGCTGTCCGATGCACACGTCCACATACTCGTTATAAGCGCCAAGGATGGGGTAGCTGTGCTCCTGTTCCACCCGGATGCCAATGTCTCCCCATTGGTCGGTCTTTGGCGCGGGGCTCAGGGTGATGGTGCCCTGCGTTCCCTCCAGCTGCACCTGCACACCGTCGTAGGTGTCGGTCAGCACCGGGGTGTCAGCGGGGGGCAGCGAGAGCTCCATATCCAGCTGCTGCCAGCCTTCTTCGCAACTGTACTTACCCCGGAGCACCAGTTGATCCTGCTCCGGCAAAAGCAGGCACAGGTTTTCCAGCTCATTGTATTCCAGCGTATCCATTCGCATTTGCGAGAGCTCTCCGCCGACACGCAGGCCCTCGTAATACGCGCCCTGCGCCATCTCCCGGTCAAAGGCCTGCATGGCCTGCCGCTGCACCTGCTGCTGCACTTCGTCCGGGTCCAGCCCCATCCGCTGCAGCATCTCGGCCACGGTGAGCTGCCGGCCGGTGGCAAAATCGAAGCACCAGCCGCTGTAACGCCACGGGGCGGTGCCGCCGTAGCGGCTGCGCACCACCAGACTGACGCAATCGCCGTACCACCAGTCATCCCAGCCCACACCGATCTGCGGGTACTCGCCGCCCGGCTGCCCGGCCTCCTCGCTGTTCTCGAACTCCCGGAAATCCGCCGCATAGATGGCGTTCAGCTCACCGTTGATGTAGGCGGCGTCCGGGCTGTCGCATTCCAGCTGCGGCACATGGACGGAAATGCACTGCACCGCGTCCTCCCCCCACACGCCCGAAACATTCTTTTCCAGCGTGTATTGGTCGGTGATGCGGTCTGTCTGGGCGGCCTGCGCCACCGCGCCGGGGGTGCTTCGGCTGCTGTCGGAGCTTTGGTCGGCAGCGGCGCTGGGGCTGCTCTGGGTGCCGCCGCAGCCCGCCAGCAGCAGGGCCGCAGCCAGCACAAGGGCCGCAAAGCGTTGGTATTTCATAGTAGGCTCCTTTTCTATGGTATGGCTCAGCCGTCTCCTATGCCTTGCCACTTGTCGATGATGTAGGCGGCCCAATAGGTCTTGTCGTTGATATCCACCACAGTGATGCCTACCTTATTCACCACCGGGTCGTCCTCATGAAGCCCCGGCACACCGCCGTAGTCCTTGATCAGTTCATCCACCAATTGCTGGAACTGGGCCTCGGTGGCGGGGTAGAGACGATCCATGCTGTAAAGGTGCTTTCCTTCGTGGTCGAAATCCACGCCCACCCGGTACTGATTGAGCATACGGAAGATGGCTGTGGAGCCGGCACTGTAACCGGCTTCGTTCAGACCTTCCCACATCTTTGCGGCATAGTCGCCCTCCATCCGCAGCCTGAGCCCTTCGTCCGACGGGAACTCCGGGCTGCCGTTATCCACAAACATCTGCACATCTGCCTGAATAGCGTGCTCCAGACCCTTGCTGTACTCGAACTTGATGTTCTCCACCTTTCGCCGGGCCAGCTCTGCGTTGAAAATGGTCAGGATCTTCTGCCCGTCCCGGATCACAGGGATCGGCGGCGAGGGAGGCGTTTCCGCGGCAGAGCCGGAACTTGTAGAGCCGGAGGAGCAGCTATCGTCACAGCCTGCCAGCGCCAGCATCACCGCCGATGCGCCGGAGAGCTTCAGGAACGTCCGTCGGTTCATCTCTTTCATGGGGTGCTCCTTTCTATAAAGCCCCGGACACAGGGGGAGTGTGCCCGGGGCAAACAGGGGGGCTTGTTCTCTTATGCCTTGTTATTTCGGAACACAACAGCGGTCATGTAGGTCTTGCCCTGAACCACCGGGAGATAAATGCTGATGAACTCTGCCTTGGCGCTATTAGAATTGTCCAGCAGTTTTGCTACAAAAGCCCGAACGGCAGCATCCTCGCAAGAATACGCATCCTCCAGAGCCACCTCTCTCTCGGTAGACGGTTCGGAGAGGCCGGCCATACCTGCCAAACTGTCCTTGCCATACTTGTTCAGTATCTTGTCCTCAAGTCCATTGAGTTCCCCAAAAATGAGCTTGTTGTCAGAGTCATTAAGCGTATGCGGTGTCTCGTTGGCCTCTTCAAAAACACGCCCGTAAGCCCTTATAGCGCCCACCGCATCCTGATTGAGGGTCAGCTGCTCATGGTCAACCAGACCTGCATCAAACTTTTCCTTCCAGACCTTGTTGATGGCTGCCAGCAGCTCGGTTTCCTTGCCGGTGGGCACTACGGGCGTGGAGGGTGCACCGCCGCAGGCAGCCAGTGCCAGCAGGGCGACCGATGCGCCGGAGAGGGTGAGGAATTCGCGTCTGTTCAGTTCTTTCATGGGGTGCTCCTTTCGATACAATATATTATAGTTTACGGTTCGGGATTTGCGGGAAGTCCGTGCATCTCTGCCCCGCTTCAGATCGGTGCAAAGTTTACCATTACCGCCACCGTATAGGTCTTGCCCTTAATGGTGGGGCAGTAGAGCCCGATCATCCACTGCTCGGGATGCGGACTCGCCAGTCCATGTCCGACCAGACGCCGCACAAACGCCTTGACCTCGCTCGGATTACGAGGATACAGTTGATTTAATTGCAGACCGTCATGGGTGTAGTTAGAAACTCCCACAGTTCCCCGATAGCTTCCGTTTCCATATTTTTTCCTGATTCCCTCTATCATTTCAGACTCATGGCGTTTGTAGTCGTAGAATACATCATCAGGCAAGTTCCATTTGCGGTAATCCTCTTCGTCTACTTCAGGTTCATAGGTTTCAAAGGGGCTGGCTGTAAACTTTGCGAGGTCGGCAGCCTCCTGACAGTAGACCACAGACTTGCAGATATCAAGTTTGGGATTGGGGACTACTTCTCTGTTGACTTCATACCAGACCTCGTTGATGGCTTTGAACAGGGTCATCTCTTTGCTCTCAGAGGCCGGAGGTGCGGGAGGCACGGAGGGCCCGCCGCCGCAGCCTGCCAGCGAGAGCGCCACAACGGCTGCGCCGGAGAGGGTGAGGAATTCGCGTCGGTTCAGTTCTTTCATGGGGGTGCTCCTTTCTGTTTGTCCCCCTGCTTTTTAGGGGGCTCTGGTTTGGGTATTCTCTGCACTTGCAGTCCGCTCCATCTTATGCTATCCTTATGAATAGAATCCGCAGATGCCTGTTGACACGTTTTGTGCACAGCGACAGGCCTTCTGCACCGGCGCGAGACCTCTTCTGTTTGTACTGTATCATACCCGGGAAAAAATTGCCCCCTCAGAAAAGCCGTTTTTGGGGGGCAATTCCAAAAAAATTTTTGGGGTTTGGGGGCTTCCCCCTCAAAAAATCCCCCCAAAAAGCCCAAAATTGGGGGGATTTGGGGGTGGTTTCCCACAAAAACAGGCAGCTGCAGCCATGCCTGTGCCGGTTTTCCCCCTCTGGCTGCAATGTGCGGAAAGGAGTCATGAAAAATGGAACGAAGGACATTTTTAAAGCTTGCGGCGCTCGTCCCCGGTCTGGCTCTTGCGGGCTGCGGCGGCAGCAAGACCCTGCTCTCGCCCAAGGACCCCACCATGCTCAGCATCTGGCATGTGTACGGCGAACAGGCGGACTCGCCCATGAACCGCCTGCTGACCGAGTTCAACGACACGGTGGGCAGAGAGAAGGGCATCCTGCTCAACGTGACCAACATGACCAACAGCGCCGCCATCGGCGGCCAGCTGCAGGACGCCAAGGCCGGCAAGCCCGGCGCGCTGGACCTGCCGGACCTGTTCTCGGCCCACCCCGCGGACGCCAGCGCTCTGGGCATTGAGAACCTTGTGGACTGGAACGACTGGTTCACCGCCGAGGACATGGCGGCCTATGTGCCCGGCTTTGTGCAGGACGGCATCATTGACGGGCGGCAGGTGGTGTTCCCGGTGTCCAAATCCACCCAGCTCATCTTTTTGAACGGCTCCCAGTACGCCCGGTTTGCGGCGGACACCGGGGCGCAGCTTTCCACCCTTGCCACATGGGACGGCTTTTTTGAAATGGCGGGTGCCTACCGGCAGTGGTCGCAGGGCAAGCCCTTCTGCGCGCTGGATTACCCCCTGCGTCTGGTGGAGCTGAACGCGCTGGAGCAGGGCAGCGGCAAGCTGTACAAGGGCAGCTGGTACGATTTGACCAACGAGACCTTCCGCGCTTCGTGGATGGAGTTTGCCCGGGCGCTGGTGCAGGGCGATATTCTGGTGTCGGACCTGTACTCCAACACGCAGGTGATGACCGGCGAGACGCTGGCGGGTCTTGGCAGCTCTGCGGCCATCCTTTATTACAATGATTTCGTCACCTACCCGGACAACACCACCGAGCCCGCCGACCTGCTGCTGGCTCCCCTGCCCCACGCCGCAGGCACCGCCACGCCCCTGATGCCGCAGGCCGGTGTGGGGCTGTGCGCCTTCAAGACCACCGACCAGAAGGCCGAAGCCGCCGCCGTGTTCCTGCGCTGGCTCACCGAACAGCAGCGCAATCTGGAATTTGCCGCCGATACCGGCTACATGCCGGTGTCCAGCGCCGCCTTTGACGCCATTGCGGACTATCCCTTTGAGCAGCAGAGCTATCAGCGGCTGTACGACGTCTACAACGAAATGCGCATCCAGAACACCCCCCTGTCCGAACCGGGCATCGTGGGGTACCACGCCAAGGCCAAAACCTTGTACGACAGCCTGCGCCAGCGCCAGAAGGACTACCCCCAGCGCCTTGCGGACGGCGAAACGCTGGAAGCCCTTGCCGAGGAAACATGGCAGCTGCTGTGTGACAATGCCTGAGCCTGCCGCTCAGCCGGAAAGGAGGGACTTTGATGCACTTTGTTGACCGGCACCGTGAAAAGATCCGCCAAAGCCCCATGAGCAGCCGGTTGCTGTGGGCCTGCCTGCTGCTGGTGATGCTGCTGGTGTTGACCTTTGGTGCGGCGCTGTTCCTGTTTGCCAGCCTGCACAACACCAAAAAGGACATCAGCCGCAGTCTGCAGATCCAGTTTTCGGTGTTCCAGAACGATATGGAGCGCTATTTTGAGCAGCTGGCGGTCATGGGCGTGAACCTGTCCGAGGATATGAGCGCAGAGGTGGACAAGGAGCTTGCTCTGCGGCAGATGTCCTTTGCCCAGCTGAACGACTCCCCCGAGGTGCTGAACGCGCTGGAGGAGGAAATGATCGAGCCGCTGTGCCGCCGTCTGCGCCAGACCGGCTGTTCCGGCGCTTTTGTGCTGCTGGATGCCACCGTCAACACCCGCATGGAGGGAGCAGAGCATTCCCGCGCCGGGCTGTATGTGCAGAAAAGCGGTGCCGACACTCCCACCGTGCCCCTGCTGCTGTACCGTGGCAGTGCGGAGGTGGGCAAGGCCCGCAGCGTGATGCCCCACCGCAAGTGGCGCATGGAGTTCCAGACCGACCAGTTCCCGGACTACGACCGCTGGATGACCCCCGGCAGCGCCCCGCTGTACCAGTCTTACACGCTGACCGAGCGGTTCGAGCTGCCCGGCACCTCGGAGGAGGTGCAGTTGTTTTTGCTGCCCCTGCGGGGGCGGGACGGCACGATGTACGGGCTGTGCGGCTTTGAGATCAGCGAGAGCTACTTCAAGCAGAACTTTGCCCAGCCCACCGGCTTTGACCGGCTGAGCTGCCTGCTGGCCCCGGCGGGGGACTGCCTTGCCGCCGATGCCGCCCTCAGCAGCGGCACCACCGGCGGCTACTACCATGCCCCCCGGAACACGCTGGTGCTGCGCAGCATGGGCGGCGGGCTGACCCAGTTGACCGGCCCCGACAGCGCCTATGCGGGCATCTCCCAGCTGTGCCGCCTGAGCGAGAGCCAGTCCTACCGGCTGGCGGTGTGCATCCCCATGGCAGACTACCGGAGACTGGTCTTTTCCGGCAATCTGCAGATGCTGCTCATCGGCCTGTTCATCGCCTTTTTCGTGGTGTTCTGCTGCATGAACTTCCACCGGCGCATCCTCTCGCCTGCGTTCCGGCAGTTCGAGGAGGACCGGCGGGAGTCCCGGCGGCGGATGGACGAGCTGCAGCTGGAACGCCAGCAGATGCAGACTGAGCTGTCCCGGCTGGCGGACGTGTGCCGCAACGAGTCGGTGCCCGATGCCTTCCAGACCTTTGTGGCGGGCATTCCCACCCTGACCAAGACCGAACGCCGCATCTTTGACGGCTACGCCGCCGGGCTGCGCACCCGGGAGATCGCGCAGCAGCTGGACATCAAGGACAGCACCCTGCGCTTTCACAACAAGAACATCTACGAAAAACTGGGTGTAAGCTCCCTCAAGCAGCTTCAGCAGTTCGTGGCGATCCTGAATTCCGGCAGCGGCAGCGCCCCGGACTCCGCCCCGGACGAAAAGTGACCCAGCAAGCAATGTTTTCGTCTATACAAAAACACTTTTTGCGTTGCAAAATGCTTGTTGGGGAGTGCCCCAAACCCCTTTGATCTGCATTTTTCAATGCAGGCTGCGCATCCCTGCGGGACGCTTTTGAGGATGTCAATCGGCACATCCCACGAAAAATCCGGTTCCTTTTTGGCGTAAGGGTCAATAGAAGAATTTGATGGTTCATGGTACAATAGCAGACGTTGCGTGTTGTGCGGTTTGCACACGAACATAGTGAAAAGGAGCTGTTGAACGTGGATACGATTTATCTGCTGCCCGGTGAGGAACGCTGCGTTGATTTTCGAGATGCTAATGGTGTCCCGAAGGTACACTACACTTACTGCTCTATCCGTGGCAAACTTTTCAACTGCACCTGCTGCACAAAGGCCGAAGCTCAGCGGCTGTGTGAAGATTGGCTCGTAAAACAGGATCGCTGCTATATAAACTAAAAAATACCGCCGAGGATGCCTTCCAACTGGGAAAGCTCCTCGGCGGTATTCGTTTATCGAGCCTGCTCGTTCTCCTGTACTGTTTTTTCTTCCGCAAAAAATCGTTCCACGTTTTTCTGTGCCCGAACCAGTTCTTGCATCTCGTT
>OIZX01001603.1_pt1 | contig 11371 bp, 10 predicted proteins | sample 1588621 | NCBI WGS metagenome assembly OIZX01 (sample SAMN03283276) | human gut metagenome | biome: human-associated habitat; material: feces | host: Homo sapiens | place: Peru | collected 2012
TGAGGGCGACAACAAGGTGTTGGCTGGTGGTCCGATGATGGGTAAGTCGGTAGTTTCTACCGATGTCACCGTATGCAAGGGCACCAACTCTATCACCATCCTCACCGATGCCGATGCCCACCGCAAGGCAGCTCAGCCATGTATTCGTTGCGGCAAATGTGTTAGCGCATGTCCTATGGGACTCGAACCATACTTGCTTGCTACACTTTCTTCATTCAAGGAGTGGGAACGTCTTGAGGCAGAGCAAGTTACCTCTTGTATCTCTTGTGGCTCATGCCAGTTCACCTGTCCTTCACATCGTCCTATTCTCGACAACATCCTTCAGGGCAAGGGCGTCGTAATGGGTATCATCAAATCAAGAAACGCTAAGAAATAAAAATGGGTAAGTTAATAGTTTCGCTGTCACCACACGCACATGGTGCCGACAGCGTAGAGAAGAATATGTTTGGAGTAGTGTTGGCATTGATGCCAGCCTTGCTCGTTTCGTTCTTCTATTTCGGTCTTGGCTCAGTAGTGGTATGCCTGTCGAGTGTGGCAGCATGTATGTTCTTCGAGTGGGCCATATCTAAGTGTATAATGAAGCGTCAGCCATCGCTCACCGATGGTTCAGCTATCGTAACGGGATTGCTTCTTGGTATGAATCTTCCAAGCAATTTCCCTATATGGATGATCATCATCGGTGCCTTGGTAGCCATCGGCATTGGCAAAATGACCTTTGGCGGTTTGGGCAGCAATCCTTTCAACCCAGCTTTGGTGGGTCGTTGCTTCCTCTTGGTTAGCTTCCCTGCAGCCATGACCTCATGGCCTGTAGTTGGTCAGCAGGCAGCATACCTCGATGCAGAGACCGGTGCCACACCATTGAGCCTTATGAAGTGGGCTATCAAGAGTGGCGACGCCAGCGTGTTGGATAAGTTGCCATCGTCTGTCGACATGCTTCTTGGCAATGTACAGAACGGTATGGGAGCCGGCACCATTGGCGAAATCTGTGCTTTGGCTTTGCTCCTCGGTTTGGCTTACATGCTTTGGAAGAAGATCATCACATGGCACATCCCTGTTTCTATCCTCGCCACAGTCTTTGTGCTCAGCGGTTTGCTCCACCTTGCCAACCCGGTATACGCCAATCCAGTGCAGGTGTTGTTGAGCGGTGGTTTGATGCTCGGAGCCATCTTCATGGCAACCGACTATGTCACCTCGCCAATGACCCACAAGGGACAGCTCGTCTATGGCGTTGCCATCGGTGTGTTGACAATCGTTATCCGCAATTGGGGCTCATATCCAGAGGGTATGTCGTTTGCCATATTGATAATGAATGCCTTCACCCCTCTCATCAATACATATATCAAACCAAAACGCTTTGGTGAAGTGCCAGCAAAGCAGAAATAAATAGTGGGAGGAACAAACAAATGGAAAAACTCAAATCATCACTTACCAATATGGTTCTCGTCCTCGTGGGCGTGGCTGTAGTAATAGGAGCCGTATTGGCTTGGGTAAACAATATCACAGAGCAACCTATCGCTGAAAAGGCGCAGCAGACTCTTGCAGCAGGTATCAAGGAGGTTATGAACTCTACCGATATCAAGGTTGAAGACCCCGACACCGTAAAAATGGAAATACAGGGCAAGGAGAGCGTCTTTACTGTCCACAATGTATACACCACAGACGGTGCCTATCTTGGTTCGGCTGTCGAGAGCACCACAATGGGCTTCGGTGGCGACCTCAAGGTTCTTGTAGGCTTCAATGCCGAGGGCACAATTCTTGGCTACACCATTCTTCAGGCTTCCGAAACTCCAGGTCTTGGAGCTAAGGCAGACAAGTGGTTCCAGAAAGACGGCAAGGGAAACATCATCGGCAAGAGCCTTGCCAATGGCGACCTCAAGGTCAGCAAGGATGGTGGCGACGTAGATGCCATCACAGCCTCTACCATCACCTCTCGTGCCTTCCTCAAGGCTGTCAACCAGGCTTACTCTGCATATCAGGACAATCATGCAGCCAACGCTAAGGGCGCCGATGGCGCAAGCGGTGCATCTGTTCAACATAATTAATATTGTAGCATCATGAACTATATAAAAACCATTACCAACGGCATTCTGAAGGAGAACCCTACCTTTGTACTCCTTCTCGGTATGTGTCCTACATTGGCAACTACCACCAGTGCCATCAATGGCCTCTCTATGGGATTGGCCACTATGTCGGTGCTCATCTGCACTAACTTCGTGATTTCCTGCATCAAGAATATCACTCCTGACAAGGTGCGCATACCTGTATTCATCGTAGTCATTGCAGCCTTCGTAACAATCCTTCAGATGTTTATGTCGGCTTATGCACCTGACTCTATCAACAAGGCGTTGGGCATCTATATTCCACTTATCGTGGTAAACTGCTTGATCCTTGGCCGTGCAGAGAGCTTCGCTGCCAAGAACACCCCTGTTGCCAGCCTCTTCGATGGCATCGGCATGGGTCTCGGCTTCACCCTCGGCTTAACATCGCTCGGATGCGTTCGCGAGTTGCTCGGTGCAGGCAGCCTCTTTGGCTTCGCTTTGCTCCCTGAAACCACCAACCTCCTGTTGTTCGTGTTGCCTCCTGGAGCATTCATCTCTTTGGGCTATCTCATTGCCGTTATCAACAAATTTAAAGCATAAGGAGAATATATTATGGAATACATATTGATTTTCATTTCAGCGATATTCGTCAACAATATCATCCTTTCGCAGTTCTTGGGTATCTGCCCGTTCCTTGGTGTATCTAAGAAAGTTGACACCGCCTTGGGAATGGGAGCTGCAGTAGCTTTCGTGTTGACATTGGCAACCGTCGTCACCTATCTTTTGCAGATCTATGTGCTCAATCCTTTCGGCTTGCAGTATCTGCAGACCCTGTCTTTCATCCTCGTCATCGCAGCCCTGGTTCAGATGGTTGAGATTGTGTTGAAGAAAGTGTCGCCAGCCCTTTACCAGGCACTCGGTATCTTCCTTCCTCTTATCACCACCAACTGTGCTGTGCTTGGTGTAGCAATCCTCGTTATCCAAAAAGACTTCTCTTTGGTTCATAGCATTGTCTATGCTTTCTCTACCGCCATTGGCTTTGCTTTGGCAATGGTAGTCTTCGCAGGTTTGCGCGAGCAGCTATCTTTGGTTCGCATCCCTAAGGGCATGCAGGGCATGGCTATCGTTCTTGTAACAGCCGGCTTGCTCTCTTTGGCTTTCATGGGTTTCAGCGGAGTAGACGGAGGCTTGAGAGTAGTATTCGGATTAGAATAAACTAACCTTTCCATACTGCAATCATTTGCGGTAAATAAATTGAATAAGCCCGATAAATGGCAGCTTCATAGCTCACCATTTATCGGGCGTTTTTTTGGATTAAAATCCTTAATGACTAATGACTGAAAATGACTAATGACTAATGACTGAAAACGACTGGCGCACGCTTCCTACTTTTTGGACAGGGTACAGAAAGAAATTGATACTTTGAGAATATAAGTTCAGGGGAAACGCTATCTTTGCAGAACTAACAGAAAAAGAAATAGTTGTTCAACAATATGAAATGGCAGTTGTGCATATAGCTACGCTCAACGAATAGCACCCTCAATTAACGCTATTCAGCAATAGACAGGCTTATCGTAAGCGTATCCAGCGTTGCATTCCTTTGCGGTTAGTATGCCATTTCGTTTGAACAGAGGATAAAGTGATAGTTGGATTAGGTAAAGAGATAAAAAATATGGACAAGGCTGCATTGCGGATACGCTTACCGGCCGTCAAATGTTTGGACAAAGAATTTCACACCCTCATTTTACTTTTCATCATTATCGAGGTCAAATAGATGTAACAGATAGAAATTGAGGCTATGACGATAAATGATAATGATATAATAGAAACACTGAACGCAAGCCGGGAGACAGGCTTTAGGATGCTGCTGAGCAAGTATCAGGAGCCTGTCTACTGGCACATCCGTCGACTGGTGGTGTCGCACGATGATGCCCAGGATGCCACGCAAGAGACTTTTGTAAGGATGTTCCGGTCGCTCGAACAGTTTCGTGGCGACAGTTCATTGCGCACATGGCTATACCGCATTGCCACCAACGAAGCGTTGCGGCTCATCGGTAAGCACCGTCAGGAGACGGTATCGCTCGACTCGGTTACTACAGGCATGGAAATCATTGCTGCCGACAACTACGTTGACTATGCCGACAAGGTTGCGGTGAAGCTGCAAAAGGCGATTCTAACACTTTCCCACAAGCAGCAGTTGGCTTTCAACCTGCGCTATTATGACGAACTCGGGTTTGACGAGATAGCCAAGATAGCCGACTCTACAGCCGCAAGTGTCAAGGCAAGCTATCATGTTGCTAAAGAGAAAATAATCAAGTATATGAACTCAAACGATTAAGGATATGGATAAGAATTTCGATTTCAACCAAGTGGGCAAACGTATGCCATACTCTACTCCCGACGATTTCTTCGCCAAGATGCAGAGCGACATCCTTGATGCCGTACAGGATTTGCCACAGAAGAATACGGAGATTAAGACGAATCGACGTACTGTCCGTAAGTGGCTTTGGCCTGTATCGTTGTCTGCAGCAGCTGTTGCGGCAATGTTAGTCATCAACATACATTTCTTAGCTCCCAATACGCCAACGGCTTCGAGCGATATTCAGGATGTTGAGCAAGCCTTCGCACAACTATCCGAGGGCGACCAGGCTTATATCTTGGATGTGTATCAGGATGATGTGTTCATCAACAATTAAGGCAAATATATATAACATAAACTAAAAAACAAAGATTATGAAAAAGATTTTCAACGTAATGATGCTGGTCATCGCAATGACGATGTTCCCCGTCAATTCTTTCGCTCAGGCTCCCAACAAAAAGCAGCGCCTCACACGCGAGCAACTCTCAGAAAAACAGGCTAAGTATATAGCCAATGACCTTGCTCTTGACGACGAGACTACAGCCAAGTTCATTAACACCTATACCCAATGCCAGAAGGAGATTTGGGCTCTTGGTCCGCATCCTCGTCGCAACGACAATAACAATGAGGAGCAAATTGGGCAGAACATCAAGAAACGCTTCGAAATGAGCGAGAAGATTCTCGGCATACGACAGAAGTATTACAAGGAATACTCGAAGTTTTTGACGCAGAAGCAGATTCAGCGTGTATACGAAATCGAGAAGAATATGATGAAGCGATTCGCTCAGCGTAAGGGCAAGAAGGGACAACGCCCTAAGCGCGGTAAATTCGGATCACGACCAATGGACAATAACTCTTCAAAATAAAACTTGCTTTCTTGTAAAAATAAAAAGTCTGCCGTTTTAACGATAAAGAAGAACTCATGAAACGAATATTGATAACAACAATCGGAATAATCTGCTGCATTCTTAACGCAGTCTCCGCAGAAAAACTTGTGTCCCATTTTCAGGATACTTCAGAACAATGTGCCTTACAAAAGAACATGGTTGTAGATTATGGCGCAAAGCCAAACAGTCCCGAGGACCAATCAGCAATTTGGCAAAATGCCATTGAAGACTTGTCGGCTTCTGGTGGCGGCAGGCTCATTGTGCCTAAAGGGAACTATCACATAGTTGAGATACGAATGTGTTCTAATGTGCATCTGGTGATAGAGGCTGGCACAGTGCTCACGCTTTCAAGTTTAAAGAGAAAAAACAGAAACATCGCCATGTTCTATTTTTCAGGTCCTACCGACGATTCTTTCATTGAAAATTGCTCTATTCGTGGTGACGGTGGGCAATATTATGTAGACTTCTCGTTTTTCGATTCAGGCAATGCTAGTCCTGTTCGTTTCGCATTGTTGAGAAGAGTGCGAAATTTCTTGATAGCCGATGCTTTTATAAAGGACAACTTTACAAAGTTCTGCGGCATCTCTTTGACACCGATGAAGTCAAAGAATGGTAACCGTTTGAATACATCGGAAGATTCACCTTCCAGACCCACTTGTGGAGAGATTCGAAATTGCCATATCGACAATGCGCATTCTGGCTACGGACTATGTCAACTTCATGGAGCAAGAGATATTTTCTTTCATGATATTTCTGCTAAAGGTGGGGTTACACTTCGATTGGAAACTGGGGCTGGTGGACTCTATGAAGGTGTGTATGACATCCGTGCCGTGAATGTTCGTAACTGCAATGGGCGGGCTGCAGTATTGATGCAACCGCATTGCTCATCCAATGGAAAAGTGGCAGTTGACAGCGTCTATTCTAACAGTTCCTCTTTCGCCGTACTCATACATGCTGGTTTCTTGGACCGGCATCATAAGAATAATCCCGATGCGCGTCCAGGTGTTTATGCTTCCGACAGTTATATCAATCATGTACACGCCGTGTATGGTGACAAGGCGCAAGTGGATTGTAAGGAAGTCTATCTGGCTGAAGAACGCAATTATGGTAAATATAAGCCAAGCGAGTTTGCGCCCAATGAAAGTATGACGGGGCCATCGCTTGCTGCAGTCTACGATACTACGGATGGAAGTTATCGGGTGACTGTCAACGATGTCACATCCGAAGGCTTTTCACCCACCCGATCATCTATATTATATCTCAATGAGGTAAGAGATAAGGAGGATCTGCGATGGAAGATCTACAAATCGTTGCATGCGTCAAAGCGACTTCTTGTAAACAATCAAACGAATAGTTATGGGTATCTCAAAAGCCTCGAAAAAAGAATCTATCCAAAAGAAAATATGACCACATACTAAAAAAAATGGATACGTGAAGACTATGTGTTATTCTTTTTTTTGTACTTTTGTCAGAAATTAAGTTTAGAAGAACCTAATACGGGGGAAACTAAAGCTCGCTATTCAGTAAATGGTCAGCGATTGTCTGCTCCAACCAAGGGATTGAATATCGTGAAGTATAGCGATGGTAGCGTGAAGAAAGTGTTGCAGAATTAAGGTTTACTATACTTCAATAGGTGCAACCGTAATGACAACGTGATTGACAACGTATCATTACGGTTGCCCTCTTTTTTTGCCCTTATCTTTGCACGACGCTCTTTACAAGCATGTGGACAAGGAGGATAAGGGCGTCGCAAATTGCGACTCCCTTGGCGGACGACAGAAAACTACCATCGTCAACGACTCATTGTCGAAACTCCAGATAAAAAATATATTAAGGTTCAGAATGTGACAACGACAGATAGTGTAGAAGACGGTAGTCATTTTCAGTCATTAGTCATTAGTCATTAGTCATTAAGGATTTTGATTGCCCACCTTGATTTTTAGAATCAATATAAACAGAAGTGCGCAGCTAACAGAAAATCTGTAGGCTGTGCACTTTCTGCTACAATATTTTTTTAACTGCTTTGCTGTAATATCAGATAAAAGTTGTATATTTGTATTTACTAAACAATCAAAGCGTATAATAATATCCGAATATCATGGAGCAAAACATACAACTTCGACAGGCATGGGACTTTGTGGAGAATACTGGGCGTAGCGTTTTCCTGACAGGAAAAGCTGGTACTGGTAAGACTACTTTTCTTCGCACAGTAGTGAAAAAGAGTAGCAAGCAGACTATTGTGCTTGCTCCTACTGGTGTGGCTGCCATAAATGCAGGCGGTGTCACTATCCATTCTTTTTTTCAGCTTCCTTTGGCTCCTTATCTTCCTGGCTCTAAGGTGAACACGATGTTTAACTTTAGCAAGGAGAAACGAAAGATTATTGCTTCGCTCGATATGATTATCATTGATGAGATTTCGATGGTGCGCAGCGACTTGCTGGATGCTATGGATGCTGTGTTGCGCCACTTCCGCGATTGGCGTAAGCCTTTTGGCGGTGTGCAACTGCTGATGATTGGCGACTTGGCGCAGCTTACTCCTGTGGTTACTCCGGAAGATGAGGCGGTGCTGGGCAATACTTATTCTACTCCTTATTTCTTTGGTAGTAAGGCGTTGGCGGATGTTGACTATGTGACGATTCAGTTGGATAAGATTTATCGTCAGCAGGATAATGCCTTTGTGGGCATACTGAATCGTGTGCGAGAGGGACATCTTTCGCTCGACGAGCTGAATAGTTTGAACAAACGGTATATTCCTGATTTTTCACCAAAGACGGAGGAGGGGTATATTCGGCTGACTACTCACAACCGCATGGCTGACCATCAGAACGAAACGGAACTGAGGAGGCTGCAGGGGCGTGAGTGGTGTTATGATGCCGAGATTACGGGTTCTTTTCCTGAGTATTCGTTTCCTACTGCGCAGCATCTTGTGCTGAAGTTGGGGGCGCAGGTTATGTTTGTGCGCAACGATGCTACTCCGCAGCATCTATATTATAATGGTATGATTGGGCATGTGGTTTATGCCGACGACAAGGAAATCCGTGTGCTGGGAGTGGGGCAGACGGAGCCTATAGTGGTGGAGAAAACGGCTTGGCAGAACGAGCGCTACACGGTGAACGAGAAGACTAAGGAGATAGAGACTGAGGTGCTCGGAGAGTTTAAGCAGTATCCTCTGCGTTTGGCTTGGGCAATAACCATTCATAAGAGTCAGGGACTGACTTTCGATCGTGCCATCATCGATGCTGGCAGCTCGTTTGCTCCCGGTCAGGTGTATGTGGCATTGAGCCGTTGTCGCAGTCTTGAGGGCTTGGTGTTGTCGTCGAGAATTGGACAGAGTGCGATAATAGGGGATAATGATGTGGAGCATTATATGGCTAATCAGGAGATAGAAGCGAAGAAGAGTATTGCGGTGTTGCCGGACTTGAAAGAGGAATATCATCGCGCGCTGCTAATAGAAATGTTTGATTTCTCAGGCTTGCAGCGCCTTGAGGATGCTATATTGCGGTTGCTGCTTGAACATTTCTCGCAGGCTTTCTCGCAGTTGGCTTCGCTTCACCGCACGGCTGTAGAGGAACTGAAGAATAGGGTGATGGATGTGGCTGGCAAATGGCAAACTCAAATGGCCATGATGACAATAGAGCAGCTACATTCAGAGGCTTTTCTTGAGCGTGTGCAGCGTAGTGCCGACTATTTCTCTGAAGCTTTGATAAGTATTCTCTCTAAGCCTCTGTCGTTGGCTCTTGCTGCTAAGAGCGAAAACAAATATGCTATGAAGAGAATGAAGGATGTGGGTGGCGACCTGAAGATACAATGGCGCACGAAGGTGCTGTTGTTGCAGTCGATGGGCGAGAAGCCTTTTTCTACAACTATATATCTTGATGAAAAGCGCAAGGCGGTGATGGATGCTCTGGATGAGGACAAGGGTAAGGGTTCGTTGCGCAAGCCTCGTGAGCGTAAGCAAAAGGTGGCGGCAGAACCAAAAGAGCGTAAGGAGAAAACGTGGGAATTGTCTTATCGCCTGTATAAGGAAGGAAAGAAGGTTGACGAAATAGCCAAAGAGCGTAGCCTAACCCAGGCTACTGTTATCAGCCATCTGTCGCGCTATGTGCGAGAAGGGAAAATCAGCATCGCAGACTTGATAGATGAAAAGAAGATTCCTGTAATCTCCCGTGCTATAGCCGATGTGCGTAGTGCCAATGCCGACAGTGGCTCTCCGCTCACCCTCACAGCTGTTAAAGAACTGTGTCCCGACAACATCTCGTACGAGGATATAAGACTCGTGTTGGAGGGGATGGAGTAGAAAAAAGAATAAGATAGGCTGCACTCGGAAAAAACATCCAAGTAAACTTGATGTTTTTTCGCTCATTTGCACTATCTTTGCAGAACAAAGGAAAACTTCAAGATTATGACAGAGAATACAAAGAGAAGACTACCAGTAGGTATTCAGTCGTTTGAGGAAATAAGAACGAAGGAATATCTATATGTTGACAAGACCGATATTATTTGGCATCTTGCCAATGAGGGGAATAAGTTTAATTACTTAAGCCGCCCACGGCGTTTTGGTAAGTCTGTACTTATTGATACTCTGCAAGCATACTTTGAAGGTAAGAAGGAGTTGTTTCATGGTCTGAAGATTATGGACATGGAGAAGGAATGGGTGAAGCATCCTGTAGTAAGACTCGACATGAGTAGGGGAGGAGCTACTGCTGCTGAAGTGAAAGCTTATCTCGACTTGGTGTTCAGAGATTATGAAAGTAGATACGGAATAGAAGTTGTAGCTACTGACTCTTTAAGCAATCGTTTTGATACAATAATAAAAACTGCTTATAAGAAAACAGGTCAACAAGTAGCTATTCTTATTGACGAATATGATTCTCCGCTTCAACATTCATGGAAGACTCCATATCATGAGGAGTGTACTGCTGTATATCGAAGTGTTTTTGCTATACTTAAAGCAGACGACCAATATGAGCGTTTTGTATTTATAACTGGCATTACCAAGTTTACGCAGATTTCATTGTTCTCTGTGCTTAATAATCTTAGCAATATCAGTTTTGATGCTCCATACGCAGCCCTTTGCGGTATTACCAAGCAAGAGCTGATAGATAATTTCATGCCTGAAATAAAAAGCATGGGCGAAGCTAATGGATGGTCGGTAGAGGAAACGATAGAGCAATTGAAGGGACATTATGATGGCTATCATTTTAGCATTGATAATATGGTAGACATATTCAATCCTTTCAGTCTTATAAATGCTTTGTCGACATCAAAACTTAGAAATTATTGGGCTTCGTCAGGCTCTACAAGTCTTTTGCCAAAGTTTGTTGACGACATGGAAATTCGTCTTAACGATCTCGACAATAGTGCTTTGCTTGGTGTAACTATAGAAACTTCTGATGTTACAGGTGGTGGTGCAGAGCTATTCTTATATCAGTCTGGTTATCTTACTATCAAGGGCTACATCAATGGCACTTACCTCCTTTGCTTGCCTAATCAAGAAGTTAGACAGGCGCTGAATGAGGTTGTGCTGCCTGCTTTGTCGATGCGTAAGTCGAGCGAAATCCAATCTACTCAAGCCTTCTTGAACTTGCATATTTGTGCCGGCAACTTGCCTGAGGCTATGAAATGCTTGAAAGCTCTTATTGCAGATGTTCCATATAGCAACAAGAAGTTAGCAAGTATGGATATGGAGGAGCGCTATCGTCTTGTTATGAGTACAATCTTCAATTCCATAGGCTGCCGTGTAGAAGTTGAGCGAATGATATCTACAGGCAGAATTGATATGGTGGTCGCCACAAATAGCTATATCTATGTTATAGAACTGAAGCTTACCAAGAATGGCGGCATTGCTGCAGGCGAAAAGCAGATAAAAGACAATCGCTATATCGAACCTTTTAAGGCTGATAAACGCAAAGTTATTGCTCTCGCTATAGAACTCGATGACCTTGGAAAGGGATTGAAAGATTGGAAGCAAGTTGAAGAATAACTCCTTTATATGCTATCCTTTATATTTTTATGAGGCTATAAATATCTCTTACTCAACTTTCGCAAATGTGGAAGTTAAAGAATTTAAAGAAGTTAGAGAAGTT
>OIZX01001604.1_pt1 | contig 11369 bp, 8 predicted proteins | sample 1588621 | NCBI WGS metagenome assembly OIZX01 (sample SAMN03283276) | human gut metagenome | biome: human-associated habitat; material: feces | host: Homo sapiens | place: Peru | collected 2012
AAGATATTTAGAGAAAAAGGACATATAAAAGCAATGACAAAAGAGAACCTTCTTCAGCACTTACAGGAATGCTGCGACCGGCTGTTCGGCTGCTCGCTCGAAATGGCGACGGAAAAGCAGGTCTATCGCGCCGTATGCGTCGCCGTGCGCGAGCTTCTGGAAGACGACCGCCGTGCGTTTGTTGAGCAGACGCGTGCAGAGCAGCGCAAGCAGGTCTATTATATGTCGATGGAATTTCTGGTCGGCACGAGCCTGCGCAACAACCTGTACAACATGGGCCTTCTGGAAACGGCAGGGGAGATCCTGCATGATCTCGGCTTCAGCCTGGAAAGCCTCTGTGCGCTTGAGCCGGACGCCGGACTCGGAAACGGCGGCCTTGGCCGTCTGGCCTCGTGCTATATGGACGCGGCGACCGGCCTGGGCTACCCCGTTACCGGCTTCTCCATCCGCTACGAGTTCGGTATTTTCCGCCAGAAAATCGTGGACGGCTGGCAGATGGAATTCCCGGATAACTGGCTCGAAATGGGCGATGTATGGCTGCATACCCGCAAGGACGACGCTGTGGAGGTTCGCTTCGGCGGACAGGTACACGAGTGGATGGACGGCGATAAATTTAAGACCGCCCAGACCGGCTATCAGTCCGTCATTGCCGTCCCGCACGATCTGTACATTTCCGGCTATGGCTCCAGGGCCGTCAACAAGCTGACGCTCTGGAGCGCCAGTATGCCGCAGAGCTTTGACATGAGCGCGTTCTCGCGCGGCGATTACGTCCGCGCACTCGAACAGAACACCATGGCCGAGGCCATCTCGAAGGTTCTCTATCCTGCGGACGACCATATCAATGGCAAGCGCCTGCGCCTGCGCCAGCAGTACCTGCTGGTGTCCAGCTCGCTGCAGTCAATCCTGAACGAGCATCTGAAAAATTATCATACGCTTGATAATCTGGCCGACAAGGTCGCCGTGCATATCAACGATACGCACCCGGCGCTCTGCGTGCCGGAGCTCATGCGGCTGCTGGTCGACGAGCACGACTACGGCTGGGAACGCGCGTGGGAGATTACCTGTGCGACGCTTTCCTACACCAACCACACCGTCATGGCCGAGGCGCTTGAGCGCTGGCCGGTCGAGCTGTTCCGGGAGCAGCTGCCGCGCATTTACGCCATCTGCCAGGAAATCAACCGCCGCCTCATGGAAAAGCTGCACTGCGTCTATCCGAACGATCCCGGCAAGTGGGAGTATATGGCCGCTGTTACAAACAGCGAGGTCCGCATGGCGAACCTGTGCCTGGCCTGCTGCCACAAGATCAACGGCGTTTCGCAGCTGCACACGGATATCCTTGAAAAAACCATCTTCCGGGATTATTACAATCTCGACCACAGCCGCTTCCTGAACATCACCAATGGCATTGCGTACCGCCGCTGGCTGTGCCAGTCGAACCAGGCGCTGACCGGCTATCTGCAATTGCTCATCGGCGACAGCTTCCTGACTGACGCGAACGCACTCGAAGCGCTGCTCCAGTACCGCGACGATGCGGAGGTTCTGGAAAACCTGCAAGCTATCAAGCGCAAGAACAAGGTGCGTCTTGCCGCCTATATCGCGGAGCACAACGGCGTCAATGTCGACCCGGATTCAATCTTCGACGTGCAGGTCAAGCGCCTGCATGAATACAAGCGGCAGCTGCTGAACATCCTGCATATCCTGACGCTTTACAATGACATCAAGGATCACCCGGAAAAGCCAATTTACCCGCAGACATTCATCTTCGCAGCCAAAGCCTCCGCAGGCTATTATCTGGCCAAGCAGATTATTTCGCTTATCGTCGCCGTTTCCAATCTTGTGAATTCCGACCCGCAGGTACAGAACAAGCTCAAGGTGGTCTTCATTGAAGACTATAAAGTCTCGCTGGCCGAGATCATCATCCCGGCAGCCGATTTGTCCGAGCAGATCTCCGTTGCGGGCAAGGAGGCTTCCGGCACCAGCAACATGAAGCTGATGATCAACGGCGCAGTCACGCTCGGCACGCTCGATGGCGCAAACGTCGAGATCCGCGAGCGCGTGGGCGACGAGAATATGTTCCTGTTCGGCATGACAGCCGACGAGGTGCAGGCGCTCTGGCAGCGCGGCTATGACCCGCACCAGTTCCTGACGCCGGAGCTTGACAGGGTTCTGCAAATGCTGACCTCCGGCGTGCTGGGCCAGCGCTTCGATGATGTAGCCGCCTCGCTCCTGACGCCGCGCTTCGGCGCCGCAGACAGCTACATGACCGTCGCGGACTTTGCAAGCTACAAGGTCGCCAAGGCCCACGCGGTCGAGGTCTATCAGGAGCGCACCCGTTTCGCCAAAATGTCCCTCACAAACATCGCCAGAGCCGGTGTCTTTTCCTCCGACCGCTCGGTCGAGCAGTACGCCAGAGAAATCTGGAATCTGTAAACTCTATCGCAGATATTTTGAAGGGGCCGACGGTGCTGTCGGCCCCTTCCCTGATGAAATGGACGGTACGCCACATGAGAATTCTATTCGACAGCAAGCTCTCGCAGTTCAAAACGCCCTTCGGAACACTCAAAAGGCAGGAGGTCTGCACGCTGCACATCATGATCCCGTGCTCCTGCCGCACGACGGCGGTCTGTCTCGTCTTGCAGGCAGAAAACGGCGTGGAGCTGCGCCGCGTCCCGTTTGCAAAGCAGTCGGACGATACGCTCTACGATATCTGGGGCGGGGAGCTGACGCTCTCTGAGGCCGGACTGTATTTCTATTACTTCCATATCACCACACAGGACGGCGCGTTCCGCCTGTTCAAACAGGGCGAAAGCGACACGAACATGGAAGCCGGCGGCCTCTGGCAGCTCAGTGTTCTGGAGGAAAAATTCCCTGTCCCGGACGACTGCGCGGGTGCAATTATGTATCAGATCTTTCCAGACCGCTTTTTTCAGGCCGGAGCGTGTGATCTGACCGGTAAGATCGGACCCTATTGGGTGCATGAGAACAAGGATGACGTGCCGGTCTATCTGCCGGATGCCAACGGTGAGGTGCTCAATAACGACTTTTACGGCGGAAATCTGAACGGCATCCGCGAAAAGCTTCCGTATCTGCAATCGCTCGGCGTGGAGATTCTGTATCTCAACCCGATCTTCTACGCATGGTCGACGCACCGGTACGATACCTGCGACTACAAGCGCATTGACCCCATGCTCGGCACGGAGGCGGATTTCCGTGCGCTCTGCGACGCGGCGCACGTGCTGGGCATGAAGGTCATTCTTGACGGCGTATTCAGCCATGTCGGCAGCCGCAGCGCGTATTTCCAGCAGGCAATTCACGACCCATCTTCGCCGTACCGCGGCTGGTTCCGGTTCAAGCAGTATCCGAACGTCTATGACAGCTGGTGGGGGATCACGACGCTGCCGTGCATCGACAAGCTGAACCCGGATTATATGGACTATATCATTGACAGCGACGACAGCGTCGTCGTCCGTTGGCTGAAGCTCGGCGCGGACGGCTGGCGGCTGGACGTCGTTGACGAGCTGCCGGACGCGTTTTTGGCACGCCTGCGCACCCGTATCCGGCAGGTCAAGCCGGATGCACTTCTGATCGGAGAGGTCTGGGAGGATGCGTCCAATAAAATCGCATATGACTGCCGCCGCCGGTATTTTACCGACCGGCAGCTCGATTCCGTCATGAATTACCCGTGGCAAAAGGCCATTCTGCGCTATGTACGCGGTGAGGACGACGGAACGGGGCTCGGTGCATCTATCCGCACACTTGCAGAGAATTATCCGCCCGACGTGCTGCAGGCCGTGATGAACATCCTTTCCACGCACGACACGCCCCGCGCCATCAATGCGATTCTCGACCCGCGCGACGGCGACCGCGCGGAGCTGGCCCGGCGGCATTTTACGGCGGAGCAGCTTGAAGAGGGAAAAAAACGCCTCAAAATGGCGGCGTTTTTGCAGTTCATGCTCCCCGGTATGCCCTGCATCTATTACGGCGATGAGGCAGGCATGACCGGCTACCGCGACCCGTTCAACCGCGCATATTATCCGTGGGGCAGGGAAGACGGTAATCTGATTTCGTTCTACCGTTCACTATCACGCGTCAAAAAAGCCTCGTCCGCGCTGCGGCGCGGCACGGTTCTTGTTCTGGAAGCAGGCGGCGGACGGCTGATGCTGCTGCGGCAGTACGAGGGCAAAAATGTGGCAGTCTGCTGCAACCGCTCAGAAAGCCCGTGGACGCTTCCGCACAGCGGCACAATCCTCCTTGGCGGCGGCATTGCCGAATATACCGGTGAAACGCTCACACTTGGCTGCGGCGGCTTCTGCGCCATGGAGCGCGAATAAAAGCAGCGGCAATTACCGATGCAAATACAAATCGTGGCTGCAGCATATTCGGTTCGCCGTGACCCCTGATAAAATAAAAACGCAAAACAGGCATGATTTCGGTCATGCCTGTTTTGCGTTCCAATGTTCGCCCCTTTTCAGCTTGCCGCGCCCAGCGTATCAGCGAGTGCGGTATCGGCAGAAAAGGTACTGAGATTGTAGAGGAAAAGAACGTCGGTGACGCCGCGCTGCGTCATAAGCTGCTCTACGTCGTCGTAGTAATAGCGCGGATCGACCATGACAATCTGCTGATAGTAGGGGATGAGGAACGGCACAAAGCTGTTCGCATAGGAATCCTTGAACATCAGCAGGATTTTCCCGTTGTTAGCGGTCGTTTTGATGGTGACGAGCGGATGGTTGCCGCCAAAAAAGACGGTGTATTTGTCCTTCGTATCCAGCGCCGAATCGACAAAGACAGAACCGGCCTTTTCCTGTGTGCTGTCGTAGATTACATAGTAGCTCACGTCGGTGCCGAGCGGTTCATAGGCCGTAATCGTGTCCTCTGCGGTGTGCTTGCCGCTCTTGGAGGCAAGCGTGCCTTCAAACGAGTTTGTCAGAACATGGACGCGATAGTTCGTGATTGGCGTCTCGATCCCAAGCAACTCCGCCGAGGCATCAAAGGCGCAGTATGCACCGAGGCTCGTCCAATGGTGGTCGGTACGGTAAAAAACGCCGTCCCTGGCGCGGCTTTTCAGAGCCTGCGTCACATCTGCATACTGCATACAGGGTGAAAGCGCCTGATTGACGGTGAACAGCTCCTCCTGCTGGTTGTGCGCAGGCGCGTTTTTGGGAAGATAGTCGCGCATAACGAGAGAGGCGTTCGGGACGATCATCGCCGTCATATGGAGGTCATTATGCTTTCCGGCAAAATCCTTCATCGCGGTCAGAGTCCGGTCAAGCACGGCCGGATCAGGAGCCTCTGGAACCTCAATCAGATAATTGTCCTGACAGAGATAGACGCCGTTGGATTCCTTTTGCCCAAGCAGCTGGTCAATCCGCAGCTTGGCGGAAACCCAGCGGTCACGCGCGAAGAATTGGTCGGCGAAGGCAGACTGCAGCTTCGACATAAAGCTTCCGTCCAGAACGGAGGCTGCCGTCAGAGCCGGATAAACCTGCAGCTTCCGGTTCTCGTTTTCTGAGAAATCCCGCTTCGTGTGAAGCAGATTGACAAGGCCAAAGGCAAGCAGAACCACGGCAAGCAGCGCGGCCAGAAGTGCGCCGTGCAGCTGAACGTTGCGCTGAAGGATCAGCTGCTGCTTTTCAGGGTCGTGCCTGCGCTTTTTTTGCGGATTCATGGGATCACCTCGCTTAGAACTGGGCATAGAGGAAGGACTGATAGGTAGCGTTCATCATATACGGGACGCAGAGCAGGAAAATGCCAACCAGCAGCAGCGCAGAAAGCACAAGGCCAAGACTGCGCCGTGAGAACACGAGCCGCCGGTAAAGCGTCCGAATCCACGGGCCGCAGCCAAGAATGCCGAGCACGAGGAGCTTCCAGTTTGCCGCAAAATAGTATTTCGCGGTGGAATCCCAAAACGCGCGGCTCCCGGCGCCGAACATCCGGCCAAGATAAAAAATTGCCGAGGAAAAATCGGGGGAGAAGAAAAGCACCCAGCCCACGATGACCGCCAGCAGCGTCAGAATATGCCGGATCGGGGAGGGCGTCTTTGCAAGGACGCCCTTGAGCAGATATTTTTCCAGCAGCAGCAAAATTCCGTGGTACAGGCCCCATGCCACAAATGTCCACGACGCCCCATGCCACAGGCCGGTCAGGAGCCAGACGATCAACAGGTTTCGGATGCACTTTGGCGTGCTCACGCGGCTGCCGCCAAGCGGGATATAGACGTAGTCACGGAACCAGCGGCCAAGGGAAATGTGCCATCTGCGCCAGAACTCCGTCAGAGAGGCAGAGAGGTAGGGGTGGTCGAAGTTGGCATCAAAGTTGAAGCCGAACAGCTTTGCCATACCGATTGCCATGTCGGAGTAGCCGCTGAAATCGAAGTAGAGCTGAAGCGAATAGCAGATTGCGCCGAGGCACGCCGAGCCGCCGGAAAGCGAACCGGATGGGAGCGCAGAAATGCTCTGGAACGCAGCGCCGAGATTGTCGGCCAGCAGCACCTTTTTTGCAAGGCCGAGAACGAGCATCGGGACGGCTTCGGAAACCTTGTACAGCGTCACCGGATGCGATTTCAGCTGCGGTGCGAACTGTGCGTATTCGACGATCGGGCCGGAGATCATTTTCGGGAAAAAGCTGACATAAAGGCAGAAATCAAGCGGATTTTTCTGCGCGGGCGCACGGCGGTGGTAAACATCCGAAAGATACGACAGGTTCTGGAAGGTGAAAAAGGAAATTCCGAGCGGAAGCGCCGCAGACGGCGCGTTCAGCGCGAACGGCAGGATGGTGTTGAGCGTTTCAATGGCAAACGCGGCGTATTTATAAAAGCCGAGCAGGAGCAGATTGAACAGCACAGCGAGCACGAGCAGGAATTTCGCGCCGCGCTGTCCCGATTCCGCGCGATTGCCGATGTCAAGGCCGACGCAGTAGTTGAAAACCGTCACCAGCAGCAGAAGCAGCAGATAGACCGGGGAGCCCCACGCGTAAAAAACGAAGCTGACCAGAACGAGAAGCGCATTCTTGCAGACACGCGGACAGGCCAGATACAGAATCAGGCTGACAGGGAGAAACGCGAAGACAAAAAAGAGCGTGCTCAGATTCACGACGGTTCCTCCTTAAAGCGCTTTCAGAAATGCCTGTGCGGCAGCAGCTGCGTTCTCATGCACGACGAACAGGATATAATTGCCCTGTATCTCCACGACAGAGTTGGAGAGCAGATCATACTGTTCAACGCCATAGCCTTCGAAGCTCTTCATCTGCGTCTGCCTGCGGGCCTGAATGGCGTCGGAAACGGACGTCTGCTGCGAGAGATCGGAGAGCTTGACAATCAGAAACTCCCGCGCACCCATATTTGTAGCCGGATAATAGAGCAGGCAGCCGTCCATCTCAGACGGTGCAAAGCCATAGAGCCGCCGCACCATCTGCGCATCCGCCTCCTGCATATCCGTTAGATCAAGCGTCTGCAGAACGGCACTGCTGACAGTGTCAAAGGACGCGCTGCTCTGCCGGTTCTGCATGGTCTGTGTGTAGAGAAAGCCCACGGTCGCCAGAGCGGCGACGAAGGCAAAAATGCGCAGAAAAATACTTCCGATACCCACGCGGCGGCGGGCCGCAGGCTGTGCGGCGGCTTCCGGGGTGGGCGCTGCTTCCCTGGCAGCGGGCTTTTCGGGTGCAGGAGCCCTGGAATTCTCTTCCTTAGGCTTCGGCTTGACACGTTTGGGCTCCGCAGCGGCCTTTGGCTGTCCGCTGACGGGCTGCGGAGCAGGAATGGGCGCAGCGGCAGCTTTTCCGTTGGCCGGTGCGCTGCTTAGAAATTCCGAAAAATCAACTCCGTCGATCACAAGCGACTCGGATGGGGCATGGGAAGCGGGTCGCTTCTGTGTCGGAGCAGCCTGTTTGGGTGCTTTTTTGGCAGGTGCAGAGCCAAATTCGGCCAGAATATCGTCGAGCGCCTGCTCCTTCAGCTCCGGCGAAAGGCTGCTTCCGCCGCGCAGGAGCAGATCATTCAGCTTCGGATTCGGTTGATTCAAGGGCAAAGACATAATCGTATACCTCAGCAATCAGTTCGGTACCCCACAGCGGGTAAAAGCCGCCCAACAGGTGTACGCCGTCATCCTGATACAGGTCCGTGTTTTCTTCACAGAGCTGCGTGATGTCCACATACGGCGTGCCGTTTTCCTCGCAAAAGGCGCGGACGGCATCGTTATAAGCCGGGATCTCGCGCCACGCGGGTCCGCGCTTGAACGCGGGTTCAAGCGCAGGGATGATGGAGCAGACATAGACCGTAGCGTTCGGAAGATGCTCCTTGAGGAGGGCGAGCGTATTGTTCACTTCGTTTACATAATCCTCTGGCGTCGGCCAGTACCCGATTCCGACATCGTTGATGCCGTAGGTCAGGAAAATGATTGAGGGATTCAGCGCGACAAGCTCCTCCAGGTGGTCGATGACCTTTTTGATGGTCGCGCCGGAGTCGGCAAACACGCGTTCGGGGGCCAGATAGCCATAATAGGTGAAGCCTGACGTTCTGGAGTCGCCGAGCATGGCGTAATCCTCAAACAGCGACCAGACGGAAATTTCTCCGCTGTAGAGCTTTGCACGCCATTCGTCCCGCATCGCGTCCAGCTCCGCCTGACGGATGGCCTTGAGCTCTGCTTCCACATCGTCAGGGCTGTTTGCCTCCTGCTCTCGGAGCCATTCCACGCCAGACGCGACCTCCGCATCCGTCGCAGAGGCAGCAGTACGCTTCGCCGGGAACACAAAAATCCATAAAATCAACAGCAAAAAAAGGACCAGAGGCAAAAGCATCAGCGTCCTCCAGCTCCAAGCCCTTGCATTCATCAGCGTAACCCCCAGAGGTCAAAGTCAACCGGATATCAATCCTGACCATTATAGTATAGCACCGCTGTTTTGTCTACAAAAATTGACAAAATGCGCCCGGATTTTTTCGGACTGCACGTATTGTCAAGCAGAAAAAGCGTCCGCAGGCAGATAAGCCAGCGGGCGCTTGGGGCTGCATATGGAATTGGCTGCTCCGGCTCAGTGCGCGGCCAGCTCGCAGGTTCGTTCGTAGGCGGCAATCACCGCGTCCATGGCGGCGGCGCGGACGCCGTGCTGTTCCAGCGCTCGGACGCCTGCAATCGTCGTTCCGCCGGGGCTGCAGACCTCGGATTGGAGCTTGCCGGGGTGCTTGCCGGAGGAAAGCGTCATTTCCGCTGCGCCGATCATGGTCTGCGCGGCAAGGGCCAGCGCCTGAGGGTACGGCAGGCCGCAGCTTACGCCGCCGTTTGCCAGCGCGTCCAGAAACAGATAGACAAACGCCGGGCCGCAGCCGGAGACGGCGCTGCCCGCGTCCAGCTTGTCCTCCGGCATCCGCATCAGAAGCCCTGCAGGGCGCAGTGCTGCTTCCAGCGCAGCCAACTCGTCCTCCGTGACAGCGTCGTCCGGGGAGATCAGAACCACGCCCTTGCCGAGCGCGACCGGCAGGTTCGGCATAATGCGTACAACCGGGCAGGGGAGACCCAGCGTTTCTTTGATCGTTCTGAGCGTAACGCCTGCCGCCATGGAGACGAGCACGGGCCGGTCCTCTCTCGCTGAAAGCGGCGCTTTCAGCTCCGTCAGCAGCGCCGGGAGCATCTGCGGCTTGACGCCGAGAAAAATGAATTTACAGGCATCCGTGACTTCCAGATTCGTCCCGGCAGCGCAGCCAAGCTCTGCGGCCAGCGCTTCTGCCTTCGAGGCTGTGCGGTTGGTCAGGAGTATGGCCGCGCCGCTTTTTGCTGCGGCCTGTGCCAGTGCGCCGCCCATATTCCCGGTTCCGATAAATCCAAGCTGATAGGTTGACATAAGTTCCTCCTTACCGGGTCTGCCCGTCGCCCGTTACGATATATTTATATGTCGTCAGCTCCCGCAGGCCCATGGGGCCTCTGGCGTGGAGCTTCTGCGTGGAAATGCCCATTTCACAGCCGAGGCCGAACTCGCCGCCGTCGGTAAAGCGCGTTGAGGCGTTTACATAAACTGCCGCGCTGTCGACCAGACGCATAAAGCGCTGCGCGGTCTGCGCATTTTCGGTGATGATTGCGTCGGAATGGTGTGTGGAGTGCGCGGCAATATGGGAAATCGCCTCATCCGTGCTGGAAACGCTCCTGACCGCGAGAATATAATCCAGAAATTCCGTGTCGAAATCCTGTTCACCCGCAGGTGTGCCGGGAATGATCCGCTGCGCAGCCTCATCCAGCCGGAGTTCGACCGGCGGCAGGCCGGCCGCAGCGCGGTCGTCCGCCAGCCGCTTTTTGAGCATTGGCAGGAACTGTCCGGCGATATCTGCGTGGACAATTGCAACTTCCTCCGCGTTGCAGACGGACGGGCGGCTGGTTTTGGCATTTTCGATGATGTTCAGCGCCTTTTCGAGGTCTGCGTCCCTGTCCACGTACACATGGCAGATGCCGGTGCCCGTTTCAATGCACGGAACGGTTGCCGATTCGACGCAGGCGCGGATAAGTCCTGCGCCGCCGCGCGGAATGAGCAGATCGACCAGTCCGTTCGCCGTCATAAGCTCGTGTGCGCTCTGGCGCGTGGTGTCCGACACCAGATTCACAAGGGCCTCCGGCAGACCGGCAGACCGCAGACCCTCGTGCATAGCCGCAACAATGGCTGCGGCAGAGCGGAACGCTTCTTTTCCGCCGCGCAGGACGCAGACGTTCCCGCTTTTGAGGGCAAGCACCGCCGCGTCAGAGGTAACGTTCGGACGGCTTTCATAGATAATGGCCACGACACCAATCGGAACGGCTGTTTTGCGGATCACAAGCCCATTTGGCCGCTTCACCTCGGCCAGAATTTCTCCGACCGGGTCGGGGAGCTTCGCGACCTGACGCATGCCGTCCGCCATGGCGTCAATGCGGTCCTTCGTCAGGCGCAGGCGGTCAAGCATGACGCTTGAAATAACATCCTGCGCCGCCAGCATATCCTCCGCGTTTGCAGCAAGAATGGTGTCCGTATTTTTTTCAATTGCATCCGCCATCTTGGCAATGGCCCGGTTTTTTTCCTCACTGCCCAGCCATGCGAGCTGCGGGCAGGCGGCCTTCGCCTGCTGTAAAAGCGCCTGTGTTGTCATTTCTCCGCCCTCTTTCCCAAAAATCTTGTGCCGATGGGCTTCCCATCGAGCAGTGCATAGAGCTTTTCAACCTCCGCGCCGTTGGCAATGATCATATCTGTTCCGGCTTTCGTGACGATCTGTGCGGCGGAGAGCTTCGTCTTCATCCCGCCGGTCCCGAGCTCGGAGCCCTTGCCCTCGGCCAGGCGGAGGATGTCGTCCGTGATCTCCGGCACGACGTCGATGCGCTGCGCGTCCGGATTTTTGTGCGGGTCGGCGGTATAGAGCCCGTCGA
>OIZX01001605.1_pt1 | contig 11362 bp, 9 predicted proteins | sample 1588621 | NCBI WGS metagenome assembly OIZX01 (sample SAMN03283276) | human gut metagenome | biome: human-associated habitat; material: feces | host: Homo sapiens | place: Peru | collected 2012
ACCAGGTTGCCCACGTTTTCCAGCACCACCAGGTCCAGCCCTTCCGTTCCTAGCTGGCGGACACCCTGCCGGGTCATGTCCGCATCCAGGTGGCACATGCCCCCGGTGTGGAGCTGAATCACCTTGGTGCCGGTGGCCGCAATGGTTCCGGCATCCACATCGGAGTCAATGTCCGCCTCCATAATGCCCACCTTCATATCCTGGGGCAGAGTCTTCAAAAGCTTTGTCAAGGTTGTTGTCTTTCCGGAGCCGGGGGAAGACATCAGGTTCACCAGGAAGGTGCCCTGCTCTTTCAGCTCCCGGCGCAAAGCCTCGGCGTCCTTGTCGTTGTCGGCAAACACGCTCTGCTTCACTTCAATCACGCGATATGGGTCCATGAGAAACTCCCTTCTTGTGTTGGCTTTTTCTGCGAAAAATCGTGAAAAGCACTTCTTCTCAAGATTAACTATACACGAGGGGAATCCGAATGTCAATTGTGCATCACCGGCACAATTGCCCAAAAAGCGTACAAAATTGCCAAAAAGCAGCGGTTAGCAAGGGCTAACATATGTGAAAAATTGCGATTTCTCCTGCTTTTGCGGCCTTATCCGCGAATATGCGCAATAGTTACAAAAATATTGATTTATTACAGTTGTAATTTTTGAATTATTTGTGAATAAAAACGAATGACAGCGCTATCGCACCTATGATAAAATAAAACCTGTATATAAAGGAGGCTTCTATGGAAGAGAGAAAAACCACAATTCTGGCCGTTGCCGGAAAGGGCGGCGTGGGCAAAACCTCCGTTGCCGCCACTATGGTACGGCTGTTGTGCCAAATGCACCCCGGCAAGCGCATTCTGGCCATAGACGCAGACCCCGCCGTAGGCCTGGCCACCGCCTTGGGCGTGGAGGTGTGCCTGACGGTAGACGACATCCGCAAGGCCGTGGTCGCTCAGGCCAGGCAGGGGAATGCCAAGGCTGCTGTGGAGCTGCTGGGAGAGGCCCGCTGCCAGATTTTCGACGCCGTCGCCGAGAGCCGGGGCTTCGCCTTTCTCGCCATTGGCCGCCCGGAAAGCGCCGGCTGCTACTGCAAGGTCAACGGCTACCTGAAAGAGGTTATCGGCCTTCTGGCCGGGAGCTTTGACTATGTGGTCATCGACGGCGAGGCCGGTGTGGAGCAAATCAACCGCCGGGTCATGGAAAAGGTTACCCATCTGCTGCTGATCACGGATGCCAGCAGGAAGGGCACCCAAGTCATCCAGACGGTGAAAAAGGTGGCAGACGAGCTGGTCATGTACGATCAGGTTGGGGCCATTGTGAACCGCCTGCCCTCCAGAGAGGTCATCCCGCTGCTGGACACCGGGGATATTCCGGTGCTGAGCTGCATTGAAAACGATGCCGCACTGGCAGATTTTGACATTCGGGGTGAGAACGTTTTCTATTTGCCGGAGGAGGCAAACATCGTCCGGGGGGTAAAAGAGGCGCTGGAAAAGCTGAGCGTGTAAAGCTCTTCCTGTCATTTGGCTACATAAAAATACGAGTTGACAGTTGACAGTGTACAGTTGACAGTTGTGGTGTCCCTACGGGACAGTTTTGAATATTTTCTTTCATTTCCGTAGGAAATACCGCAATTGTCAACTGTCAATTGTCAACTGCTAACTGAAACGAAAGAGGGAAAAAAGTGAAAGATCTAAAATACTTATACGACTTTGAGCGTCTCTTGCAGGAGGCCAACAACGATCTGGTGCGGCAGGCGCAGGCGGAGGGGAAATACTGCGCCGCTTATACCTGCGAAAACGTGCCGGAGCCGCTGCTGAATCTGCCGGGGGTCTTCTCCGCACGGCTGCGGGCGCCCCGGACCGGGTCCATGGAAATGGGCACCTATTATATGACCAGCTTCCTGTGCGAATACAGCCGGGCCCTGCTGGAGCGGGCCATTGAGGGCGGCTACAACTTCGCCGACTGCATCTTCACCCCGGACGGCTGCTCCATGATGAACCGGTGCGTAGAGAATATGGAGCTGCTGAAAACCATGGAGAAGGAGCACTTCTTCTACTCCTACATGGAAATTCCCATGAAAGCCGATGACAACGGCTTGAATCTCTATGTTTTGCAGTGCAAGAACCACATCCTCACCCCCTTGCAGGAGCATTTCGGCATTGACGTGTCCGATGCTGCCATCCGCAAGGCCGTGGAGGAGCACAACCACCTGTGCCGCCTGATCCGGGAGATCGGTGACTACCGGAAGGAAGAAAATCCCCGAATCACCGGCTACGAGTACCACATCATCAATCTCATCAGCTACGCCGCCCCCAAGTATCTGCTGATCCCCATGCTGGAAGAGACGCTGGAGGAGCTGAAAACCCGTCAGCCTGACCCCAAGCCCAAATTCCGGGCCCGGGTGGTCCTGGTGGGCTCCGAGGTGGACGACATCGACATGGTGAAGCTGGTGGAGGAGAGCGGGGCCTATGTCTGCGCGGACCGGTTCTGCTACGGTTCCTTCCCGGGCCGGGACCCCATCGAGCTCACGGACGGTGAGGATGCCCTGACCCAGATCTGCCGCCAGTATATGTACCGGGCCCAGTGCCCCCGGTACATGAACATGCCCAAAATGCTGGGGCGGCGCGCCTATGTCAACCAGCTTGCCAAGGACTACAAGGCCGATGGCATTATCTATGAGCAGGTGAAATTCTGTGACCCCTGGGCCTACGAGCGCATGGTGGGTACCCAGGTTCTCCGGGACGAATACGGCTACCCCGTGCTGTCCGTGGACCGGCCCTATGCCGTTGGCTCCTCCGGCCAGCTGCGGACACGGGTTCAGGCCTTTGTAGAGAGCATGGAAATCAAGAAGATTCAGGGAGGTGCAGCCCGTGGCTAAAGGAATCGGCGCAGACCGTCTGGGTGATTTTTACACCAACGGTAAGGTCCGCAAACGCCGGGAATGGCGCGGCCTGAAGGACACCGTGTACGACTACAAGTGCTGGCTGGGCATTATGGGTACTCTGGCAGGCTTCATCATCAAGCCCCGGAACATCAAGGCCATGTTCCGCTATCGCTGGATGGCCAACTACCTGGCCGTTCCCATGATGGTGGACCGGCACACCCAGGGGCTCCGGGGAGAATACCTGCGCATCTGCCACACAGAGCAGGATCTGATCATCAAGGATGTGGCAAAGCTCCTGGACAACCTGTTCCGGGGCGACCGCCGCATCGGCAACGACACCGAGTTCTCCAAAAAAGTGGTGCTGGTGGATGAGAACGAGATGACCGCCGTGATGATGGGCTTCCCCACTCTGAAAGGTCTGAGCCGGGAGACCCCCTCCACCTATGTCTCTGTGCTCTTGAATCAGACCGCCGCCCTGCATTATATTGACGTTGCCCAGGAATTCGGCCTGGCCGGTGACGTGTGCCCCATGCCCGAGGCAGAGGCCGGTGTGTCCATTGACGATGACGCCCCCGTTCTGGGTGCCTGCGCCATTCAGTGCAACACCACCTGCGACGGCTCTTTGATGGGCAACGGCGTTATCTCCAAGCGCCTGGAGCTGGAGGACGGCATTCCCTGCTTCCAGCTGGCAGCCCCTCTGCGCCACCGGGAAGAGGACGTGCAGGAGTACGCCGCCCAGGAGATCCGCAACGCCATTGCCTTTATTGAGGAACACACCGGCGAGAAGTGGGACTGGAAGTACTACTTCGAGTGCGCCAAGCGGGTGAATATCTCCACCAAGTACCGCCAGGAATGGCTGGATATGAATAAGACCGACTACCCCCAGGTCTTCGGCTCCAATCTGGCCCTGTACACGGAAACCAACTATATGGCCATCTGCGGCAAGGTTCCGGAATTCATTGAAGCGGACCGGAAGATCGCCCGTCTTGCCGAGCAGGCCTATGCCAAGAAAAAGCGCATGGCCAAGGAGTACCGCCACCGGGCCATTGTGTGGGGCGTGCAGTCCCACTTCTATATGGACTTCCTGCTGTGGCTGCTAAACTGCTGGGGCATCGTGCCGCTGACGGATATGCTGAGCATGGTCTCCACCAAGGAGCTTGTAGAGGAGGACACCCCGGAGAACCGGGAGCAGGCCATTTACGACATGGCCTGGCTGACGGAAAATATGATCATGCGCAACCGCACCCACGGCGGCTACAAGGTATTGCTTGACGAGCTGTGGGAATTCTGCGAGGAATTCAATGCGGACATGGTCATCCTCTGGGAGCACATGAGCTGCAAGGCCCTGGACGGCATGCACGGCCAGTTTGAGGAGAAGGCCCGTCAGCTGGGCATTCACCTGGTGTGGGTCTCCCACGACCTATTCGACCCCCGCATTATCAACCGGCAGGGCATCCGGGACCAGATCAACCGGTATATGCGCTCCGTTATGCGGGAGGAGCCCATCGACCCCAGCCTGGAGGTCATCCACGACGAGAATTCGTGGTAAATTTGCAACACTGTTGCCTTCCCACTATGGTTAAAAAGCCATGTCATTGCGAACCAGTCCCCAGACTGGTGTGGTAATCCCCCGGATTTTCAGAATTTCTACGTAGAAAAAGGAGAACAAACTCATGAAATATTTTGGCGGATGTGATTCCGGCAGTACCTATACAAAATGCGTCATCTTAGACGAGACCGGCAAGATGGTGGCGGATGTCACCCTGCGCAGCCGGATCAACTCGGTCCTCAGCTGTGAGGACGCTCTGAATCAGGCGGCGGCCCAGGTAAAGGAGCTTGGCTCCTATCGGGACCTGAGCTACCTGGTGGGCACCGGCTATGGCCGGAACAAGGTGCCCGCGGCAGATGAGAACATTTCCGAGATCAGCTGTCACGCCATGGGCGTTCACGTGGTAGACCCCAGCGTTCGGGCCATTATCGATATCGGCGGCCAGGACGTGAAGGGCATCGCCGTGGACACCGACGGCACCGTGCTGAACTTTGCCATGAACGACAAGTGCGCCGCCGGTACGGGCCGGTTCTTTGAGGCCATGGCCAAGGCCTTCGAAATGGATTTGACCGAATTCTCCAACCTGTCCCTGCAGGCGAAGAACGTCATTCCCATTACCGCCCAGTGCACGGTTTTCGCCGAGTCCGAGGTCATCTCCCTGGTAGGCGAGGGCAAGCCCATGGACGAGATCGCGGCAGGCATTGAGCTGTCCGTGGCCAAGCGGTGCTTCGTCATGGCCAAAAAGGCCGGCGCCGTGGACAAGATCACCCTCACCGGCGGCTGTGCCAAAAATGAGGGCTTGAAGCAGGCCATCCAAAAGGTGCTGAAGCTGAAAGTCATCGACTTGCCCGTGGACCCCCAGCTGATCGGCGCCATCGGCGCTGCGGAATTCGCCCGCCAGAAGGGTCTGGCCCAGGGCTAAGGAGGTAATCATGATCATTCTGAAAATTCTGGGCATTGCCGCCATTGTGGCGGCCGCGCTGTTTGTGCTGACCTTTGTGGTCTATTTCTTCAACCTGGATATGAAGCTCACCGCCGCGCTGGAGCCTATCTTTTTGAAGCACTACGACAAGATCAAGCGGGACCGGCACCTGTAATATGAAGCTCTACGACGAAATCATAGACGGCTGGTCCGCCCTGCTGAAGAATTTCTCCCTTCGGTCCCTACCCCTGTCGGGTCCCTGGCCGGACACAGGGGAACGGAATATGATCCTGCGCTCGGATATGGCCTATGAGTTGGGCGGCGGTTCGCTCCCTGCTCTGGGGGCCACAGCCGTAACCGTGGGCGGTTTTGCCGAAGACCGGCTTTTGCTGTGCGGTCCGGACCTGCCGGAGATCCTATTAGACGGCCCCTATGCCCGGCTGACGGTGGCATCCGTCAAAGATGGGCTCCCGGACCAGGGCGGCGCACTGTACCAGGCCATCAAAAAAATTGACTTCGTGCGCTACCATGTGAACCCCGAGGGCTTCATGACCCGCATTTCCGCCATCCAGGGCCGGGAATCCGCCCGGGTCAGCCGGGAAGCCCTGAAAAAAGGTCTCACCTTCGCCCAGGTGGGCGGAAGAATGCTGGCAAGCTACCATGAAAACCCTCAAATTCAGGCGGTGCGGCTGATCTATATTACGGACCCCGCCTTCCCCTATGGGGAATTGGAGGCCCTGGTCAAAAAGAGCCGGGAAATCACCCGGGCCATCGACCACGCCATGACCGCCGCCATGACGGACTGCAACGTATGCAGCCTGAAAAAGGTCTGCGACGAGGTAGAGGGCATCCGCCAGCTGCACTTCGGGCAGGAACAGCATTGAACATTTTGTTTTTCTTCACAGCGGGAAACGGGCTTGACTGTTTCCCGCTGCATTTTGTACAATGAGCAAAACAAAAGCCTCCACCATGCAGGTGGAAGCAAGGAGGAACTTATGCGTCTGAACATCTACCACACCAACGACATCCACGCCAATTTTGCCTTTCTGGGCCGGGTCTGCGCCTATCTTGAGGAACACCGGGCAGAATCGGACCTCTACCTGGACAGCGGGGACTTTCTGGACCTGAAAAGCCTTGTGGTGCAGGCTGACCGGGGCGGAAGTGCTCTGGCACTGGCGAAATTTTGCCGTATGGACGCCATGGCCCTGGGCAACAACGAGATCGATCTGGGAAGTGAGGAACTGGAAAAGCTGACATCCTTTCCACTGCTCTGTGCCAATATTCGCCGCAACGACGGAAGCCCCGTCCCCGGCCTGAAAAGCCATCTGATTCTGGAGCGCTGCGGCAAGCGGTTTCTCATCATCGGCCTGGCTCCCTTCTATGGGCTTGGAATGCTCGCAGACAAATACAATGTATTCTTCGAAATGGGGAATCTGCACACCTTAGACCCGGTTCCGGCAGTAACGCAGATTCTGTGCGAAAATCGCGGGAAATATGATTTTTCCATTCTCCTGTCCCACAGCGGCCATGCGGTGGACCGGGAGCTGGCCAAGCGCCTGCCCCCTGTGGACCTGTGGCTGGAAGGGCACTCTCACAGCGTTGTAACGGAAAAGTGCTGCTCCCAGTCCGGCATGGGGGAATTCCTGGGCCGGGTGACGCTGGACGTACAGGAGCAGGACATTGAAATTCTGGATTCCGTGCAAATCGAGCTTCCGGCCCAGGCCAGCGCCGAATTTATGTACCGACTGGGGCAGGCCCAGGAAAGTGCCGAAGCCATTCTCTCTCAGGAGCTTCCCGTGCTGCGGGAGCTGGACTTTGATCCCTTCCGGGAAAGCGAATTTACCAATTTCATCTGTGACTGCCTGAAAGCGGAATTTGGCTGTGACCTGGCACTGATGCACAGCGGCATTGCAGAAGGGTCTCTGCGGAGGCCGGTGTCCCGAAGGAGCCTGCTGGAGCTTCTGCCCTCCAAGCTGAACCCAACAATCTATTCCCTGCCCGGTGAAAAGCTGCTGGAGGCGGCAAAGCTCTCTCTGGACGAGGCCCACATCCGGCAACCCGGGAAGGGCGCCGGCTTCCGGGGCACCGTGCTTGGCTGCCTGGGCTACAGCAGCAATGTGGAGGTACATCGAGCGCCCTTCACTATGCTTGTTGACGGGCAGCCGGTGGAGCCGGGCAGGGTCTACACCGTCGTCACCGATGACTACCTGCAGCGGGGCACAGGCTATCCCAGTCTGGCGGTTCCCGATCGGGATGCCAAATTCGACAAGCGGTTCATCCGGGATCTGGTGCAGGAATACCTGACAGTGGAACCGGTGTTCCGGTCTGCGGCGAAGCATAGGGAAACATAACGTAGGGAGCAACGGCGTACCCGAGGGTCACCCAGAGGGAGAAATGCTGAAACATTTTTCAGCTGCTCTCGCCCGAAACACCCCTCCTCAGTCTCGGCTGCGCCGAGTCAGCTTCCCCGAAGGGGAAGCTCTGGAGGAGTCTCTTAGCGGATTTCTCCGGTTTTGAACATTTTCATCATTTCGTTGGTCAGGCTGGTGTCGTCGGGTTGGAGCTCGATATCCTCCCGCCTGACCCAGGCGGCGTATTTCAGTTCGCCCGGATCCATGGTAATGGCGGGGTCTCCGTCCAGGTCGCAGTAGTAACCCAGCAGCAGATCGTTGGCCACACCCCAGGGCTGGGACTTATAGTAGGTGATGTTCTTCACACGGACGCCGGTTTCCTCGAACACCTCCCGGGCCACAGTCTGCTCGGCGGTTTCCCCGATTTCCGTAAAACCGGCGATGAGGGCATTGTAGGCAAACCCCGTCCGGTATTTGGTCAGTAAAATGGAATCCCCATTTTTGACTCCAACGATTACGGCAGGCATGATCCTGGGGTAGGCGGTATAACCGCAGGTACACTGCATGGCCCGTTCCGTGGCAGAGTGGGTCATGGGTTTCCCGCAGCGGCCGCAGAATCGGGTATCCCGGTACCAGTCTGCCAAATGTTTGGCCGTGAAGATGGCGAAAAGGTCCTCCCTTGCAAGGCCCTCAGCACCCCGCAGCTCCCGCATTCCCCAGGGCCTGCTCTCCAGCGGCACCGCCGTTTCGTCCGTACACAGGTAGAATGGGGACGCATCTACGGTGAAAAGGTACGTAAGGGAGCAGTCCGCCGGGAACTCCTTTCGCCGGAGAAATGCCGGCCTCTCTCCCGCCCGCAGCAGCGCTTTGCCCTCCCGAAAGGCAAGAACAAAATCCGTCTCCCCCGGCCGGGCAGCAGGTTCATAGGCATTCACAAGGCGATGTGGTGCAATATCCTGAATCATCATTTCCTCCTATCAAAAAACGCCGCAGGCTTTCAGGCCTGCGGCGTAAAACATTTGGTTTTAATTACAGCAGAGTGGAGAAGTGCTTGATGGTGCGGACCATCTGAGAAACGTAGGAGTTCTCATTGTCGTACCAGGAAACAACCTGCACCTGGGTCTTGCCGCCCTCCAGGGGGCAAACCATGGTCTGAGTAGCATCGAACAGGGAGCCGAAACGCATGCCGATGACATCGGAGGAAACGATCTCGTCCTCGTTGTAGCCGAAGGACTCGGTAGCCTGGGCCTTCATCTGAGCGTTGATCTCTTCCTTGGTGACGGACTTGTTCACAACGGCGTTCAGGATGGTGGTGGAGCCGGTGGGGGTGGGAACACGCTGTGCAGCGCCGATCAGCTTGCCCTTGAGTTCCGGAATGACGATGCCGATGGCTTTGGCTGCGCCCGTGGAAGTCGGGATAATATTTTCCGCTGCCGCTCTGCCGCGTCTGGCATCCTTCTTGTGTGCCTTTTCCAGAATCGCCTGGTCATTCGTGTAGGAATGAACCGTGGTCATCAGGCCGCGGACGATGTGGAATTTTTCATTCAGCACTTTGACCACCGGAGCAAGGCAGTTCGTGGTGCAGGAGGCATTGGAAATGATATTGTCCGTTTCCGGATCGTAGGTGTCTTCATTGACGCCCATTACGATGGTCGCATCATCATCCTTGCCCGGTGCAGTGATGATGACCTTCTTCACAGTGCCTTTGATGTGCTTGCCGGCACTTTCTTTATCTTTCAGCTTGCCGGTGGATTCGACGACGATTTCGACACCGTACTTGCTCCAGTCCAGATGTTCCGGATCGCGGTCAGAGAAGACATGGACTCTCTTGCCATCAATGATGAGATCATCGCCATCGATCTTGACGTCCTTGCCAAGTCGGCCATGGACAGTATCATATTTCAGAAGATACTCTGCAGTTTCTACGCCGCTCGGGTTATTGATAGCGACCACTTCCAGATCATCTCTATCCAGAAGTCCGCGGAATACCAGTCTGCCAATTCTGCCAAAACCATTGATACCGATCTTTGTCATCTTATATACCCTCCTGTAACTGAACCTGCTTTTGAAGCAGCTCTTCTGAGGCGCCGCGCAGAGAAACCCCTTCACCGACAGCCTAAAACATGCGGGCTCGATGGGATATCTTCTTTCGAACCGCCCGCACTGTAAAACCGATACAAAAACCTCCCGCCCGCTTCCATTTCCCTTGCTCCATACAGAAGAAATCGGGCGAAACATTACGACTACAGTATATCACGCCGGCTTTAATACTACAATATCTCTTGCGAGATTTCTATTTAAGTATACTCTTTTAAGTAAAAAGAGTGTCAAATAAATTTTCAGATGCCTGCAGGCACCTTGTCCGGGTGAGAAGCTGCGGACCTCACCCCATCGGCTTTCGTTGATCGCGCCGCCATAAGGCGTGATGGGTCGGAGCATGTGCCTGTCGCTTTCTTCCGCTGTACCTGTCCCCGTCAGCGAAGGCTGCGACCAGTGCATCGCACGATCCCATTCCCAAGGAATCATCAATCTTTCCAAACCCGTTCATCCTGATTTTCATCCTTTCTTTCCAAAAACGCATTGACCTTTCTATTTCGATGACTTTTTTGAAAGAATTTACCGTTTCTACATTCCATTGTTAGAAAGAAACGGCTATAATATGCATAGACAGAATGAAATAGATAAATATGTTCCTCCTCCCGATCATCGGTTCTTTCAATCGTTATGAGGTCTTACTCTTGTCTTTCAATATGGCAAGAGCCCCTCTGTGCCGATCAGGGAGCAGCCGTTACCTTCACTTCTCACTTTTCCCGAAAGGAGTACCCTCTATGTCCTGGAATACAAAAATCACAAAACTCTTAGGTATCGACTATCCGATCATTCAGGGCGGCATGGCCTACATTTCTGACGGTCTCCTCGCTGCTGCCATGAATCATGCCGGGTGCGCCGGCGTCATCGGAAGCGGCGGCTTCTCTGTCGATGAGATCCGTGACCACATCCGTCAGGCGAAGGACATCTTAGGCCCGGGCAAATGCTTCGGCGTGAACCTCATGCTGCAGATGCCGAACAAAGATGATGTCGCGCAGCTCATCTGCGATGAGAAAGTCCCCTTCGTCACCATTGGCGCCGGGAACCCTGTCCCCTACTTCGACCCGTTCCATCATGCCGGTGTAAAATGCATCCCCGTCGTACCGAATGTCAAGCTCGCCCATCGCGTACAGGACGCAGGCGCCGATGCCCTCGTCGTCGAAGGCATGGAAGCCGGCGGCCATGACGGCAAGATCACCCTCATGGCTCTTCTCGAAAACGTCCTCCCCGAGATCGAGATCCCGGTCGTCGCAGCCGGCGGCATCGTAGACGGACGTGCCATCGCTGCGACTCTCATCATGGGTGCCTCCGGCGTACAGATGGGCACCCGTTTCCTCCTCTCCGAAGAATGCCGCCTCCACCCGAATGCGAAACAAGCCATCATCGACGCTGCCGACACCGACTCCGTCGTGACAGGCTTCACTACCCGAGATACCGTCCGCGGCCTTAGAAATCCATTTTCTGAAAAATACCTGAAGCTCGAATACAGCGGTGCAGCACAGTCCGAGCTCACCGCCCTCGCCGCTGGAACGAACCGCAAAGCCGTCATCGACGGTGACACAGAGAACGGCTTCGTCTTAGCCGGCA
>OIZX01001607.1_pt1 | contig 11354 bp, 13 predicted proteins | sample 1588621 | NCBI WGS metagenome assembly OIZX01 (sample SAMN03283276) | human gut metagenome | biome: human-associated habitat; material: feces | host: Homo sapiens | place: Peru | collected 2012
CTCGCCCGATTTGAGTTTTCGACTAAAAGGAGAAAATCTCAAAGGGCTAGCGATTATAGCTTTTATATACTAGGAAGTTCAAAGAACTTTCATAGTATATAAAAATAGAGTGGCACTTTCCTGTAAAGGATAAGTGCCACTCTGTGCTATGGGTTAGTTAATTTCGATCAGTCTCAACTTGTCAACCAAACAGTTGAGCTTCCAATGATGCTCCCTCAACCAAGTATTGAACTCTGCTTTTGGAAAAAGAGGGTCTTTGATGATGTTCAAAAATTCAAATTTAGCCAGGAAAATAGATTTCTCGTTGGCAGAATTTTGAAAAAGATCCAGAACAACGGTGGAGTCATCCAAAATATTCATATATGATGCGACCGTATTAGAAAGGTCAGATTCATACATGAAATTGACCTGGTCAAAGATGATTTTTTTTGCATCTTCGAGGAGTTGTTCCTTAGAACGCCTGTTAGCAGTAAGAAACATTTGTGGGGTGGGTAACATGTCAATGTTGTTGGTGTTTTCCATAATGCAAGCCCTCCATAGCTTGTAGATAGCTGAATAAATCAGCCATCAAATAATAAATATAGCCACTTTCATGGCATCGATATTTTTATTATACATCGTTTTACATAAAATGTCAAATCCTGATAAAGACAAATTATCAAGGTATTAAGTTTGGACAATAAGAAGTTGTATATTTGAAAAAATATTAATAAATATTTGTTGAGATTTTTATTTTCATATGTTAAAATTAGAATGACTTACAAAAGGAGGAAAATAAAAGATGGAGAAAAAGAAATATGAAAAAATAATTATATCAATAATATTAATAATACAGACGATAATATTTATAATAGTAGGAGCAAATAAATCATATATTCATATGGACGAAGCATATTCATTAGGTCTTGCAAGTTATGATAAAGTTGAAATACAAGATAATGAAAACTTTTATAATATATGGCATGATGGAAAATATTATGAAGATTATCTATGTGTAAATGATGATGAAATTGGTCAATATAAACAAGTATATGAAAATCAAAAAAATGATGTTCATCCACCTTTATATTATTTAATATTAAGATTTGCAATGGGATTCCATAAAAATAGTTATTCAAAATGGCCAGGAATAATAATAAATATGATAATATATGCATTTGTAACAATATTTATGTATTTGATACTAAACAAAATATTAAAAGACAAATACAAATATAAAGAAAAATCTGCAATTATAGCTATGGTATCATCACTTGTATTAGCATCAATAACAAATGTAATATATATAAGAATGTATGCATTATCAACACTAAATGTATTGATTACAACATATTTACACTTAATGCTATTAGAGAAGAAAGAAATAGATTATAAGTTATTAATATTTATAGGAGTTTCAGCACTTGCAGGTTCATTAACACATTATTATTATTTATTTTATTTAGCAATGATGTTTATAATGTTTGCAATAAAATATATAAAAGAAAAAAGATATAAAGAATTAATTGCATATATAGTAACAATGTGTATAGCAGGTGTAACATCTTTAATAATTTTCCCATATTCAATAAAACATTTATTTTTTGGATATAGAGGACAAGGAGCCTTAAGCAAATTAACGCAAATTTCAGAGTTTTTAAAAAGCATAAAGATGTATATAAAGAAATTTAATAGACATGCATTTAATGGATTATTATTTATTTTACTAGCATTGATAGTTGGATTAGGAATTTATAAAAAGGTAAATAAAAAGAAAATATTTAAGAACAAAAATCAAGATATAAAATATATAGCAATTCCAACAGCATTTTATACTTTATTAGTTTCATTATCAGCACCTTGGATTGAATTAAGATATATAATGCCAGTATGTGGATTAGTATTTATATTAATTATATATTTATTTGAAAATGTTCTTGAAAATATTTTTAATGAAAAAAATGTATTTAGAATTTTGACAGTATGTTTAGCAATTATATTGATAACACCTATAATATTTAAGATGGAGCCAGAAGAAGAATTTTTAGATAAAAGGGATATTGTAGAAGAGGTTCAAAATGAATTAAATGTTCCAACAATTTATATGTTTAATTCTAATGAAAATAGATTTTTAGATGATATATTGTTATTTTCAAAGTTAGATAATTCATATATAGCTAAAGATGTAGAATGTACAGATGAAAATATAAATAAAATTTTGAATGGTAAAGATTTATCAAATGGAATTTTAGTATTTATAAATTGTGGGCAAAATAATGATGAAATGATGGAAAAAATAAAAAATGCAACAGGATTAAATGAATGGAAATGGATTAAAGGATTAAATGCTTGTAATATATATTTAGTTAAATAATAGTAAAAAACACTTCGGTTGAAGTGTTTTTTGATATATAATGTCAAATTATGTATGACGAATTTTGTTGACAAAATCTGGGGGTGAGTATATATTAAATATGCCTTTCGCCAAAAGGTAGAAGGGAGGTGTTATTATTTTGCACGATTTAATGGACTTGCTAAAACTTATATTGATTTACTACATAGTAAAGCTTTTGAGTAAATAGCAAAAAGAAAAGACTAAGAATTGGAGGTTCTTAGTCTTTTTTGTGTTATTATTGCACGATTTGTTTTGCAATTGCTATAATTATATTAGCATAATTATAAAAAAATGTCAATGGTAAGAAAATTGTTTTAAAATACTAAATTGTACTGACCTCCCAGTATAATCCAAAAGTCTCAGAAAAATGGTATAAATATATAAGGTTTACAAACGAAACCAAAATTAAGAAAATAAGGAAAAAGAATGGAAAGATTATATAAATATATAGAAATAACAGATTTAAAAGATATGCTAAAAAAATCAGGAGAAAAATATGGTGACAAAATAGCATATAAAATAAGACAAGAAAATGGATATAAAGAAATCACACATAATGAAGTAAGAAAAATGGTTGATGGACTTGGAACAAAATTGATAGATATGGGATTAAAGGATAAAAGAATAGCTGTAATAGGTGAAAATAGATATGAATGGGAAATAGCATATTTATCAATAGTTTGTGGGACAGGAACAGTAGTACCATTAGACAAATCATTACCAGAAAATGAATTAGAAAGTTTAATTGAAAGATCAAAAGCAGAAGCAATAATATGTTCACAAAAATATGTCGAAATATTAAAAAAGACAAAATTAAAATATATCATTTCAATGGATTTAGAAAATGATAATGATGGAATCATATCACAAAAGAGACTTATATCAGAAGGAATACAGCTGGTAAAATCTGGAGATACAAGTTTTGTAAATGCAAAAATTGATAATGAAAAAATGAGTATAATGTTATTTACATCTGGAACAACATCAATATCAAAAGCAGTAGCACTTTCACATAAAAATATATGTTCAAATTTAATGGATATATCATCAATATTAGATGTAAATTCATCAGATGTGTTTTTATCATTTTTACCATTACATCATGTATTTGAATGTACAGTTGGATTTTTATTTTCACTATATGTTGGAGCTGAAACAGTATTTTGTGATGGAATTAGACATATTCCAGAAAACTTAGCTGAATATAAGGTTTCTGTAATGGCATCTGTTCCAGCAATATATGAAAGATTATTCAAAATAATAAAAAAACACTTAGGAAAACAAGGAAAAGTTGAACAAATACTTGAAGATGAAGAAAAATATAAAGATTCAAGTATGGAAAAGAAAAAAGAAGTATTTAAAGAAATACATGATTTACTTGGTGGAAATATAAAACTATTTATAAGTGGTGCTGCAAGTTTAGAGCCAAGTATTGAAGAAAAATTTAGAAGGCTTGGATTTAATATGGTTCAAGGATATGGATTAACAGAAACATCACCAGTTGTTGCAATAGGAAATAAAAAATATCATAAAACAGGATCTATTGGAAAATGTGTTCCAAGTGATGAAGTGAAATTATTAGATATAAATAAAGACGGAATTGGAGAATTAGCAGTAAAAGGACCTAATGTAATGCTTGAATATTATGAAAATAAAGAAGCAACAGAAAAAGTATTAAAAAATGGATGGTTTCAAACTGGTGATTTAGCAAGAATTGATGAAGAGGGTTATATATTTATTTGTGGAAGAAAGAAAAGTGTAATTGTATTAAAAAATGGCAAAAATATTTTCCCAGAAGAAATGGAAACATTAATTAATAAAGAAGATGGTGTAGAAGAATCATTTATTTTTGGAAAGCCAATTTCAAAAGATCCAAATGATATAAAGATTTTTGTAAAAATTGTTTATAACAAAGAAAATTTTGAAGCAAAAACAGAAACTGAAATAAAAGAATATTTTAATGAAAAAATAAAATCAATAAATAAAACGATGCCACATTATAAAGCAATTAGAGGAATTATTATTTCAGACAAACCATTAATAAAAACTACAACAAATAAAATTAAAAGAGAAAAAAATCTAGAACAAATAATGAAGGAGTTATAATGACAACACAAATTTTAGGTAATGTATTTGAACATTATGAAGAAATTGACTCTACACAAACAGAAATACATAGAAGAATAGAAAAATGTAAAATACAAAATGGAACAATTATAATGGCAGATAGACAAACAAATGGAAAAGGAACACATGGTAGAATTTGGCATACAGGTAATGAAAATAATATTGCATTTTCGTTTTATATTGAAACAGAATGTGATCCACAAAAACTTGAAGGTATAACAATAGAAATTGCACAAATATTAATACAAATTTTTGAAGAAAAATATGGAATAAATCTTCAAATAAAAGCTCCAAATGATATTTATTATAATGGAAAAAAAGTTGGTGGAATATTAACAGAATCTAAAATTGTTGGACAGAAAACAAAATATATAGTTGTAGGAATAGGCATAAATACTAATAGTAAGAATTTTAGTGATGATATAAGAAATATTGCAACATCAATTAAAAAAGAATTTAACATAGATGTTGATAATTTATTTATTGTAAATGAATTTTGCAAAATATTTGAAAAAAGATTAATGAAAAGGATAGAAGAATAATATGAAAATAGGATTTTTGTTCCCAGGTCAAGGTTCACAATATGTTGGAATGGGAAAAGATTTATATGAGAAATATGAGGAAGTTAGAAATATATATGATAGAGTAGAAAATTTGACAGGAGTAAATGTGAAAAAGATATCATTTGAAGGTCCTGAAGAAGAGTTAAATCAAACTAAAAATACTCAAATTTGTATTTTAACAATGAGTTTAGCAATATTAGAAATACTTAATAAAAATGGAATTAAAGCAGAAATATCAGCAGGTTTAAGTCTTGGTGAATATTCTGCACTAATATATAGTGGAATATTAAATTTTGAAGATGGAGTAAAATTAGTTCAAAAACGTGGAGAATATATGCAAAATTTAGTTCCTGATGGTGAATGGCTAATGTCAGCTATACTTGGAATTGGAGAAAATGAAGTTGAAGAAGTATGTTCAAAAGTTCAAAATGGATTTGCAGTACCAGTAAATTTTAATTGCCCAGGTCAAATTGTAATTTCAGGTGATAAAGATGGAATAAAAGAAGCAGAAAATATAGCTAAACAATATGGTGCTAGAAGAGTTATTGAATTAAAAACATCAGGTCCTTTTCATACTATAAAATTACAAAAAGCATCTGATGAATTAAGAAAAGAATTAGATAAAATAAAATTTAATAATGGAGATTCAAAAGTTATTAAAAATATAGATGCTGAAGTTTATACAGAAAATGATGATATGAAAGATATTTTAGCAAAACATATAATAAGTCCAGTAAGATTTTCAAAGAGTTTAGAAAATATGATTAAACTTGGTGTTGATACTTTCATTGAAATAGGTCCAGGTAAGACATTGTCTGGATTTGCTAAAAAGATTAAAACAGATAAAGAGATTAGGATTTTTAATGTGACAGATGTGGAAACATTGAAAAACGTTTTATATCAAGTTTTGGAAAAAAATTAATTATTTTTCAATAAGAAAGGTGGAAGAAAATGGATAAGTGTGCATTAATAACAGGTGCAACAAGAGGAATAGGCAAACAAATAGCAATAACATTAGCAAAACAAGGTTATAATATTGCATTAAATTATAGAAAAGAAAATGAAGAACTAGAAAATACCAAAAAAGAAATTGAAAAAATTGGAGTTCAAATTCTAGCAGTAAAAGGTGATGTTGCAAATTTTGAAGATTGTGAAAACTTTGTAAAACAAGTAATAGAAAGATTTGGACAAATAAATGTATTAGTAAATAATGCAGGAATTACAAAAGATATGTTACTTATGAGAATGAAGAAAGAAGATTTTGAACAAGTAATAGATACTAATTTAGTTGGAACATTTAATGTTACAAAAAATGTAGTGCCATATATGATGAAAGCTCGTTCTGGAAGAATAATTAATATTTCATCTGTTGTTGGAATTTCAGGTAATGCAGGTCAAACAAATTATTCTGCATCAAAAGCAGGAATTATCGGATTTACAAAGAGTTTAGCTAAAGAGATTGCTTCAAGAAATATTTTAGTAAATGCTGTTGCTCCTGGTTTTATTGAAACAAATATGACTGATGTTTTAAAAGATGATGTTAAACAGGAAATTGCCAAAAATATTCCTTTGAAAAGAATGGGAACTACTCAAGATGTTGCTAATGTTGTTAAGTTTTTAGCTTCTGATGATAGTTCTTATATTACTGGGCAAGTTATTAATGTTGATGGTGGTATGCTTATGTAATTTGAATAATAATTAAAATTTTCAGTTAACACATACTGAGGCTGTAACAAGCAAGCCTTAACATCCTCAGTGTTCGTCAAAATTTAATTCTTATTCAAATAAAATAAGTAAAAAAATAGGAGAGAAAGATATGGGAAGAAGAGTAGTAATTACGGGACTTGGAGCAATAACTCCAATAGGAAAAGATGTAAATGAATCATGGAATAGTATATTAAATAAAAAATGTGGAATTGATAATATTTCTTTATTTGATAATTCTACATTTAAAACAAAAGTAGATGCAGAAGTTAAAAATTATGAATCACAAGAATATTTTGATTTGAAACAATCAAAAAGATTAGATAGAAGTTCACAATTTGCAATTATAGCTTCAAGAGAAGCTTTTAAAGATAGTGGAATTACAAAAGAAAATACAGATTTTGAAAGAGTAGGAGTATTTGTAAGTTCAGGAATTGCAGGGTTAAGCACAATTCAAGAACAATGTACAATAAATTGTACAAAAGGACATAATAGAATTTCACCAATGTTTATTCCAATGTCAATTGCAAATATGCCAGCAGGAAATGTTGCAATTGAATTAGGTGCAAAAGGGGAATCAATTTCAATACTTTCAGCTTGTGCATCATCAACACATGCAATAGGAGAAGCATATAAAACAATAAAATATGGTTCAGAAGATGTAATAATAGCAGGTGGTTCAGAAGCATCAATATGTGAAATTGGAATTGCAGGATTTGAAAATATGAAAGCATTATCAAGTGCAACAGATATAACAAGAGCAAGTATTCCATTTGATAAAGAAAGAAGTGGATTTGTAATGGGAGAAGGTGCAGGTGTTTTAGTTTTAGAAGAACTAGAACATGCACAAAAAAGAGGTGCAAAAATATATGCTGAAATAATTGGATATGGTGCAACATCAGATGCTTATCATATAACATCACCAGCTCCTGATGGAGAAGGTGCAGCAAGGGCTATGACAAGAGCAATAGAAGATGCAAAAATAAAACCAGAAGATATAAATTATATAAATGCACATGGAACTTCAACACATTTAAATGATTCTTGCGAAACAATGGCAATAAAAAAAGCATTAGGAGAATATAGTTCAAAAGTAATGATAAGTTCAACAAAAGGAAATACAGGTCATTTATTAGGAGCTGCAGGTGGAGTAGAAGCAATTTTCTGTACAAAAGCAATTGAGCAAGGAAAAGTTCCACCAACTATTAATTATAAAGAAAAAGATGAAGAATGTGATTTAGATATAGTTCCAAATGAAGTAAGAAATGAAAAGATAAATATTGCAATGTCAAACTCCTTAGGATTTGGAGGACATAATGCAAGTATTATTTTAAAAAAATATGAGTAATATTGCTGACAGAAAGGAATATAAAAATGAATTATGAAGATATAAAAAAATTAATTGATGACATGGGGAATTCTAAATTAACAGAGATTTCAATAGATTTTCCAGATGGAACTAAAATTGGAATGAAAAAAGAAGTAAAAGTAGTTGAAAAATTACAAGAAAAAAATATACAACATATTGAACAAAAAGAAGTAAATGAAATTGTAGAAACTGAAACACAAGAAGATAATTGCAAAATTGTGAAATCACCAATGGTTGGAACATTTTATTTAAAACCAGATCCTAATTCAAATCCTTATGTAGAGATTGGAAAAAAAGTAAAAAAAGGTGATATTTTATGTATTATAGAAGCAATGAAATTAATGAATGAAATAGAATGTGAATTTGATGGTGAAATTGCAGAAATACTTGTTAAAGATGGAGAAATGGTTGAATATGGAAAGCCATTATTTAAGATAAAATAAAAGGAAGGAAAATAAAGATGTTAAATAAAGAGCAAATAAAGGAAATAATACCACAAAGAGAACCATTTTTAATGATAGATGAGGTAGAAGAATATATACCAGGAGAAAGTGCAGTAGCATATAAATATGTAAATGAAGAAGAATGGTATTTTAAAGGACATTTTCCTGGAAATCCAATAATGCCAGGTGTATTAATAACAGAAAGTCTAGCACAAGCAGGAGCAATTGCAATATTAAGTATGGAAGAAAATAAAGGAAAAAATGCTTTATTTGGTGGAATAGACAAAATGAAATTCAAAAAAATGGTTGTTCCAGGAGATAAGTTAAAATTAGAAGTAAAAATTATAAAAAGAAAAGGTCCAATTGGAATTGGAGAAGCAATAGCCACAGTTGATGGTAAAACTGTAGCAAAAGGTGAATTAACATTTGCAGTAGTTGATAACAAATAAAAAATTGTTAATATGTGTGAACTTGAAACAATAGAGAAAAGGATGGGAATATAAATGAACAAGATATTAATTGCAAATAGAGGAGAAATAGCAGTCAGAATAATAAGAGCATGTAAAGAAATGAATATAAAAACAGTAGCAGTATATTCAGAAATAGATAAAGATGCAATGCATACAAAACTTGCAGATGAAGCAATTTGTATAGGCCCAGCAAGCTCAAATAAAAGTTATTTGAATTTCAAAAACATAATAGAGGCAGCACATATTACAGGGGCAGATGGAATACATCCAGGTTTTGGGTTTTTATCAGAAAATAGTCAATTTGCAAAAATATGTGAAGAATCAAATATAAAATTCATAGGACCTAAATATCAAGTAATAGAATTATTAGGAAATAAATCAAATGCAAAAAAATTAATGGAATCTGCAGGAGTTCCAGTAATACCAGGTTCAAAAGGAAGTGTTACAGGACTTACAGATGCAATAAAAACAGCTGAAAAAATAGGATATCCTGTTATGTTAAAAGCAGCAGCTGGTGGTGGTGGAAAAGGAATACGAATTGCAAATAATTCTGAAGAACTAGAAAAAAATTATAATATAGTAAAACAAGAAGCCAAAATATCTTTTAATGATGATGAAATATATATGGAAAAATTCATAAAAAATCCTCGTCATGTAGAAATTCAAATATTAGCAGACGAACATGGAAATGTAATACATTTAGGAGAAAGAGATTGTTCAATTCAAAGAAGAAATCAAAAAGTATTAGAAGAAACACCATCAACAGCAATAGATGATAAATTAAGAAATAAAATGGGAGAAGCGGCAGTAAAAGCAGCTAAAGTTGCAGGATATACAAGTTGTGGAACAATAGAATTTTTAGTGGATAGTGATAAAAACTTTTATTTTATGGAAATGAATACAAGAATTCAAGTAGAACATCCAATAACAGAAGAAAGAACAGGTATAGACATAGTAAAAGAACAAATAAAAATAGCAGCAGGTGAAACATTAAAATTAAAACAAAAAGATGTTGAATTTAGAGGATATAGTATGGAATGTAGAATAAATGCAGAAAATCCTAGTAAGAATTTTATGCCATGTCCAGGAACAATTACAGGATTAAACTTACCAGGAGGTAATGGCGTAAGAATAGATACAGCAATATATGAAGGATATACAATTCCACCAACATATGATTCAATGATAGCCAAAATAATAACACATGGAGATAGTAGAAATGAAGCAATTAGCAAAATGAAAAGAGCATTGGAAGAAACTGTGATTGAAGGTGTTGATACAAATATAGACTTTTTATTTAAAATAATTAAAAATCCAAATTTTATTAGAGGAAATTTTGATACCTCATTTATAGAAAAAGAGATACTAAAAAAGGAGAATGGTAAATGATCGTAGACAAAATAAAGAAAAGACAAGTGCCAACAAATCATAAAACTTCCAATATAGACATACCAGTAGGAAAATGGATAAAATGTGAAGAGTGTAAAGAAATACTATATAAAGAAAATATTAGAAAATAAAAATATTAAAATTACTAGAATTGCTACGGGTATTCCTATGGGTACTGATATTGATTATATTGATGCTATGACATTAGAGTTTGCTCTTGAAGGGAGAAAAGACATATAGTATTATAATTATCATATAATTTATTGGTGATATAATCTATGTCTTCTTGAGTCATCTGACAGGTTTCATCAAATAGATCGCCACCAAAAATCAGAATGTCTGGATCTAAATGTTCAATTTTATTAAAGAGTTTATCGGCTCTTTTTTTATTTTCAAATTTACCGTATTGCACATCCGTAAAATAAACAATGGATACATCATTCATTGAGGATGGAATCTTTTCATCTTTCAATGTTTTATATTGTACACTCAATTGTTCGGGTTCAACATTTTTTGCGATTTTCAAAGATCCTAGCATACTTAATACGATCGCAAATAATATGGCAATGATGATAAACATTTGTTTCTGTAACTTTGTCATGAAACTATTTTATCATAAAATAGAAAAGACATCACTAGGATGCCTTTGTTGCTCTTGGCTTTCTTGCATGGAAATTGTTCTTACGATTCTTTTGAAGTTCTTCCATTGTTTGTTTTGAATTCAAGATAACTGGAATTACAATCGGGTTTCGATGTGTCTTCTTGTATAAGAATGGTTCTAATGTAGAGCGTACACAGTTTTTGATTTCAGAGAAAGTGGTTTTTTCTTTCATCTTTTCCTGAAGAGAATTATTCACAATATATTCAGCTTCTTTGATCAATCCCTGTGAATCTTTAATAAAGACAAATCCACGT
>OIZX01001608.1_pt1 | contig 11341 bp, 8 predicted proteins | sample 1588621 | NCBI WGS metagenome assembly OIZX01 (sample SAMN03283276) | human gut metagenome | biome: human-associated habitat; material: feces | host: Homo sapiens | place: Peru | collected 2012
CGGCGGTGCCGGTGGGGGAAACATGCAGCGCGACCGATGTGCCTGCCCAGCCGGGCATGGCAAGGCCCAGACAGACCACCAGCACAAGACAGGCCGCCATACAGCCTGCATCGATCAGCAGCATCTGCCGTGCGCGCGCCTGACGCTGCAGCTGGGCCGTGCGCTGGCGGATCAGCGCCATCCGTTCGGCATCAGTTTTCATACTGATATCCCTCCTGTTCCAAAAGTTGTTTCAGCTGCTGCTTGCCCCGGTACACAAGGTTCGTTACCTGCTGCTCGGTGCGTCCCAGCACCTGTGCGGCCTGCCGGTAGCTCAGTTCTTCAAAATAGACCAGAAAAAGTGTCTCCCGGTATTCCTTTTTGAGCTTGCCCAGTGCGGCGTACAGCTGCTGGTGCTGTTCGTTCTGGAACAGCCCGGTTTCGGCCAGTGCCTCGTCCGGCAGTTCAAAAGGCAGTTCCTCCAGCGGCAGAAAAAACCGCCGCCGGGTCTTGCAGCGCAATGCGAGATTGCGCCCGGTTTTATAGAGGTAAGCCTTGAAGCAGCCATCCTGAATGGGCCGCTCTCTTGCAAAAATATGGGCAAAGGCCTCGATCATCAGATCCTCTGCCTCGTGGATATCGCCCAGCACGCCGTTGATGTAAAGGGTCAGCGCGTCGCCATACCGCTCCACCAACAGCTGAGCGGCAGCTTCGTCTCCGGCCAGATACTTCCGGTAGGCTGTTTCGTCTGAGACCATCCGGTTGTTCCTTTCCGTGTTGTACACATTTCATCTTGTCTATTTTATATAAGATGAAAGAAATTTGCAAGGGAAAATACGAAAAAGCACTCCATTCTCTTCCAATTTGTGATATAATAAACTGATTTCGCCTGTTTTTCGTGCAGAAGGCGGGCGGCTGAAATTATTGGAGGGGACAAATTTATTATGGAACGTGAAACGCTGAAATCGCGGCTGGGCTTCATCCTGCTGTCGGCAGGCTGCGCCATCGGCTGCGGAAACGTATGGAAATTCCCGTGGATGTGCGGCCAGTACGGCGGGGGCGGCTTCGTCCTCATCTACGTCCTCTGCCTGCTGCTTCTGGGTCTGCCGGTCATGACAATGGAGTTCGCCGTCGGCCGCGCGGCGCAGGCCAGCCCCATCCATATGTACCAGAAGCTTGAACGCAAGGGCCAGAAATGGCATCTCCACGGCTATGTCGCCTTTTTCGGCAACGTCGCCCTCATGGCGTTCTACACCGTCGTCACCGGCTGGATCATCTATTACTTCGTCAGATTCCTGACCGGCCGGACGGAAGACCTCGGCTTTGTCGCCATGATCACCAACCCCGGCGTCAACGTGACGTATCTTGCCGTGACGGTCGTCGTGGCCTTCGGCATCCTGTGCTTTAATCTTCAAGGCGGTCTGGAGCGCATCACGAAATATATGATGACGCTCCTGATGGTGCTGATGGTTGTGCTGGCTGTCCACAGCGCGACGCTCTCCGGCGCGGCGGAGGGACTGAAATTCTATCTTGTCCCCGATTTCTCCAAGATCACCGGCACGGTTGTCGTCGGCGCGATGAATCAGGCGTTCTTTACGCTGTCTGTCGGCATGGGCTCCATGGCGATCTTCGGCAGCTACATCGGAAAAGAGCGGTCGCTGCTCGGTGAATCGGCGAACGTCATCGTGCTCGACACATTCGTCGCCATCGTCGCGGGCCTTATCATGTTCCCGGCCTGCTATACCTACGGGCTGGAGGTCAACGCGGGTCCGAGCCTGCTGTTCGATACCATGGCGACTGTCTTCAACCATATGGCAGGAGGCCGCTGGTGGGGCTCGCTGTTCTTCCTGTTCATGGTCTTCGCCGCGTTGTCCACGGTTCTGGCCGTCTGCGAGAACATTCTCGCGATGGTGCGCGAAATGACCGGCTGGAAGCGGCCCCTTGGCTGTCTGGTCTGCGGCGCAGGCGTCTTTGTGCTTGCCCTGACCACGGCGCTGGGCTACAGCGCGTTCAAATTCCAGCCGTTCGCAGACGGCACCGCATGGCTCGATTTCTGGGACTTCCTCGTCTCCAACAACATCCTGCCGCTCGGCTCGCTTGTCTTTGCACTCTACTGCTGCAACAAATTCGGCTGGGGCTGGGACAAGTTCCTCGCCGAGGCCAACGCGGGCAAGGGCTGGAAGGTCAAGGCATGGATGAAGCCCATCTTCCGCTATCTTGTACCGGCAGCGATCATCTTCATTTATATCTACGGCATGGTCACCTTCGGGTGGAAATAAAACCGGAGGCAAACAGCGCCGGAGAAGGCAGAAGTCTTCTCCGGCGCTTGATTTTGTCAAGGTCATCCTGCATAATAGGAAGCAGAACAGACAAAGCAGGGAGGCTGCATATGGAAAAACAAACCGAACGGCAGTGCCGGGCGAACGCCGTGTTTACGGACGAGGCGTATCTGAAAACAAGATATGTATCCCACGAGGACGGAACCTACACCATCCGCGTCGGACGCGGGGAGCGCCGGGACGTGCTGGCCTGCAAGGAGCTTTACGGCAAGGCGGTCAAAACGGCGCTGGAGCTGGACTGCACCGCCTGCACCTTTGACCTCGGCCCCGCGTCGGAGCTTGGCCGGAACGGCCTGTTCGCGGCGGCGGAGGGCGTCTGCGGCGGGGCATACCGGAAAAAATTTGCGCTGACCGGCCGCTGGGAGCCGGAGCTGGATTGCAGCTTTACCGGCGCGGACGCAGAAGGCGAGCCGATGCGCAGAGCGTGGCAGCTGGCGCGGTCGACCATGGAAACGCGCGGGCTGGTGAACTGCCCGGCAAATCTGCTCAGACCCGAAACGCTTGCACAGAAGCTGAAGGCCATGGCGGACGGTCTGCCAATCGAGGCGGAGATCTATGACCGGCAGGTGCTGGAGCGGCTCGGCCTGCGGGGACTTCTGACCGTCGGCGGCAGCAGCGCATACGCCCCGGCAATGGCCGTCCTGCGCTATACCGGCGCACCGGACTGCGGCAGGCGGCTCGGCCTTGTCGGCAAGGGCGTGACGGTGGATACGGGCGGCTATTGCCTGAAGCCTGCTTCGACGATGACGGGCATCAAGGGCGACATGGCGGGCGGCGCGGCGGCTGCCGCAGCGCTGCGGGCGCTGGCGGCGAACGGCGTGCCGGCCAACGTTACGGTCGTCGTGCCGGTCTGCGAGAACCGGATCTCCGATTCGAGCATGGCGCCGGGCGATGTTATCACCAGCTTTTCCGGCAAAACAATCGAAATTCTGAATTCAGACGCGGAGGGGCGGCTGATCCTCGCCGACGGCCTCGCGTGGGCCGCAGAGCGGGAGGGCTGCACGCATCTTGTGGATATCGCCACGCTGACCGGCGCGATCTGCGCGATACTGGGCTTCGTGACGACCGGCGTGATGGCGAGCGATAACGGCTTTTACGATTGCCTTTTGTGCGCGGCGGAGCGCTCCGGCGAGAAATTCTGGCGGATGCCAGACGATGCGGAATATGAAACGCTGCTCGAAAGCGACTACGCCGATGTCCGCAACACCAGCAAGGACGGCTGCGGCGCAATCACGGCGGGCCTGTTCCTGAAAAAATTCACGGGTGGACGGCCATGGCTGCATCTGGACATCGCCGGAACGGCGGACAACACCGGCATTGTCTGGCAGCATCAGGTCCCCGGCGCAACCGGAACCGCCGTCAGTACGCTCTATCATTTGGCGCAGATTTTATTTGAAACTTCTGAGGAGGAAACCGCATGAACACACCCCTGATCGAAGCCTGCGTGGATTCCTACGCCTCCTGCCGGGCGGCGTATCGCGGCGGCGCGGACCGTCTGGAGCTCTGCGCACATCTTGTCATCGGCGGCACCACGCCGTCCACGGCGCTGTTCCGGCAGGTGCAGCGCGATATTCCGGTTAAAACCAATATCCTGATCCGCCCGCGCTTCGGAGATTTTCTTTACAGCAGGGAAGAACTGGAGCAGATGTGCGAGGAGATCCGGACGTACCGCGAGCTCGGCGCGAACGGCGTTGTGATCGGTGCGCTGACGCCGGACGGCGATCTGGATATGGACGCAATGCGGCGGATGATGGACTGCGCAGGTGAAATGGATGTAACGCTGCACCGCGCATTCGATATGACGCGCGACCCGTTTGCGGCCATGGAGGACGCTGTCAAGCTGGGCTGCAAAACGATCCTCACCTCCGGGCAGCAGAAGGACCCGCTGACCGGCGCGGAGCTGCTGCGGGAGCTTTTTGAACGGGCGGACGGCAGAATCGATATCATGGCGGGCTGCGGCGTGAAAAAATGGAACATTCAGGAGATTCACGACAAAACCGGGATTGTGGTGTTCCACACGACCGGCCGCAAGGGCGTGCTGGACAGCGGCATGCGCTACCGGAAGCAGACCGTGGCGATGGGCCTGCCGTCGCTTTCGGAATATGAGATCTGGCAGACGGACGAGGCGGAATTCCGCGCCTGCGCACAGATTGTCCACAGCCTTGCGGCGGGAGCGGGACAATGAGACTCTCAGACGGCGAACGGCAGCGGATGGAGAAGCGCCTTGCGCTTCGCTTCGCGGCGACGGGCGGCGGAGCGCAAAGCTGGCTGGAACGGCAGCTTGCGGCGCTCTCGCCGGACTGTGCGCTGCTGACCAGATGGTGCTATTCCGCAAGCCCCGTCAGCGACTGGGCCAATTATGAATTCTCCCTGTTCCGCGCCTGCGCGGAGCACGCGCTGCGCCTGCGGGAGCAGTCGCCCCTCGTGCGGGAACTGCCGGAGCCGCTGTTTCTGGAATATGTGCTCCATCCGCGCGTAAACGAGGAGGAGCTCTGCGACTGCCGGAGCTTTTTCTACACACAGATTCGGGAGCGAATCGAAGGGCTTTCTGCACACGATGCAATCTTGGCAATCAATGAATGGAACGCGGAGCAGGTCTGCTACCGTGCGACGGACGAGCGGACGATCAGCGCCCTCGGCGCATGGCGCTCCGGCTTTGGCCGCTGCGGGGAGGAGTCCACATTCGCGGTCAATGTGCTGCGTGCGGCGGGAATCCCGGCCCGGCAGGTCTATACGCCGCGCTGGGCGCACTGCGACGACAATCACGCGTGGGTCGAGGCGTACTGTGACGGCGCGTGGCACTTTCTCGGCGCGTGCGAGCCGGAGGAAACGCTGGACCGCGGCTGGTTCACCGGCGCGGCCAGCCGCGCCCTGCTGGTACACAGCCGCTGCTTCGGAACGCCTGCGGCGGACGAAGAGATCATTTCAGAAGACGGCGCGGTGACGTTCCTGAACCAGACCGCCCGCTATGCGCCCGTGCGCCTGCTTGCAGTGCGGGTGCAGGAGCCGGACGGGCGGCCTGCCGCCGGTGCGGAGGTCACGTTCGGCATTCTCAATGCGTCGGAGGTTTTCCCGGCTGCGGTCATCCGGACGGATGCAGACGGAATGGCGCGGCTCCACTGCGGATACGGCGACCTGCTCGTGCAGGCCCGGAAAAACGGCCTCTGCCGGCAGACGCTCTGCCCGGCCTCGCAGACTGAGCCGCTGGAGCTGACGCTGGCGGAGCCGGAAGCGCCCGCCGGGCGCTGGACGAGCTTCACGCTTCATGCACCGAAGGAGCGTCTACCCGAACACAGCGCCCCCACGCCCGCGCAGCGGGCGGCAGCGGCGGAAAAGCAGGCTGCGGCAGACGAAAAGCGCCGCCTCCGGCTGGAGGCGGCGTATGACGCGGCGCGGGTGCGTGCGCTGCGGGAGCGGTTCGTGTATGATGCGCAGGCGGAAGCCATTTTGCGCGCGGCCTGCGGGAACTTTGCCGCGCTGGCAGAGCTTCTGGAGGATGCGGCGTATGCCGCGCCGATGAAGCTTGCGCTTCTGCGAACGCTGGGGGAAAAGGACCTGCGCGATGTGCGGCCCGCCGTTCTGCGCGAAGCGCTGGACGCGTCCAGCGGCATTTCGCCGTCGGATGAATTTGCAATGCAATATCTTCTCTGCCCGCGCATCGGGACGGAGCCGCTGTCCTGCTGGCGCAGGACGCTGGCGGACAGCTTCCCGGAGGCGCAGAAGCGCGAATTTCGCGAAGCGCCGGATGCACTCTGGCACTGGCTCCGCGAGACGCTCCGGCAGGCGCCGCAGGCGGAATACCGGCAGCTCGTGACGCTGCCCGCCGGGGCAATGCGCCTGCGCTGCGCAGATCTGCCGTCGCAGCGGCTGCTGTTCGCTGCAATCTGCCGCACGCTCGGCATTCCGGCGCGGCTGAGCCCCGCCGACGGCGCGGCGGAGTACGCGCGTGACGGGCAGTTTTATTCGCCGGAGGCTGGCCGGACGGCCAGTGCGCGATTGCAGTTTCAGAAGCAGCCGGGCGAGACGTGGCAGCCGGGGGCGGATTTCGGCCTCGCGGCCTTTGCGGACGGCGCATGGCAGCCGGTGACGGTTCCCGGCCAATGGGACGGCGCCCGGCTGACGCTCCCGCTGCATCCGGGCGTTTACCGCGTTTTGACGGACAGCCGCCTCCCGAACGGCGATCTGCACGCCATGCGCATGGAGCTCCGGCTGGAAGCGGGGCAGACGAGCTGCGTGCAGCTGCAAAGGCAGGCAATTTCGCTTGCGGAGCAGGCCGTGGATTTCACGCTGGCCGATTTTCAGGCTGAAGCGCCGGACGGCCATCCGGCGACGGCGGCGGAGCTGACGCGGACGCCGGCGCTTCTGATGTGGCTGGAGGAGGGCCGCGAGCCGACGGAGCATCTGCTGAACGAGCTGCTGAGCAGCCGGGCGCAGCTTGCACAGCTGCCGCTGCGTCTGGTGTTTCTCCTGCGCGGCAGACAGGCGCTGCAAAATGAGAAGCTGCGCTCCGCGCTTGCCGCTCTTGTGCGGGCGGAGGTCTGGCTCACGGCTGATTCCGCGGAGCCTGCGGCGCGAAGCGCCTATGTGGAGCCGGACAGGCTGCCGCTTCTGCTGCTGTGCAGCGGCCCGCACCGTGTCCGCTATGCCTGCGCCGGATACCGCATCGGCAGCGTCGACACCGCGCTGGCCTTCTGCCGGCAGAACAGGCCCGCACCGGAATCAATCATAACCACCGGACGTGCCTGAGCGCATTCAGAGATACGTGGCGAGACTGTCAGAAAACCATGAAAAGCAGTTGGACGACAGAGCAGCAGGGGAAGCGCGAAGGGGGCAAAGAGCACCCTTCGCGTTCAATCAACCAGTTTTTCGAACTTTTCCAAAGTTCGAAAAACTGCCTCAGCGGGGCGAAAAGCCTTTTTCGACACGCTGGGCAGCCCGGATCGTCCGCTGGACGGTCCGGGCTGCTTTGCAAATATTGAAAAGGGATTTTTTGATGAAATTGTCTATTTTGCACGAATAGCGCTTGCCATCCAGAAGAAGGCATGGTAAACTATTCCTGCGGCAAGGTTTCCTGTTTTCCTGCAATGGCAATGCATTTGTAAAGATGTACAGTCTTCGCTGCCCTGCCATTGCGGGAAGAACTGTGCCGCAGCAGGGACGGAGCCATGCGTTTTTCGTGCGTGGCTTTGGCCGCGCACTTTTTATTTTTGTGGAGGAGAAAGATGAAACACAGAAACATTCCAAGCCTGCTGCTGGCGCTCAGCCTGCTCGTTTCCCTGTGCGCTGCATTCGCGCTCAATGTGGGCGCGGCAAATACGACGCGTGAAAGCGACTTGGTGCTGCTGTCTACCAGTTCTGAGAAAAATGCAGGCGAAGGCTGGACATGGGACGCAGGCACGTGTACACTCACGCTGGACAATTTCACGCTGGACCAGTCAGAACTCAGCCGCGATGAAACTTCCTACGGCATCGCGATTGGCGCCCCGGATGACAGCGTGATTGACGTGACCATCGTGCTGAAGGGCGAAAACAAGATTGTATCCGGCAGCACGACAGGAGACAAAAACCATAGCTGTGGAATTTTTGTCCTCGGCAATTGCAAAATCGTCGGAGATGCGGACAGCTCCCTGACTGTTATCAGCGGCGATGCGGCCGGTGCGGATAGTGTATCTGCTGGCATCGGGGTCGATGGCGACCTTTCCATACAGAGCAGCGGCATGATCAGCGTGAAGGCCGGACACGCAGATATTGCCGGTGCAGTTTACTGCTCCGGCAGCCTCACCCTTGCCGGCGGCACGGGTACGTTTACAGGTGAAGACTTCGCGTGTATGTCTGATGAAGACATTATCCTTGCGGATCGCGTGACAGCAAAGGGCGCTTCAGACTATGCGGCTTCCAGCGTAACATCGGACGTCAGGTTTGTATCGTACTCAGACTTCGAGACGCTTGCGGTCGGCAGCCACATTGCAAAAACTGTTACGGTCACATATACCGCACCCGCAGCGTCCGGAACCGGGCAGAATATGCCGTTTACCGACGTTTCGACCGGCGACTGGTATTATGGCTCCGTCTATGGCGCATGGAAGAATAAGCTGATCAGCGGCGCAAGCGAAACGCTGTACAAGCCGAATAACACGCTGACTGTCGCCGAGACGATCAAGCTCTCCGCCGCGCTCCATCAGCTCCAGAATAACGGTCAGGTTACGCTTACAAACGGAACGCCGTGGTACAGCACGTACGTTGCGTATGCTGTCGAGCATGGCATCATCGAAAAAGAATATCTCAACTATACCTCGGCCCAGATGAACGCGCCTGCAAGCCGCACCGAGTTCGTCCACATCTTCTTCGGCGCGATGGACGATTACAAGGTGCTGAACGACATTGCGGATGACCAGATCCCCGATGTGAAAATGGGCGACAAGTACGCTGGTGAAATCTACACGTTCTATCGTGCGGGTATCCTGACCGGCTCCGGTTCGTCCGGCGTCTTCAATCCGAACAGCACCATCAAGCGCAGCGAGGCTGCCGCCATCCTGAACCGGATGTTCGACGCTTCTACCCGCAAGACCATCACGCTTTCATAACCGACCTTGTCAAAAGACGCTCGGCGCATTGCCGAGCGTCTTTTGCCTGCAAAAAGCTGCGGCAGCGTTGAAAATGCTGGATTTTTACAAAACCTGCAAAATATCGCCCTTGAGGTACAGCGACTGCTCGGAGGCGAGGCTTGCGGGGTGGTCGCGGGACTGGATGAGCGGTTCGAGCAGCCTCGCGTCGCGGCCCGCGTCCTGTGCGGCCTCGCGGAGCATTTTGAGAAACAGCTCCGGCGTCATGAACTGGCTGCACGAGCATGAGACGAGATACCCGCCGGGCCTGACCAGCTTCATGCACTGTAAATTCAGTTCTTTATACCCCCGGTACGCGTTTTCCAGCGCCCTGCGGCTCTTGGCGAACGCGGGCGGGTCGCAGACGACAAGGCCGTACTGCCGTCCCTCGCGCACGTACTGCCGCGCAAGGTCAAAGACATTGGCGCAGATGGTCGAGACAACGTCCTCCACGCCGTTGAGCGCCGCGTTGCGCCGCACGAGCGCCAGCGCGTCCTCAGACACATCGACCGCCTCGACCGTTTTTGCGCCATAGAGCGCAGCGTGCACCGAAAAGCCGCCCGTGCAGCAGCACAGGTCAAGCACGTCCTGTCCCGGCGCGTAGGGCTTCAGGCGGCCCCGGTTTTCCTGCTGGTCGAGAAAATGTCCGGTCTTCTGGCCGTTTGCGATGGAGACGAGCATACGCGCGTCATGCTCCCGGATCACAAGCGTGTCCGGCACCTCGCCGTACACGCAGGTCTTGATAAGCGGCAGTCCCTCCTTTTCGCGCACGGGCAGATCGTCGCGCTCGTAAATGCCGCGCGGCGCGAACAGCTCCGCCAGAATCGCAATCAGCTCCGGCTTCCACTGTTCCAGCCCCAGACAGGCGATCTGGAAGGAGAGGCAGTCCGCAAATTTATCGACCGTCAGCCCCGGCAGCCCGTCGGACTCACCGAAGACGACGCGGCAGGAATCGGAAAAGCCCAGCGCCTGCCGCGTGCGCCACGCCGCTTCGATGCGGCGGGCAAAGAACGCGCGGTCGATCGGCTCATTTTCGTCCCGCGTCAGGACACGGACGGCCAGCCGGGAGTTCGAATTGAAAAACCCGCGTGCGGCAAAGCGCTGCCGGCTGTCGAGCACGTCGACGACACAGCCGTCCGTGCAGATATCGTCCGCCCAGTCAAGCTCATTGTCGTAAATCAGTCTCTGCCCCTTCAGAACGCCGCTTTCCTCGCCGCGCCGCAGGCAGACCTTCGGATATTCCATGATATTTATACCTCCAGCGTATATCGCTCACAGGCGTTGATGATCGTCGTGTCCCCGCGTTTGAGCACGCGGGCGATATCACGGCCATATTCCATGTGTACATGGCCGTGGATGAGATAGCGGGGCCTGTACCGGTCGAGCAGCGGCAAAAACGCCTCGAAGCCCATGTGCGCATAATCCTCCGCGTCGCCGAAGCCCCGCACCGGGGCGTGCGTCACCACGATGTCCACGCCGCCCGCCCGGCGGATTTTCCAGCCGAGCTTCCAGATGCGCTTTTTCATCTCGCGCTCGGAATACTGATTTTTGCCGCCCGAATACAGGCGGCTGCCGCCCAGCCCCGCAATGCGCAGGCCGTTGAAGATGACCAGCCTGTCCTCAATGCAGTCGCAGCCCTCCGGCGGACGGCGGTCATAATCGCCGTCGTGGTTGCCGCGTACATAATAAAGCGGCGCATGGCCGAGCGTTGCCAGAAACGACAGGTACTCCGCCTTCAAATCGCCGCAGGAGAGCATGAGGTCGTACTCACGCAGCCGACCCGGCTGATAATAATCCCAGAGATAGGGGCTTTCCTTATCGGCAAGCAGCAGAAGCTTCAAAGCAGCGGCCCCCTTTTCTCCGGCTGCAGCGTCTCGCGGTACACGCCCAGCAGCCGCACCATCGGCTTTGCCATCGGCAGCAGCGCGTCATACTGCGGAATGCTGCCGCGCACATTGCCGCACAGCCAGTCCATGTGTAAAATTTCCTCCGGTGCAAGCCAGCGCTCGCCGTCATTTCGCACCGCACCCGCCTGGTCGGCGACGCGCCGGTGGAACGGCGCAAGCTCCCCGTGGGTCAGCGCGGCACGCAGCAGGCGCACCAGCTCGCGCGGGCCGTCCGGCAGCGCGTCCAGCAGCTGCACGTCCACCGCGCCGCTTGCAAAGCCCCACCAGTAATTGATCGCGCCGGCCGCATTCAGCTCGTCCCAGCCGCCGCGCAGGATGCTGCGCGCCAGCCGGATATAGACCTCGCCCCAGTTCCACACCGGAAGCGCCGCGCAGACCGGCCCTGCCCCCCGCGCCAGACACAGCCCGCGCCAGTCCGGGCTGTCGCCCGACCCCGGCAGATCGCGTGCGCAGATCACGCGCAGCCCCTCTGCCGCGAGACGCGCGGCGGGCGAAGCCTCGCAGCACGACCAGC